>Ga0302324_100001417_pt1 | contig 58482 bp, 47 predicted proteins | sample Palsa_T0_1_FD_201949 | JGI IMG/M metagenome (GOLD analysis project Ga0302324, IMG submission 201949) | Peat permafrost microbial communities from Stordalen Mire near Abisko, Sweden - Palsa_T0_1 | ecosystem: Environmental > Terrestrial > Soil > Palsa > Peat permafrost | place: Sweden: Abisko...
GCGGCGCATCGCCGACCTCGAAGCTCCCCGCCACGCGCTCGACGACCGGCGCGGCGTCCTCCTTGCTCCTCACCCGCAGACGGGCCAGCGCTTGTCCGCGCGTGACGCGCATGCCCGGTCGGCCATCGATGTAGAGGCCCACGGCGGGGTCGACCCGCTGATCGGCGCGCGTGCGGCCCGCCCCCATCGCGACGGCGGCGAGCCCGATCGCGAGCGCATCCACGCGCACCAGGTACCCGTCGTGCGCGGCTTCGACCACGACCTCTTCGCGGGCCACCTCCAGGAGCGACCGATCGCCCACCACGCGCGGGTCGCCTCCCTGCGCGGCGATCATGCGCTCCGCGGTCCGGGCCGCGGCACCCGTGGCGATGGCCCTCGCCAGGCGTGCGCCCGCGTCCGCGTTCCCTTGCGCGACGCCGCCCATCACCAGCATCTCGGCGCCGAGGCGCATGGTGCACTCCACCAGGTCCGGCGGACCGCCGCCCGCCAGGACGTCGAGCGCCTCGCGCGTCTCCACCGCATTGCCCACGGCGACGCCGAGAGGGGCCTCCATGTCGGTGAGCAGCGCGACCACCTTCTTGCCGGCGCGCGTCCCCACCCGGACCAGCGCTTCGGCGAGCGCGCGCGCGTCCCTCTCGGTCTTCATGAAGGCGCCGCGACCGACCTTCACGTCGAGCACCAGGCCGTCGATGCCCTCGGCCAGCTTCTTGGAGAGAATGGAGGCGACGATGAGGGGAATGCACTCGACGGTCGCAGTCACGTCGCGCAGCGCGTACATGCGCCGGTCGGCGGGGGCGATCTCGGCGGTCTGGCCGATCATGCAGCAGCCGACCTCCCCCACGATGCGCGCGAAGTCCGCAGCCGAGAGCTGCGTCGAGAAGCCGGGGATGGCCTCCAGCTTGTCGAGCGTTCCGCCGGTGTGACCGAGGCCGCGTCCGCTCACCATGGGGACGGGCACGCCGCAGGCCGCGACCAGCGGGGCGAGCGCGATGGAGACCTTGTCGCCGACGCCGCCCGTGGAGTGCTTGTCGACCTTGAAACCAGGAACGGCGGAGAGATCGAGGACGCGCCCGCTGTACAACATGGCGTCCGTCAAGGCCACCGTCTCTTGGTCGTCGAGGCCGCGAAAGAAGACCGCCATGAGCCACGCCGTCATCTGGTAATCGGCCAGCGCGCCGCTGGCGAACGACGCGACAAGGTGGCCGATCTCCGCGGCGGCCAGCGTCTCGCCGTCGCGCTTCGCCGCAATGAGCTCGACCAGGGTACGCATGAGGGAGCGGGAGACGAATAGCACCGATGACCAAGGGGGCAGACGAGTTGCTATCGTGGCTGGCGATGATGCCGATGTCGCGGCTGACGCGGGCGCTGCTGCTGGCGGGGGTGCTGGGAGGGACGGGGGCGGGATGCTCGAAGGATCCCGGGACGCCGTCCACGGATCCGCCTGACGCGGTGGAGGCGGGGACGCCGGAGGCGGCCAGCGCGACGACGGCCCGCGGCGCGACCACGACCGCATCCGCGACACCAAGCACGGCGCCGTCCGCGAACGCCGCGGCGACCTCGACGGCGACGGCCATGGCCACGAGCAGCGCCGACGGCGGCGCGAAGGCGACGACTTGCGGCGACAAGCCCCTGCCGCCCTGTCCGCTGGGCGGGTGGATGAAGGCCAACACGGCCGCGGCGATGAGCGCCCAGGACTTCGATGCGCTGGGCGTCGCGCTCACCCAGGTGGTCGGCTTCGCACCCCCGGGGTACGCGAACTGGGCATCCATCGCCAGGGACGGCGCCAGCGCCGCGCAGGCGCAGAGCCTCGACGGCGTGAAGGCCTCGTGCCGAGGCTGCCACCGGCAATACAAGGACAAGTACAAGAAGGAGATGAGGGACCGGCCGATCTGACCGGTGCCGCGCGCTACTCCTTTTGCCCACGCGGCCGGCCCGTTATCGTGGGCGCCCGGGTGAGCGACTTCGTCCATCGCGCCCGCGTCCTTTACCGCCACCCCAGCTTTCGGCGGCTGCTCCTCCTCAATGTTTTGCAGGGGATCTCGACCTCGTTCGTGGCGCCGTTCATGTCGATGTTCGGCACCCTCGAGGTCCGGATGAGCCTCGTTCGCTTCGGCACGTTCATGACCCTGAACGCGGCGTCGGGCATCGTCATCTCCACCGTACTCGCGCACTATTCCGACGTGCGTGTCAGCCGCCGCGCCATCTTGCTCGTCGCCAGCGTGGCCGGCTGCATCGGCTACCTGGGATATGCCTATCTTCGCAGCTTCTGGTCGCTGGTCGCGGTCGGGAGCCTGGCTCTCGGCGTCTCGTCGATCACCTTTTCTCAGCTCTTCGCCTACGCGCGCGAGCTCCTTTCGGAGTCGGACGCTGATCCGGCGCTGAGCGCCTTTTACATCAACGTGTTTCGCATGTTCATCGCCCTGGCCTGGACGATCGGGCCGGCCATCGCGTCGATCATCCTGGTGCGCTTCTCCTATCGCGGCCTTTTTCTCGGGGCGGCGGCCGACCTCGCGCTCTTCGCGGCCGTGGTCTGGCACGGCGTGCCGGCCGGGCGGCCGCGGGCGTCGCTCTCCCGCGAGCCGAGCTCCCAGTCGCTGCTCGCCCTGCTGGCCCGTGGCGACGTCCTGGCGCATTTCGCGGCCTTCGTCCTCATCACGGCGGCGATGACCGTCGCCATGATGAACCTGCCGCTCTTCATCGTGAAGACGCTGGGGGGCAGCGAGGCGAACGTGGGCGTCGCCTACAGCGTGGCGCCGGTCTTCGAGCTTCCCTTCATGCTGTACTTCGGCTGGCTGGCCACCAGGCACCTGGCCGCGCGGATCATCCGCGTCGGTATGCTCATCAGCGCGGCGTACTACGCGTCACTCTGCTTGGTGACCGCTCCCTGGCACGTCTACCTCTGTCAGGCGCTCGCGGCCGCGGCGACCGCGGTCATCTCCGGCGTGGCGATCACCTATTTTCAGAACCACCTGCCCCACCATCCGGGCACGGCGACGAACCTCTATTCCACGTCACAACGCATCGGATCGACGGCGGGCTACTTCCTCTTCGTGGGCCTGGCGTGGCGCTTCGGGTATCGCGCGGTCTTCGAGGGGTGCGTGCTGTTCGCCGTCCTCGGACTTGCGCTCATGCTCGTCCCCGTCCGCGCGCCTGCGGGAAACGACTCGATCCACGCCGCTTTGTCGCGGTAGTCTGCCTCGGCGTCGGGCGGTCGCGGCCGGCTCGGGCCTCGGATCACGACGCGACGCCGAAACGTCTTCGACATCGTCGAGCCATGGGGCCGCGGCGTTCCGGCTATCGACGGCGTGCCAGCCTCTCCGGCGCGGGCTCGCACCCTGGAGGATTCATCATGTTGCCCCGAGTGGTGATCGTAGGGGGAGGATTCGGAGGATTGAACGCCGCGCGTGCGCTGGACCGTGCGCCGGTGAACGTGACCCTCATCGACCGGCGAAACCATCACCTGTTTCAACCACTGCTCTACCAGGTGGCCACGGCGGCCTTGAATCCGGGAGACATCGCCATTCCCATCCGGCGCATCCTCCGCAAGCAGAAGAACGTCGAGGTCCTGCTGGCCGAGGCCAAGGCGCTGGACCTGGGAGCCAAGGAGCTCGTGCTCGACGACGGTTCGGTCGGCTACGATTACTTGATTGTGGCGACGGGGGCGAGGCACTCCTACTTCGGCCGCGACGGCTGGACCCCGTACGCGCCCGGGCTGAAGAGCATCGGAGACGCTCTGGAAATCCGGCGGCGCGTCCTCTCGGCATTCGAGCGCGCCGAGCGCGAGCGCGACAAAGAGAAGAGCGAGGCGTGGATCACCTTCGTCGTGGTCGGCGGAGGTCCGACCGGGGTGGAGCTCTCGGGGGCCCTCTGCGAGATCGCGCAGCATGCCCTGGCGCGCGATTTCCGGCGCATCAACCCCGCCCAGGCGCAGGTCATCTTGCTCGAGGGCTCCGACCGCGTCTTGCCGAGCTACGTGCCCGCCCTCTCCCACAAGGCCCGCCAGCAGCTCGTGCGCCTGGGGGTGGACGTGCGAACGGGGCAGAGGGTGACGGGGATCGATGCCGAAGGGGTCACCGTCGGGGGGAGCGAGCGCATTGCGACGCGGACCGTCTTGTGGGCCGCGGGCGTGGCAGGGTCCGGCTTCGGCCGGGCCATGGGGGTCCCGCTCGATCGCGCGGGGCGCGTCATCGTTCAGCCCGAGCTCAACGTGGCGGGCCATCCCGAGATCTTCGTGATCGGCGATCTGGCCTGTCTCGTCCAGAACGGCGTCCAGGTGCCGGGCGTCGCGCCGGCGGCCATGCAGGAGGGCCGGCACGTCGCCAAGAACGTGCTCAGGGCCATTCGCGGCGAGGCGCTGACGCCGTTCCGCTACGCCAACAAAGGCTCCCTGGCTACGGTCGGCCGCGCCTCCGCCGTCGCCGATCTGGGCCGGCTGAAGCTCTCCGGACCGCCGGCCTGGTTTGCCTGGCTCGTTCTGCACTTGCTCTTCCTGGTCGGATTCCGCAATCGCGTCATCGTGCTCTATCAGTGGTTCTGGTCGTTCGTCTCCTACGACCGCGGGGCGCGGCTCATCACCGGTCCCCTGCACCGGCAACCCGACCAGCCGCGGGCCGAGCGGCGAACTGCCTAGACTGTCGGTCAAAGGACCGACAGACTCCGTCGTGACGGTCTCGTTCGAGGGGAGCGCCGCTCCCCAGCCGAAACGGCGTCGTCGAGGAGCCTGCCGGAAGAACATTGGGTCTCCTCTATGCTCAATGGAAGCGCAGCATTGCGTTCTATCCTCCGGGCTCGGGCGGGGAGGGCCTTCCCGCCGGATCCCACGATGCCTCTCCGTCCCATCCCGCGACCCAAGGTGCCCCGCGTGGGGCGACCGGCCGGCAAGTTCACCCAGCACCGTCGCCTCGATTTTCTGCGCGAGCGGCTGGAGGCGCACGCCGCCGGGTTGACGCTGGAAGACCTGGCGATCATGTTGCGCGTCACCACGCGCTCGGTCCGCCGGTACCTTCGGGAGCTGTCGCTCATCACCGAGGTCGAGTCGGTGGAGGTGCGGCCCGGAGCGGCGCACCTGTGGCGCATCAAGCCGAGCGAGCGCGGGCGCACCATCGCCCTTCGCCGTACGCAGGCGTACGGGCTCCTCGCCGCCCGGCGGGTCTTCGAGGTGCTGCGCGGCTCCGCGCTGTTCGACGAGATCGAGCTGGCGCTGCGTCAGGTAGAGCAGGTCGCGCACCGCCCCGCCTTGCGCGCCGCTGCGCGACCGTCGGCGCTGGGCGACGCCGCCGGCGAGGGTCACCTGGAGGATCGCTTCGCCTACGTTCCTTCCCTGGCGCAGGCGTACTCCCATCGCAGCGAGGACATCGACGCCGCCTTCCAGGCGGTGGCCGAGCTCACCGTGTTGCGCTTCCGCTACCGCGACGAGGGGGCGGAGACGGGAAAGGGAACGCGCGTCACCGCGCAGCCGTATGCCCTGGTCCTCCAGGGCGGGAGCATCACCTGCGTCGCGCGCGACGTGGATCGAGCAAGTCTCCGCGCGTTCGTCTTCGATCGCATGAGCGACGTGCAGACTCAGGAGAGCGAGCGCTTCGAGCTGCCCGCCGACTTCGCGCTGTCCGAGTGGCTGCAAGGGGATTTCGGCGTGGCGCGCTCCACCGCCGGGCGCATGACCCGGTTGCTGGTGGAGTTCGAGCCTCGCGCTGCGGCGGCCGTCCGTGCCAGGAAGGTCCATCCCTCGCAGAAGGTCGCGCTGGCCCCCGATGGGCGGGTGCGCGTGTCCCTCACCCTCCCCGAGACGCCCGAGGTCCTGGCGCGCCTGCGCGCGTGGGTCCTGGGGTTCGGCGCGGCGGCGCACGTCCTCGAGCCGCAGGAGCTGGCCGCCGAGCTTTCACTCGAGCTGAGGCGCGCCGCGTCGAGGTATGGCGCATGACGCCATGGCCGTCGATACGGCGAGAACGAGGAAGAGAAGCGGCGTGGAGTTGCAAGCTGCGCTAGCTCCATGGGAGAAAGGGCCGGAAAGCAAGACATGTCCTCTCCGCCGCTGCCGATCCTCGCGCGCGATCCGGCCCACCAGGTCGCCAGGAGGCAACCGGTCGAGAGCGTCGCGCTGGAGCACCGGGAGCTCCGTCTCGGTCCCTGGTGGCAGAAAATCCCCGCCTACAAAGCCGTCGACGAGGCCACCTTTCTCGACCACGCCTGGCAGGCCAGGAGCTCCATCACCAAGGTCTCCAGGCTGGTCGAGACCATCCAGGAGCTGGTGCCGCCAGGATTCATCGCCGACCTCGAAGGAGGCATGAAGCGCGCGCCGATGAGCGTGCGCGTGAGCCCGTACCTGGTCGCGCTCATCGACTGGGAGCACCCCTACGAGGATCCCGAGCGCATCCAGTTCTTCCCGCTGGCGTCGCGCCTGCTTGCCGACCACCCCAAGCTCGGCCTCGACTCGCTGCACGAGCAGGTCGATGCGCCCGTCCCCGGCCTCACCCACCGCTACCCGGACAAGGCGCTCTTTCTACCGCTCGACACCTGTCCGGTGTACTGCCGCTTCTGCACGCGCTCCTACGCCATCGGCCTCGACACCGACGAGGTGGAGAAGGTGCACCTGCGCCCCAACGACGATCGCTGGCGACGCGCCTACCAGTACATCGCGTCCCGCCCCGAGCTGGAGGACATCGTGATCAGCGGGGGCGACGCCTACCAGCTCCGCGCGCAGCACATCGAAGAGATCGGTGAGGCGCTGCTGGCCATCCCCAGCGTGCGCCGCATGCGCTTCGCCACCAAGGGCCCAGCGGTCATGCCCATGAAGATCCTCACCGACGACCCGTGGCTCGACGCGCTGACCCGCGTGGTCGAGAAGGGCCGCAAGCTCCGCAAGGACGTGGTGCTGCACACCCACTTCAACAACGCCGCCGAGATCACCGGCATCACCGAGGACGCCATGGGGCGCCTCTTCGAGCGCGGCATCGTGGTGCGCAACCAGAGCGTGCTGATTCGCGGGGTGAACGACAGCGTGGCCTCCATGGGGCTCCTCGTGAAGCGTCTGGGGCACGTCAACGTGCACCCCTACTACGTCTACGTGCACGACATGGTGCGGGGCGTGGAAGACCTGCGGACCAGCGTGGACACGGCCGTCTTCATCGAGAAGAGCGTGCGAGGAATCACCGCCGGCTACAACACGCCGACCTTCGTCGTGGACGCCCCCGGCGGCGGCGGCAAGCGCGACGCGCACTCGTTCGAGTACTACGACCGCGACACCGGGGTCAGCGTCTACTCGGCCCCTAGCGTCAAGCCGGGACAGCTCTTTCCGTACTTCGATCCGCTGCACCAGCTCTCGACGCACCAGCAGCGCCGCTGGGCCGATCCGGGCGAACAAAGGGTCATGGTGGAGGATGCCCTTTCGAAGGCGCGGGGAAGAGCACGGTAGGTGACCGGTCGACGCCGGCTCGCGCGGTCGCTCGTCGTCGCGCCGGCCCTGGCCCTCCTGGGGCTCGACTTCGCGCTGCGTGGCGCGCTCCTCCGGGCGTTCACGCGCGACGCGGTGGTGGCCTACCTGGCGTGCTTCGCGCTGGGGGCCGTGGCCTGGAGCGCGCTCACCCTGGCGTCGGCGCGCAGACGCTCGTGGACGCGCTGGGCGGCGCGGTCGCTCCTGGCGGCGATGGCGCTCCTCGCGCTGGGGACGCAGCTCCAGACCTGGGGACGCTACCGCTCGTACCTGAACTGGCGGACGGCGCTCATGGGCAACTCGCTGACCCCCTTTCTCGGTCACGCGCTGTGGGGCGATCGCCTGCGGGGACTGGCCTGTCTCCTCGCGCCGGTGGTCTTCGTTCTCGCGGTGGTCGTCGCCCTCCGCCGGCTCGCACCGCCGAGGAGGTCGGCGGGGCGGCTGGCGCTTCCCGTGGGCGTCCTCGGGCTGGCGGCGGCGATGGCCTGGGGCAAGGCGGATGCGGGATGGGACAGCGGGACCAGCCCGGATGTCCTGTGGCTCGCCGCCGTCGGGGCCCTGGCGCGCTCGCATCGCACCCACGAGGACGTGATGGTGGAGCTCCGATGGCTGCCGGCGGCGCGCTCGCCGGAGGGCGTGCCGGCGCTGCATCCGCATCCCGCCCGGGCGCGCAGCGTGCTTCTCCTCGTCGACGAGTCGGTCCGCGGGGAGGACATGTGCAGCGCGCCGAGCCCGGACGACGCGGACTGTCCGAGGAACCCCTTCACCAACCGGCTGCTCCCCGAGCGGCACGGCTTCGGGCAGATGCGTGCGCTGGACTCGACCACCGCGCTCTCGATGGTGACCATGCTGAGCGGCCATTCGCCCGCCGAGCCGCGCGACTCGCTGCTCTCGGCGCCGCTCCTGCCGGAGTATGCCCGCGCGGCCGGCGTCGACGCCGCGTTCTTCACCTCGCAGAACCTCCTCTACGCCAACGCGGGTCGCTTTCTCGAGGGGCTGCCCCTCAGCGACTTCGTCTCCGGGACGGAGCTCGATCCCTATGCCGATTACCTGGACGGCGCCGACGACGGGCGTCTCCTCGATCGGGTGCTCCCCGGCCTCTCCCGCCTGCGCGCGCCGTATCTGGCCATCGCCCAGCTCGCCAACACGCACTTCCCCTATCAAGTGGACCCAAGCGATCTGGCCTTCTCGTCGAGATACGACTGGCGCACGATGGACGCCTGCGGCCGGACCCGCATTCGCTACTGGGACGCGCTCCACCGGCAGGACAAGCTCCTGGCGCGCTTTCTCGCCGCGTTCCGCGCGCGGCCGGGCGGCGAGCGCACCGTGGTGGTGTTCCTCTCCGACCACGGCGAGCAGCTCGGCGAGCACGGCCAGACGGGGCATACCTGGAACCTCTACGACGACGAGATCCGCGTGCCGATGTGGATCGACGCGCCGCCGGGCACCCTCACCGCCGAGGAGGAAGCGCACCTGCGCGCGCTCGAGGACGTCCCGCTCACGGAGCTCGACATCGCGCCGACGCTGCTCGACCTCCTCGGGGTGTGGGACGCGCCGGAGCTCGGAGCGCTGCGCGCGGCGATGCCGGGGGTGAGCCTGCTGCGAGGAGCGCCGCCGGCGGAGCGTGCGCTGGTGATGACCAACTGCTCGCCCCTCTTTTCGTGCGCGTTGCAAAACTGGGGCGCCATGCGCGGGACACGCAAGCTCCTGGCAGCGCAAGGCGACCGCGCATGGCACTGCGTCGACGTGGTCGCGGATCCCATGGAGAAGGGCGACCTCGGCCCCGAGGCGTGCGGGGATCTGCGCGCCCTGGCCGAGGGAGAGGGCCGGGGGACGCCCTTTCCCTGACCCGGCGGCAAGCCGTGGCAGCGCTAACGGGCGAGCGCGGACTCCGGGAACAGTCTCCTCAACGTGGAGTCGACGTTCTTCGCCTGATCGTCGCGTCCGAGGGCCCGCAGAGCTTGCGCCTCGATGGACAGCTCTTCGGGTCCCAGCACGTGCGACGGCACTCTCCGGGCGGCCCCGACCGCGCGCAAGGCGGACCGGGGATCCCCGCCGACGAGCGCAGCGTGAGCACGGGCCACCAGCGAGGCCTCCTGGGCCAGCGCGTCGTCGGGCAACCGGGACGAAGCCGCGCCGTGAGGCGGGGGCGTGGCGGCGGCTGCGGTGGCGGTCCGGGGAAGGAGCACCGGCGGCGACCCGGAAGTGAGGCCGCCGCGCGCGGCCGTCGCAGACGACGGAAAGACCGGGGGCCCCGCGGGAACAGGGTCCGCGGTCAGGTCGACGACCGCCGGGGAAGGAGGCTCGACGAGCGTCACCGGCACCGTCGTCCGGGCGCCGGTCCCCGCGGGGGCGGCGGCGAAGACCGCCACGGCGGGTGGCGAGGGCGGCGGGTTGTCGGGCACCGCTCCGAGGCGAAGGAGCAACGTGGCCAGACCGACGGTCACCGTCCCTCCGAGAAGCGTCCCCAGGGCGATCATCTTCGAGGCGCTGGCCGCCCCGGACCCGAGCACGCCCGGCGGCGTCGACGCCGTGCCGCCCGCCCCTGCGGCCGCAGCCCCCGCCGTGCTCGCCACCGCCGACCACACCTTGGCCCGGGCGGCGTCGCTCGGCGCGTCGGCTCTCGCCGCACGAAGCAGCGCGCGCGTCGCCGGGGAGAGACGCGGCTCGCTCATCGCGTGCTCCCTTCCGGGACGTCCGGTCCGAGGGCGGCTTCGAGCTCCGTCCGGGCGACACGCAGGCGCGAGTACACGGTGTTGAGGGGGATCTGGAGGACACGAGCGATCTCCGGCGCGGTCATTTCCTCGATTTCGTGCAGCACCAGCACCGCCCGGCGCCGCACCTCGATGGTCTCCAGCGCTGCGTCGAGCCGCGAAAGGGCCTCGCTCCGCAGCACCGCGTCGGTCTGCGGAGCCTGCACCGAGGCGCGCCCCAGCGCGTCGCCCCCGTCGGGATCCTCGGGATGGCGACGTCGATGACGGCGGGCGTCGCTGGCCACGCGCAGCACGATCTGGAACAGCCACGCCCGCGGCCCATGCCCTCGCTCCTCGAACTGATCGAAGCGCCGGTGCGCGACCACGAAGACCTCCTGCATCCGGTCCTCGACGTCCGACTCGTGCACGCCGAGGCGACGAAGGTTGCGCCAGACGAAGTCCAGGTGGGCGTCGTAGAGGACCCGGAAGCTGCGCGCGCGCGTGTCCGCGCTGGCGGCGGGCAGCGACAGGGCCATGGGACGCAGCGACGGGCGCGACGGCGGCGCGTGCACTGCCAGGACGCCCGGGGAGGTCACCTCGGGACAATGGCCGCGGGGGGTCACGTCCGTCACCGCACATCCCAGGAAAAGGCCAGCTCGAGGCGTCCGGCGGCGATGGGCGGGGCTTCGCGCGCGCCGCTCAGGTCCACGAAGGAATCGCGCAGAAGGTTAATGCCGGCAACCACGCGGAGAACGGCGGAGAGACGGCTCCCCAGCTCGCCGCGCATGTCCAGGCTGGGGCCGAGGTTGACGTACGGGAGCGTCGTCCCGCTGCCCGCTTCGATGGTGGTGGCGCCGAGGTCGGTGCCTCCGCAGAGGTCGAGCTGCATGCCGTGATGCCGCGTATAGAGACCTGGCAGGCGAAGGCAGGTATCGAAGCGCGCATCCAGCCACCGCGCGGCGTTCACATCGGCGGGGGGCAGCGAGGTCAGCGACTCCCCGAAGGCCAGGGCGGGACGGAGAAAGACCCCGTGCCCTGCCTCGATCATCACGAACGCGGTGGGCCCCGCGACGGCGCCCCCGCCGGTGCCGGTCATCAAGAACATTCCCGCGCCGAGCTCGAGCACGCGCGCTTCGTCGTGACGGAGGACCCCGTCATGCTCGGGAGACGGCGCTTCGGCGACCGCCGGCGCGGGCCACGGGGCCGCGTGTTCCCCGCTCGTGGACGTGGGACCGCCCTCGGCAGACGCCGGGAGAGCGTCTCCTCCCGTGTCGCCGGCCTTGTCACCGTGGCCCAGTGCGGCTGCCGCGGCCGACTCGCTTCGATCGACCGTCCCGGCCTCCATGCTGGTCGCGGCGCCGATCGGATTCGACGAGGCACTCGCTGCCGCCAGGGTCGGGCTCGACGCCGCGCTGGCGCGTTGCATCTCGGCATCCAGCACCAGCGCAGCCCAGACCCCCACTGCCCGCGCGAGGGCTCCGCAGTCCGCGTTCGCCCCGGAAAGGGTCCGGCGTGCCACGACGACTCCCTCGTCGCGCGTAATCTCGCCCTCGGCGCGAAGGCTGGTCCGCCCCGCGCGATCCACCCGCATGGACACGGTCCATCCGTGCCCGGGCGCCAGGGTGGGCGCGAGCGCGCGCTTCAACAGGTCCGCGGGACCGTCGCTCTCGCGGCACGGCGCGGGTCTTTCGAAGACAATGCGGGGCGGCTCTGCAGCGTCCACGGTCTTCCCTCCGAGCATGGCCGGGACCGAAATGTTCCGTCGCTCCAATCGTCACCCGAGTTGGCGCATACGCCCCCACATCGGCGCGTCGAGCGTGAGACGCGGCGCGTTGGCCGGCTACTTCGCGCCGTGCGACTTCTGATCTTCGTCGATCTCGTGCTGTACGGCCATAACGAACGGATCCCCATCGGCCGGAGCGCTGGAAGGGATGACCGGCACCAGCGACGGCGCGTTCTCTTCCTGGGTGGAGTCGCTCGATGCAGCGGCGGCCTTGGGCGGCGCGGCGGCGCTCTCGACCGCGGTCGTCGCTTTCGGCATGCTCGGGTCGGTAGGCCTCACCCGCGGGACGGACAGAGGGGCGCTGACCCGCACCGGGGGCGGCCCCTGCGGCAACACCGCGGCGGCAACGACCGGCGCCGGCATCGACCCTGGCGCTTGTTCGGCCACCGGTACATCCGACGGGACCGGCGCGGGCGGGGCGCTGGTCGGCGGCGGCGTCGCCGTGAGGGCCGCCGGGACGATGGGCCGGAAGGTGGCCGCCGAGGGAGCAGGCGCCCACGCCAGGCGCGTTCCCACGACCAGCGCTCCGACGATGGCGAGACCGATCACCGTCCCTCCCACCACACCCTTCCACGAAGACGAGGTCGGCGCCTCGCGCGCGACCTCGCGCACCGCGAAGAGCGGGGTGGAAATGTTCGCCACCACTGGAGGCAAGGAGCCGTACGTGCTCGGCCCGATCGGGGGAGGGGGGAGGATGGGCGCCGGCGGAGGTGGCGCTGACATGGCGTGGAGCGCCGCCGGGGGCGCGACCGAAGCGCGCGGCCAGGGGCGTGCCGGAGTCGAAGCCTTTGCCGGAGCGACTGGGCTGGGCCGCCGGGTGGCCGAGGGAGCCTCCGCGGCAGGAGCAATCTTTCGCAGAACCAGCCGCGTCGCGGGTCGATTCGGGCGGCTGGAATCATGGGTCGACATGAGCGTCCCCGTACGTATGGACCGCCGGCGTGTGGCACGCCCGCGTCCGCGGGTAGTATTTGTCACACAGGGTCGTCTGCGCAAGTCCCCGAGGACGTGCTAGTCGCTCGCCGGAATGGATCGCCTCCTCGCGCGCCTCGACCGGAAGATCGGGCGCTACGCCATCCCGCACCTGATGATGCTCATCGTGGGGGGCATGGCGCTCATGTGGGTGCTGTCGCTGACGCGCCCGGAGATCATGTCGCGCATCGTCCTCGACATGGACGCGGTCCGGCGCGGCGAGGTGTGGAGACTGGTCACCTTCCTCTTCATGCCCATCGGCAGCTCGCCGATCTGGATCCTGGTAAACCTCTACTTTACCTGGTGGATCGGCTCCAGCCTCGAGCAGAACTGGGGGGCTTTCAAGTTCAACGCGTTTTATCTCGTGGGGGCGCTGGCGACCATCGTCGCCGCCATCCTCGCCGGACCGCAGACCAACTTCTATCTCGACGCGTCGCTGATGCTGGCGTTCGCGACCGTCTTTCCGGACGTGCAGATCCTGCTCATGTTCATCTTGCCCATCCGCGTGAAATGGCTGGGCATCGTGGCCGCCATCGGCCTCGGCGTGGCGTTCGCGCGCGGCGACTGGGGGACGCGCGCCTCGATCCTGGCGGCCATGGGGAACTACGTCCTCTTCTTCGGCGGGCACTGGTGGGGGCTCTGGCGGTCGCGCAGCCTCCAGGTGCGGCAGAAGTCGCGGCTCACGCAGTTCGAGTCCGGCGTTCCCGTATTCGGCGCGCGCGTCTGCGCCATCTGCGGCGCGCGCGAGGCGGACGGGACGGACATCCGGGTGTGCTCGTGCGAGAAGTGCGGCGGGCAGCAGCGGGCGCTCTGCCTGGTGCATGCGCGCAATCACTGAGGCTCGGCCGTCACGCCGGTGCTCGGCGAGCGATGGCCCGCCCGCAGCCCGCGCAGCGCCGCACCTCCACCACGGCGTCGATGGGCCAGCCGCTCACGTAGCCCGTCAACTCGTGGTGGGTGAGAGTCCGTTCTCGCGGAAGCGCTCGCCACGCCTCCCCGGGGCAGCTGTGCCCGCACCGCGCGCAGTGCACGACGTCCGTCGACCAGGCCGCTACCGTCATGGGCATCACCCCCTTCATCGATACGGCCAAGAATCGGCGCGGGATCGTAGCCGGCCCCGCACCTTCTCCAGATTGGCCCCGCCAAGCTTCGCGCCATCGAGGCAGGCGCCTTCCACCTCGCACTTTTCGAGGTGGGCCTCGCGCAGATCGGCGTCGGACAGATCGGCGCCGCGCAGGTCGGCCTTCTCGATGTTCGCCCCGGCCAGGAGGGCCGAGACCATGCGGGCGTCGCGCAGGAGGCACTTCTCGAGGTTGACCCCGGACAGATCGGCCTTCGAGAAGTCGGCCTCGCTCAGATCGCACTTCTCGAGGTTCGCCGAGGTGAGCACCGCCGCGCCCGCTCGCACGCCGGTCATGCGCGCGCGCTCGAAGTTCCCGCGCGCGGCCCGGGCTCCTTCGAGGATGGCCTCGGTGAGGTCGGCTCCCTCGAAGTTCGAGCCGTCGAGGTTCGCGCGAGCCATCGACGTGCCCGCCAGCGACGCGTTCTCGAAGTTGGCGCCGCGCGCGCTGGCGTCGTCCAGCCGGGCGCCGGCGAGATCCGCGTCTTCGATGTTCGCTCCATCGAGCAACGCGCCGGTCAGGTCGGCGCCGGCCAGTCGCGCGCCTTCCAGATCGCAGCCGCGCAGATCGGCGCCGGCGAGGCGGGCCCCCGCCAGGTCGACGCCGTCCTCCACGGCCTGTTGCACGGCCTCGCTCAGCTTTTCGCCGGCCGTGCGAAAGAGCGAGCGTCCGTCCAGGTGCAGGATCTCGATCGCCATGCACACACTCTAGGGCCGGGCGTCCCGATGCCCATGGCGGCGCGCGCCGAATCGTTTGGCCCATCGCGCCGAAACGTCGCCGCGCGCGTGCGCCGACTATCGTCCTTTCTTCCAAGCGATGGCCCGTCCCCGCAAGGCTCTCCCCTGCCGTTCGTCGCTCGTCCCGGCCATCGTGCGCCATGCGGCTCGCCGAAGCGCGGACCGTGGACACGCTGGCCACCATCGTCGAAGGCGAGCTCGAGGCCCGTCCGCGCGGCGCATCGCTCGCCGATCGCGTGGCCGTCCACCTGGCCGGGTCGCTTCCCGTCGGGACGGACGTGGCGGAGGTCGCGCGCGTCTTCCACATGAGCGCGCGCACGTTGCAGCGGCGCCTCGAAGAGGAGCAGACGCGATTCACCGAGGTGCTCGACCGCGCGCGCCTCGACCTGGCGCGACGCCTGCTCGCCGACCCGGCGCTCCCGCTCGCCGACGTTGCCTTCCGTCTGGGCTTCGCCGACCTCGCCGCCTTCAGCCGCGCTTTCAAGCGATGGACCGGCAAGCCCCCCGGCCAGTGGCGGTGCTCGTGAGCGGTCCGGCCCTAGACCTCCAGCACGATCTTCCCGAAGGTCTCGTCGCTCTGCATGGCGCGGTGCGCATCCGCCGCCTCGGCGAGTGGCATCACGCGGTCGACCACGGGCCGCAGGGCCCCGGATTCGAAGAGGGGGACCAGATGCCTCTCCAGCGCGCGGCCGGCCAGGATCTTCTCCTCCAGGGGCCGTGCCCGCAGGACGGTGCCGCGGATCTCCGCGCGCCTGTGCATCAGCGCTGCCAGGTCCAGCTCGGTCACGCTGCCCGACATCATGCCCACCACCACGATGCGCCCGCGCAGCGCGAGGCAGGCCAGATCCTCCGCGACGTAGGCCCCTCCGACGAGCTCCAGCACCACGTCCGCTCCCCGGCCGCCGGTGCGCGCCAGCACCTCCCGGGCGAAGGCGCCCTCCTCGACCACGATGCCTTCCTTCAGCCCCAGCGCGCGCGCACGTGCGAGCTTGCCCGCCGTGCGCGTCGTGCCGATCGGCCTCGCGCCGATGGCCAGGGCGATCTGCCAGCCCGCCGTCCCCACGCCGCTGCCGGCGGCATGCACCAGCACCACCTCGCCCGAGGCGAGGCGCGCCTGGGCCACCATGGCGTCCCACGCCGTCAAGAAAGCCTCGGGCACCGCGGCCGCGTCGGTGAAGGACATGCCGGCCGGGATGCGCGCCAGCGTCCTCGCGTGCACCACCACGTGCTCGGCGTAGGACCCCCCGCCCACGATGCCGAAGACGCGATCCCCCGGCGCGAGCTCGGTCACCCCTTCGCCCAGGGCGTCCACCTCCCCGGCCAGCTCGAGCCCGGGGATGTCCGGCGGCGCGTCCGGCGGGGCGGCGTATCTCCCCATGCGCTGGAGAAGGTCGGCGCGGTTCACCGCCGTCGCCCGCACGCGCACGAGCGCTTCTCCGCGCGAGGGCCGGGGCGTGGGCACCTCGCGGAGCTCCAGCACTTCCGGGCCGCCCGGCTGGCGAATGACGATGGCGCGCATGCTCCGGAGAGTAGCGCTATAAGCCGGCAGACGATGCGCGTCGTTCGCCCCGTCGTTCGTAGCTACCGTTCGCCGCACCTCGCGCAGGCGGCGGCGTGGGTGCGCGCCGGGGGCCATGCCATCGTGTGGATCTCGCCGCGCAAGGCCCGCCTGGTCTTCACGCGCCCGAAGGCGGGGGACGACCAGGATCTCGGGCGCTGGTCGGTGCTCGACCTCGGTCGCACCGAGGTCCGCCTCGCCCGCCGCGGTCCCTTCCAGGGGATGGCCTTCATCCCGGTTCCGCACGACTGCTACGCCATCGTGCGCTCTCGCGTGGTGCGCGACTCCATCCATCCGGAGCCGACGCGCACCCTCGAGCTCGACTGCCTGGCCTGCGGCTCCTGTTGCCGGGACAACCGCGTCCAGCTCGACGACGTCGACATCGCGCGCTTCGAGCAGGCCGGTCGCGGCGATCTCGCGCGCGCTCCGTACGCCCGGCGCGACGACGGCGCGATCATCCTCGTCCTCCGCAAGGACAAGCGCTGCAAGCACCTGGCGGACGACAACAAGTGCGGCATCTACCCCATCCGTCCCGACGCGTGCAGCACCTTCCCGGTGGGCAGCGAGTGCTGCCTGTCGTCGCGCGAGGAAGAGCTGGGCATCGTCGACGGCGCGTCGGCGTGATGGCCGCCGCCCGACTCTTCGTGGCCACTCCCTGCTACGGGGGCGTCCTTCATGCGACCTACGTCGCCCCGCTGCTGGACCTGTGCTGCGCGCTGGCCCTGGCCGGCGGCCGCCCCACCGTGCGCTTTCTGGCCAACGAATCGCTGATCCCGCGCGCGCGAAACGACTGCGCGGCGGAGTTCTTGAAGACCGACTGCACGCACCTGCTCTTCATCGACGCCGACGTGGGTTTCCGCCCGCAGGACGTGGTGAACCTGGTCGGCTCGGGCCTCGACGTGGTGGCCGGCGTCTATCCGAACAAGCGCATCAACTGGCCGAGCGTCGCGCACGCCGCGAGCCAGGGCGCGCCGGTCGAAGAGCTGCCGCAGGCCGCGGCGCATTTCGTGGTGGGGCTGAAGGATGGCGATCCCGCGCACTCCCAGCCGGTCCTCGAGGTGCGCGGTCAGCTTTACCTGGAGGTCCGCGACGCGCCCACCGGTTTCATGTGCATTCGCCGGGAGGTGCTGGCGCGGATGGTCGAGGTCCTGGGAGACAGCATCCGGTACCAGAGCGACGACGCCGACGCCGAGACGCGCGGCGACACCCGCTACGACTTCTTTGCCGCCGGTCCCGAGCCCGATCCCGTCGACCCGTCGAAGCGTCGTTATCTCTCGGAGGACTACATGTTCTGCAGGCGATGGCAGAAGCTCGGTGGGAAGATCCACGTGGCCCTCGGCGCGCAGCTGACCCACACCGGGGCGCACACCTTCGTCGGTAATCTCGAAGAGTGCTTTCGACCACGCAAGAATCACTAGCCCGGGGAGGATTTCCAAATGCGTCCGAATTCGCGGTGGTGCGTCGTTCTTCTGGCTTCGATGGGGGCGGCCTGCGGATCATCGTCCGGCGCGCCCGGCGACTTTGACGCGGAAGAGCCGGGCGACGACGCCAGCCTGGGGTCGGAGAGGGATGCCGGCTCGGCGATCGACGGGGGCCGAGACACCGGGACGGGCAGCGGTTCGCGGCCCGACAGCGGTACCGCGGAGGACGGCGGCTCGGGGGAGGATAGCGGCGCCGAAGTGGACAGCGGCTCGGCCCAGGACAGCGGCTCCGCCCACGACAGCGGCGCCGAAGTCGACAGCGCGTCGGCGAAGGACGCCGGCGAGGACACCGGGTCCGGGGCAGGCGTCGACGCCGGAAAGGACGGCGGCGCCGGGCCGGACAGCGGGACGACGGCCTCCGGGGTGCACGCCGTAGGAAATCAGATCTACGACGGCACGAAAGCCATTCGCCTGCTCGGGGTGGATCGACCGGGCACCGAATACGCGTGCATCCAGGATAGCGGCATCTTCGACGGGCCGAGCGACCAGGCCTCGATCTCGGCCATGCTCCTCTGGAACGTCAACTCCGTGCGCGTCCCGCTCAACGAAGATTGCTGGCTGTCGCGCAACGGCGCCCCCGCCCTGTATTCCGGCGCCACGTACCAGAGCGCCATCGCCGCCTACGTCACCTTGCTCCTCGACAATGGCATCTACCCCATCCTCGATCTCCACTGGACGGAGGACGCCGGGGCGGCGGCCACCGGGCAGCAACCCATGCCCGACGTCAACGCGACGGCGTTCTGGACGTCGGTGGCGACCCTTTTCAAGTCGCAGAACAAAGTCGTCTTCGATCTCTTCAACGAGCCTTTCCCGGACGACAACATGGATGCCACCAGCGCCTGGCAGTGCTGGGAGAACGGGGGCAGCACCTGCCCGGGCGTCGGCTACACCGTCGTCGGCATGCAGGCCATGCTCACCGCCGTGCGCAACGCCGGAGCCGACAACCTGGTGGTCCTCGGCGGCCTGGAGTACTCCAACGACCTGTCGCAGTGGCTCACGTACGAGCCGACCGATCCGGCCCGCAATCTCGCCGTCTCCTGGCATGTCTACAGCAACAGCAACTACACCTCGAACCACACCCTCAGCGCCGACGCCGCGCCCGTCCTCGCCAAGGTGCCCATCGTGGCCACGGAGATCGGCGACGGAAAGAACCCGCCGGCGTGCAACGGCACGTTCATCACCGAGGTCATGGATTACCTCGACGCCCCGGGCAACGGCGTCCCGGCGCAGAGCTACCTGGCGTGGTCCTGGAGCACGGACAACATGCCGAGCCTCATCTCGGATTACACCGGCACGCCGCGGTGCGACGGGGCGACGTTCAAGGCGCACTTGCTGGCGCAGTGAGGGGGGGGCCAACGGTGGGTGCGGTCATCGGTGCTGCGCTGCGATGGGGTCGTCCAGGTCGGCGAGGTACGGTCGGAAGTTCGCCTTGCCGGTGCCACAGTCCGGGCAGCACCAGTCTTCGCCGACGGCCGAGAAGGGCGTCGGTTCGCCGTGTGCGGACGTCGTCCCGGATTCGTCGTGGATATAGTAGCAACCCCGGCAGATGAACCGGCCTTGCCCCGGCGACGGGAGCACGAAGGCGCCTGCGTCGGGCGGCGACGGTTGCAGCTCGGGCACCGTGACCCGATCGCCGACCACGACCTTGCCTCCCGTGCGGGCGACCAGATAGAGGCCGAGATCCTTGTGGCCGAACCGCTTGCGCAGCGATCCCGGAATGTCCATGTCGCGCTCACCGGTCAGGGGGTCGACGTTGGTCGCGCCGCACCGACCGTTGCGACGGTCCACGCGAAAGAGGACGTCCCCCAGCATGATGTCGCTGCCGACCCAGTCGAACTCCTCCCACGGTCGCGCGCCCTCGATGTAGAAATTCGCGCGAAACCGGAGCGGATGGATGGTCCGACTCCATTCGGTTTCGAGGCTGCGGACCGTCGCCAGGTTGATGCAAGACATCACATGGTCGGGCTTGTCCATGAAGTGCCCGTCGGACGAGTGCACCAGTCTCGGCGGACCCTGCAACTTGGGAACCTGGCGCCAGAAGAAGGCCTCCACGGCTCCTCGCCCTTCGCGGGTCGTCAGGTCGACGCTGAGCAGCGTCTCCCGACGAGGGCCGTCCTCGCGCGACGATGGCTGCCCGTCCAGGACGGTCAGGTGCATGCTCTCGACGTCGAGGTAGGTGTGCACGCGCGCCAGGGATTCGTCGAGCATCAGCATCAGGAAGAGGCCCTTCTTGGCCCAGCGCGGGGACTCGGCATCAATCGGCACCCCCGGACGCGTCAGAGCAAACACACGGTCGAAGGGAAAGGGCTTGCCCGCTTCCAGCTCGACGCCGGGCACACGTTGAGGGCTGAGGCCCTTGATGGGATAGCGGTAGATTCCACGGACCATGCGCATGGGACCAAGCTCCTCCGAGGCCGTTTCGACGGTGGTTCGACGCGCCGCGATCGTACGAATGGCCGGCTGCTGGCGAGGCGGAAGGGGCCGCCGGCCGGACGCGTGCTGCCTCGCCGCCGCACGAGGTCTCTCCGGCAGGGGCTCGTCGAGCAGGAGCTCCCGAACGAAATCGTGGTCGTCGTCCAGGGTGTCGTCCACGGCGTCGGAGAGCCGCGCAATGCCTTGCTCGATCTGCTTCGGAACGAGGCCGGCGTAGCCCAGAAGGATACTCCGCCGGTGCGCCGTCGACGTCCCGAGCTCGCACGCGCCGGCGGAGGCGAGGCTGTAGACTCCGACGTGGTGCTGGCGCGCCACCTCCTCGAGCTTGGCGGCTTCGGGGACGCCGGCGGGCAAGCGCCAGAGCACGTGCAGCCCCGTCCCTTCTCCGCTGACCTCCACGGTGCCGAAGTGCCGGCGCAGCGCGCTCAGCAGGGCGTCACGGTTCTCCTTGTATTGCGCTCGACTGCGCGTGAGGTGTGTGGCGTAGCTCCCGCTCCTCAGGAACTCGGCCAGCACCGCTTGATCGAGCCACGGGTTGCCGTTGTCGAGAAGAGCCTTGGTCGCGCGCAGGGCGTCGACCAGATCGGGCGGCGCGACGACGTAGCCCAGACGCAGGCCGGCGCCGAGCGTGGTGGAGAACGTGCCGAGGTGGATGGTGCAGTCCGGCGCCATTCCTGCCAGCGCCTGCAGCGGCGACCCGTCGTACTGGAACTCACTGTCGTAGTCGTCCTCCACCAGGTAACACCCGTTGCGACGCGCCCACTCGATCAACTCCCTGCGACGCGCAACCGACAGCGCATGACCCGTGGGATATTGATGCCCGGGGGTCACGTAGAGAAGCGACGCCGGCTGGTCCGCCAGGAGGGAGGTCATCAACCCTTCCTCGTCCACGGCGATACCCGAAAGGCGTGCGCCGGCCGCCGTGAACGCCATCGCCGCGCCCCGGTAACAGGGGTCTTCGATGAGGACGGTGGGCGACGCAAACAGCCGAGCCGCGAGGTTCAACCCCTCCTGCACCCCCGAGACGATGAGGATCTGCGCGGGATCGGCGACGATGCCGCGGCTGATGGACAGATGCGCCGCGAGCGCCGTGCACAGCGCGCGAAGGCCGCCGGGGTCGCCGTACTCCGAGAGTCCGGACGCACCGCCGTACGAGAGGCAGCCCTGCAGCAAACGCCGCCAGGTCTTCACCGGGAACAGGTCGACGCTCGGGCGGCCGGGCACGAAATCGTACAGCGCGCGGCGCTGACCCGATCCGATGCGCTGAGGCGGAGGAAACGCGACCGGAAGCGGCATCCTCTTGGTGGGACCGGAGGGACTCGCGTGCTTCGACTCGGGGAGACGCCGCGGCGACGATTCGCGCTGGGGATGTCGCGTCGCGAAGAAGCCGGACGCGGCTCGCGACTCCACCAGGCCTTCGACCGTCAGCGTCTCGTAGGCGCGGACGACCGTGTTGCGAGCGAGGCCGAGCTGGTCGGCGAGCGCGCGAGAAGAGGGAAGGCGGGCGCCTGCGGGGATGCGGCCGTGGCGAACCGCCTCGCGTAGCTGATCCGCGAGCTGCTCGGCCAACGGCTGCGCGAGCGCTCGGTCGAGGTGTAGCGGGATCTGCATGCCTTACCTCCGCACCAATCCTAGCCCAACCGCCGATTCCGCAGCGTCGGCGCGCAGCTCGGGCCGCTGCTTCAGTTGGACGAAAGCTTGCCGCTCCCGGGCAGGTACGGGCTCCAGGGAACCGGCGCGATCGGCTCGCTCCGATAGACGATGGTGAACTGGCGGTTCGCGGCGATCTCACCGATCATCACCGGCTTGGTCACATGGTGATTCTCGTTCATCACCGCCGTGTACCCGCCGGGTGACGCCACGGATTGTCCGATCATCGCCCGGCGCACGGCGTCGACGTCCGTGGTCCCGGCTTTGGTCACGGCCTGCGCCCACATGTTGAACAGCAGGTACGCCGACTCCATGGGGTCGTTGGTGACGGCGGCGGGGTCCTTGATGTACCTGTGCCACCTCTCGATAAAGGCTTTGTTCTCCGGCGTGTCGATGGATTCGAAGTAGCTCCACGCCGCCAGGTGCCCGACCAGCGGCTTGGTATCGATCCCGGTGAGCTCTTCTTCGCCGACCGAAAAAGCGATGACCGGGATCTGCGTGGCGGCGACCTGCTGGTTTCCCAGTTCCTTGTAGAAGGGCACGTTCGCGTCGCCGTTGATGGTGGAGATGACCGCCGTGGGCTTGCCCGCCTTGCCGAATTTCTTGATGGCCGCAACTTCTGTCTGCCAGTCCGAGAAGGCGAATGGCGTGTAGTTTTCGCGGATGTCCTCCTCGGCGACTCCTTTGTGCTTCAGGTACGCATGCATGATGAGGTTCCCGTTCGCCAGGACGAGAGCGCCGCGCGGGCGCCTCCCCCCAGGTCCTCACGGGCCCGCAGCGGGGACCTGGCTTCTTGTGAGACCACTCTAGCGATGCACGTCGAAGCGCCCCAGAGCCACATCGCAGATATTTGATAGGGCCAGGGGAGGACCTTTTCCTGCTTGTTTCGCGCGCCGCCCACCGAGCCATGGGGCCAAGGGGCCAAGTGGTCCACCCGCGGCTCGATGGTGTAAGACAGCCGCAAACTGCGCCGAACTCAGCCACTCGTCGAGCAGGAGTGCCGGCTTGATTCGAGTGAGCGTCTCGGCCATCGACGCTGCCTCGACCCAATACATTGGCCTCAGGGGCCCCGGGGCGGGAAATCAACATCCTTGTATCAATGTGCCTTCTTTGAATCACCCGCTGGAGTGGTTTCAAATGTGGAACGGCGCCCGATTCGTCGACGGTACGGGGACCGCGGGCGTGGTACCCATTGGGCCGAACGGAGATTGCTGGTTCAGAAGAAAGCCAGGACAGATTACAGGCGGCTTTCAATTTGTCATGCAGGATGGTTCTTCCGGCAATAATGACATGACCATGTGGGCATTTACGGGTGAAGGACTGCCCGATCAGTAAGTGGAAATGAGCCAGGCGCTTCATCTCCGCCTGCATCCGCTCCGCTCGCTGCCGTCCGTCCTCACCTTCCCGGCTTGGCGTTGTCCTGGTCCGACTCCGGCTGCGCATCGAGGTGAAACTGCCGGTTTTCCGCCATCTCCCTCATCTTCCAGAGGTCGGACGTCACCCCCCCGGGATCCATCTTCGCAGCCGCGGCGAGATCGTGCTCGCACGCGCTCCATGCGCCGTCGTGGCAGGCCTTCTGGCCGCGTTCCCTCAGCGCGTGCGCGTCCATGGCGCGCACTTCCTGGGTCTTCACCGCGGCGTACGTCGAGAACTGCGACTCGTCGACGGTCTGGGCCCGGCGCGTCAGCCACCCGCCGGCGCCCACGGCGAGAACGAGCGCCAGCACGCTGCCGATGCCGGTGCGCTTGCCCCAGGCGCCGGCGAACCAGCGGCTCACCAGCGAGACCTCGTCGCGCACGTGGCTCGGCGTCACCCCGGCGGCGGCGCCGATCTCCTCGGAGGTTTCCTGGTGGACCTTGGCGCGCATGAACCAGTCGAAGCTCTTGCCGAACCTCTTGTACCCCTGCTCGAAGAGACCCTGCATGAAGGCGCGCTGCTCGATGCGCTCGCGGGCCGGACGCGCCTCGCGACGCATCGCCTCGAGCGACTCGGTCGGCTCGCCGGCCGCCTTTCGGCTGCGGTCGATGGCCACGAACCTGGCAATGCCATTGATGTACTTGCGTGCCTCGGCCTCGGTGGGGGGCAGCTCGGCCTGCGAGACGCGAAGGAGAGTGTCCTGGCATACGTCCTCCTCCTCGTGGGAGACGACGCCCTGGCTGCGGGCCACCTTGCACACCGACGCCCTCACCTTCGGGCACCGGAGGAGGCGCGCGCGGAGCTGCTCGGGCGTCTCTTGGGGCGGGTTGCTGGCGTCGCTCACCTTCATGGCCATATCCTCCCGTTCGGTCGCAGCGGTCAAGCCGCGAGGCCCCGGAAAGGGGACCCCGCGGCCGACCGGGTCGTCGCTTCCTGCTTGCTGCTACTTTCCGGCCGCGACCGTCGCCGTCACCGGCGCCGCCGCGGTCGTGCTGACCGTCGCGGTGGCCGGGGGGGTGACCGGCGCCTGGACCGCCGCCGACGTCGCGAGGGCCGCGACTGCCGCCTTGCGCTGCTTCTTGCCCTTGGTGCCGATCGCCGTGCGCGTGGCCTTGGCCTTGGCCACGCTCACCGACTTGGCCGCCACGCTCTTCTGCGTCGTCTTGGCCTGCGTGAACCCGAAGGTCTGGAGCTTGGGGCTCTTCTTGCCGAAACGGCTCTGAAGGAAGGTCTTCAGCCCGACCACGAGAGGCGTGGTGCCGGCGACCGACTGCGCCTCCGCCACGACCGCGGCGCCGAGCGCCAGTCGCGCGGTCTTGGTCTTCTCGGCCGCATCGATGCGGGCCGTCAGCCGGGAAACGACCTGCGCCTTGGGAATGGACTGCTCGAGGAAGACGAACGCCGACACGTCGGTGAGCTGCGTGTTGATGCCGTTCACGAGAGCCGTGAACTGCGCCTCCACTTTGGCCCGCTGCGCGGCGACGTTGATCTTGCCCACCGTGGTGTTCGTCGTCATGGTACTCGGCGACGTGGTGCCGTCGTTCTGCACGGTTGTACTTGTCGTCATCGTGTCCTTTCTTTCCGGGGGCCTTCTTGCCCTCCTGACCCTCACATCGGAAAAAGCGAGCCAACTGCCGGGTGGTTTTTTTGGGAGGACGTCGTTTTGTTCTCGAGAGGCGTTCGAAGAGGCCCGATCGGGCTTCGATCGCGGTGTCGAGGCTTCTCGGCGGAGCGAATGGCGTAGAAAAGTGGGGCGAGAAGCCCCCAGATCCAGTGCATCGTCGAAACGACCGTCCCGAGAGAAGACTTCGGAGGGCCGCTGGACCTTCCGATCGGGTCGAGAGCCTTCTCGATCGAGCCGATCGCTGAGTCGATCGGGTCGATGGCCTTTTCCATCGAGGCGAGCACGCTTTCCCTCGGGCCGATCGTTTCCGCGGTCGAGTCAGTAGGCTCTTCGACACGGCCGATCGAATCCACGATCGACGCGATCGGAAGCTCGATCGGGCCGATCGGTTCTGCCATCGATGCGATCGCTTCGTGGATCGGCTCGATCGAGAGGACTGTCGCCTGACCCAGGTCATCGCGTGGCCCGATTCGTTCGATCACCGGCTCTCGTGAGAACCCCGGTGACTCTCCGGGAACCTCCTTCGCCCTCGCCCGGTCTACTATCCTGACGCGGGGGGCTACGGCACCCTTCCGGGAGTCCGGTCGTCGTTCTTCTGGTCCGTCACCCAGGCCAGCCAGTCGGCGTTCGCCTCCTTCGGTGTCTTCCCGACGACGCGCGCGAAGGCCGCCTCGCCGGTGGGATCCACGCTCACGCCGTCGCGCCACGCCTTGTAAAGGGGCCACAGCTGCCCTTGCGCGTCGAGCCAGCGGCAGGTCTCGCGGGCCATGGCGTAGTGCAGCGACTCGGCGGCCTGGCGCGCGCGGCCCGTCTCCGGGAGGCCCGGGAAGGACGGGTCGCTCATGCCGAAGAGCGCGTCGAGACGGACCGATTCGCGCTCCCCCGGCGAGCCCAGCGCATCGAGCAGGCGCTGGTGGCGAAAGTTCGACTTGCCGTGGATCTCGCCCGGCCGCGGGAAGTCCGGCCACTCGTAGAGAGAAGCGAGGCCCTCGTCGAACCAGAGCGGCGCCGCGGGGAAGTCGCCCTCCAGGAGGGTGTGCGCGACCTCGTGGGTGAGGGTGGTGGGACCGCGCGCGGCGTCGACCACGATCTCGCGCCGCTGGTGGAAGTAGACGCCCAGCGAGTCGAGGCACGTCGCCGTCTCGGACGGCGCGGCGGGCGAAGGGCGCACGGAAGAATAGTGCGCTCGGCAGAAGGCCTCGTACGCGGCGTGCTGCGAAAAGAGGAACACGGTGACGGGAAGCGCGGGCATGCGGCCGAAGCGCTCGGGAACGAAGGCGTCGAGCGAGGCCGAGAGAAGGCGCGCCGCCGAATCGAGCGCCGGGTCGGGGCGCGAAGAGACGAGAAGGTAGACGCCGGCGACGACGCGCGTCGGCGCAGCCGGGGAAGAGAGGGCCGCCTGCGCGGACCCGACGGGGAAGGCGGGCGGCGCGGAGGCGACGGAGAGCGCGGACGCAGGCGCAGGCGCGGAAGTGGGCGCCGAGGCCCGGGCGAGCGCGTGCGCCAGTTCCTGCAACGTGGGCGGCGGATCGAGTGGCAGAGGGGCATCCTTCGCCGTGAGCGGCACCACCGGGTGGGTGGACTCGAAGAGCGTCCACTCGCCGGAGACGGCCACCCTACGGGCGTCGGCGGCCATGGCGCGCTCGACCAGCGTGGCGAGCCCGGGATCGCCGGCCTGGACGAGCGCATAACGAAAACGGTCGAAGTCGAGCGCAGGACGGAGCGACGTCGGATCGGCGTAGAGGCGCAGAAGCGTGTCGTTCCACTGGTAGTCGGGTGGGATAGCGACGGGCGCGATGGGGTACTCGGCGAAGGAGAACGCGAGCCGTCCACCGCGCTCGGCGAGGACGCGGTTGCCGCCTCCCGTCGCCTCGAAGAGCAGCGTCTTGTCGCGCTTGCCGACGTGCAGTACGTCCACCGCGCTGGCGGGCTCCATGCGCGCGAAGAGCGCGACGAGTTGCCTCTGGTCCTCGCTGGCGGCAGCGAACTGGGGGAGGACGACGAAGATGGTCCCGAGGAGCACCAGCGCTGCGGCCAGCTTGGCGACGACGGGAGGCCTCGACGGCGCCGCTGCGACCACGGCCACCGCGAACGCCGGCGCGAGGAACCGGACGTAGAGAAACGCCCCGAAGTTCACCGAGTATGGCGCCGCCAGATAGACGAGGAGCAGCGCTGCGGCGAGCAGCGCGTAGCGACGCGCGCGCGGCTCCGGGCCTGGCGCGCGCGCGCGGACGACCGTGCCCAGCACCGCGAGCGCCGCGGCCGGGGCGAGGAGCGTCAGATCCGTCCAGAGGCCGTGGGCGCCGGTCAGGAGCCGCGGGAACGTGGAGAGCTTCGTCGCCAGCGGGTGCCACAGGACCTTTTGCCCGAAGAGCTTCATCAGCGGCGTCTCGATGGCTCGCTCGCGGACGACCTCGACCGCCGAGAGCGCTGCGATCATGGCGACCGGCGCGAGCCGGACCAGGGTCCGCCGGTCGAACCGCTCGGACAGCGCGATGACGACGACGGCGCAGGAGAGCGCGAGCGCGCTGGCCTCGTGCGCGAAGAACACCAGCGCGCCCATCGCGCACGCCAGCAGCGCGCCCCGGGCGGACCTCGCCTCGATGCGGTCGACCATGGGGAGCGCGAGGAGAAAGAGCGCGAAGCCCAGCATGTTGGCGACGAAGCCCCAGAAGAACGTCCACCCCAGGACGACCGGCGCGAGCGTCAGCGCCACCCACGGCGAGCGACCGAGGTGCGAGGCGAGCCGCCCCGCGGCGCCCAGCGTGAGGACGAGGATGGCCGCCACGAGCAGCTTGCAAGTGACGTCGGTCGCGAAGACGAAGGAGAGCGGATAGGCGAGCAGATAGAAGAGCTGGTTCGCGTGACCCAGGTCGAGCGCATAGAGCCCCGGCGGAGCCCAGGCCGGGTCCCCGTGATGCCGGAGCAACGCCACCATGCCCTCGTGCAAGGGCAGGTCCGTCATGGGCGGGTAGCGCGTGGCGACGACGGGGACGGCGAGCGCGAGCCCTCCGAGCCACGGAACGAAGCGGTCGAGGTGCGACACCTTCGCCACCATGGGCGCCACGGTACCGAAAGGAACGAGCGTTCGCTGAGCAATCGAGATGGAACGGCACGGCGCCCATTCACGCAAGAACGACACACCGGTCGGCTCCTCCGCGGCGTGCGTTTCCACGACTTGACGGTCGGCCCGAGTATTGCGGGTACCCCACATAGCCCGCGGTCACTTTCAAGAAAGCCAGTTTTCCCATGACGCAACTCGAGGTAGCAGCGAAGATGATCCAGTCGAACCTGTCCAGAGCGGGAGCTACCCTCTTGCTGGCCGTGCTCGGCGCTGCCTGCGGCGGCTCGGACACCGAGACTTCGACGGAGGGCGGCCCCTCCACCGGGGGCGAGAGCACGGGCGACGCGGGAAAGGCGACCGAGGGTGGAAGCGCAGCCGGCGATGCGAGCACGGCCGAAGGCGAGAGCCCGGCAGACGGCGGGTCGACGACCGACGGTGCGAGCGCGGCCGACAGCGGGCACACGACCGACGGCGGGACGACGTCGGCGCTGGCCGTGAACCTGGAGCAGCGTGGTCACCGAGCCAGCGCTCTAGCCCCACGGGCTCGTAGCAATCAGGAGCGCTCCCGCGGCTTGCCGAGGGCGTTCCCCGCAGCCTGGTTGGGCGCGCCCTCGACCGGTAGGGCCGCACGGAGGCGTCCTTCCGACCTGGCGGGCTCTCCGCCAGCGCGCTGGGCTTGCTCGCGAACGCGGGCGTAGAGCGCGCGGAGACTGGGCTTCGGGCCTGCCTGGGCTTCGAGCCAGGCGACGGCCTCCGGAAAGGTCGGCAGCGTAGCGACCTCCTGTCCCGGCGCGGGCGGTCGCAGCCAGCGGATGGCGGTCTCCGTCCCAATCTCGGCGAGCGAAGAGCTGACGATGGCGAATCGAAACGCCTTGGTCGTGGCCCGGGCCTGCGCAAGGCGCTTGCGCCAGACGGCGCCGGGAGGGGGTTGCTCGGGATCGATGACCAGGACGAAGCATGCCACCCCGTTGGCCGGAGTCTCCACCACGAGACGGGTGACGGACTCGATGATGAGCTCGTAATCGTGGTCCGTGCACGGCTCCCCGACTTTCGCCCCCACGAGCGTGGACGCCTTCGGGTCGTAGGCGAACACGTACATGGACGGGGTGAACGGACGCGAAGGGGGGGCGGTTAAGGTCCGACCACGCCGTCGGGCGACTGCCGCCAGCAACGCAGCGTCATGCGTCGATCCCCTCCTCCGCCCACGCCAGCTCCTCGGGCGTTCCCAGCATCTCGATGTCGTGAAACGAACCGTAGTCGATGGTGCGGGTGCCGTCCGGCGAGATGGTGAGCACGTCGGCGTGGCGCGCGTTGTAGACGATGTCGTCGAGCTTGTAGTTGTGGCGTGCGTGGATCTGCTGGCCGCTCGTTTCGTCGAGGCCGCTGAAGGAGAGAAAGATCTCCGCTTTCTGCGCACGGAGCTTCTCCATCGCCGCCGCGCCGCCCCAGAAAGGGCTGGTCGCGTCGATGCGGTGCATGGGGATCCAGGTGAGAAAGAAGAGCGCGGTGCGATCCCGCACCAGCCGGAGCTCGACGGGGATGCGCGTGCTCTCGCCCTCCCGCGTCTCGCGCAGGACGAGCAGGTTCGCGCGGAGCTGCCCCTCGACGACCATGTTGCCGCGCCAGTTGGCCATGCGAAAGATCAGATGGGGCACGCCGTCGCGCGGGGTGATGACCGCCTTGGCGCTGAAGAGAACGCGCGCCGAGGGGCGAGCGAACTTGGCGAAGGTGACGCCGGTGACCAGCGCGACCGCCAGCGTGCCGACCAGGGCCTCCACCACCACCACCGCGTGTCCGAAGCGCGTCGCCGGGGACATGGCGCCGTAGCCGATGGTGGCGAAGGTCTGCACGCTGAAATAGAAGGCATCCTCGAGGTCGCCGGGTCGCGCCCCCGCCACGCACCCCGGCGAAGCGGCGTAGAAGACCGCGAACATGGCGTTGATCCCCAGCCACGCCGCGGCGACGTAGGCGAAGAAGCGCCACCAGAGCATGGCCAGGACGTTGTGGTACACGTCCTCGAAGAACGACACCTGCTGGCCGCGCGTGCGGACCGGCACCGACGTGCGCGCGGAAGGCTCGAAGCGAATCTTCCTGGGCTTGGGCGCCCCGAGCTGGGCCGTCACTTCTTCTTCTTGGTGCTCGCAGGGCCGGGTGCCGCCGCGATCTGCGGCGGGGAGGCCATCAGCTCCTCCAGCCGCTCCCGCGCGTAGGGGACGGTGCTGGCGTCCTTGGTCGCCGCCGCCACCACGCCGGAGTCGTCGAGCGCGATGAGCGCCTGCCCCGCGCTCACCAGCGCCATGGCGATGTCGTCGTTCGGCGCGCTGGCGCGGTACATCCCGAAGAACTGACGCAGGGTCGGAAGCTGCTCCGGCCCCGCCACCAACGCCAGCGCGGCGGCGGCTTGCTTCACGTCGTCGTCGGTGTCCGCCGGATCGAGCAGGTGCGCTGCCAGGAGCGGCGAGGCCTGCTTGTCCTTCATCGCCCCGAGCGCCTGCGCGATGGGTCCGACCGGCGGTGGGCGCAGGACGTCCTTGAGAAAGTCGTAGTGCCTGCCCAGCGCGGCCTCCATGTACCTGGCCCCGTTGCGCCGGTTGGCCAGGGCGGTGCGCGCCACCCCGAGCAGATCGGGGCTGGTGCGCGGATCGCTCGCCAGATCGACCAGCGTCTGGGTCGCCGTCTCGTCGGCGGCCGTCGCCAGCTCGCGCAAGAGGAGCTTCTGCGCCGAGCCGAGCTGCGGATCGTCGGCCCGCACCACCTCGGAGAGTTGCTGCGGGAGGGATCGGACGTCGCTCGCGGCCCCGGAGACCCGATGCGCGTCGGCGTTCACCACGCAGGCCTTCAGCGGCTCGCCGAGGGAGGTCTCGCTCACCACGCCGCCGTCCTTGGCCTCCAGCTCCACCACCTTGCCCTGCTCGTCGCACAGCACCACCCCGCCGACGGCCGCCGCACCGCCCACGAAATCGGCGCCCTGAAGGTGCGCCCAGGCGAGCGCGCCCTTGTCCGCGTCGAACCCCATGGCCACCCGGAAGTACGTGGCCACCCAGCGCTCGTCCTGCAAGGTGGCGCCCGACTCGGTGCCCCGCGGTCGCGCGTAGATGTGGACCTTGTCGGTCGCATCGGCGGTCGGCGGCAGCGCGTGGTCGGCCGTGGGCAAGAGCTGCGGGGTGCCCGGGAGCTCGCGCGTCGGGAGGATCACCGTCGTGGCCTTCCCTCGCGAGGCGTCCCGGATGTGCTCGTCGAAGCGAATGAATCCAAGCTCGCCGAACCACAGCGATCCCCCTTGCGTCCAGGCGCGGCTGGTCTCTTCGCGCACCGTGACCCGCGCCGCCTCGTCGCCGTTCGCCAGATCGATGACCGACACGTACTCGCCCGCCCAGGGGACGAACGCCAGGCGCGCCACCACCGCGGGCGCGCCCAGGGGCTTGTCCGTCTCGATCTGGCGCACCACCTGCCCGTCGTGGGCTACCGCCAGGAGGACGTTCCCCACGCCGCCCACCTTGCGGAAGGTCATCACCGTCACCGCGCCGTCGTCGCCCGCGCCGACCAGCGGGATGCCACCGGTCGGCCGGCGCCAGAGGAGCGATCCGCTCTTGGCATCGAGCGCGAACACCTCGTTGTCGCCGGAGCCCACCACCACGTTGCCGGCGATCACCGGACGCGCGTCGAGGGGGTGCGCGAAGGTCCATTTCGCGCCGCCGCCCAGCGGTGCTCCGATGAGCTTGTCGGAGTTGCCCGCGACGCCGACCACCACGTCGGCGGACGCGGGGATGGGCGCCGCGCCGATGCGATCCCACACCCGTCCGATGGATACGCCGCCGTCGTCTTCCCAGTCCGTCGAGAAGAGACTGGCCCGCGTTTGCCCGCCCCCGCACGCCACCGCGACGCCGAGCGCCCCGCCCATGGCCATGCCCCTCCAGCGCCCGGTCATTGCGGGTTCCCCGAAGCGCCAGGGGATCCGCTGGTGGCGATCACCGCCTGGTCGATGGACTGTTTCACGCGCTGGGACCAGTCCCTGGGCCACTTGCCCTGCACGTCGCGGAGGAAGTGGTAGGCCTCCCCCGTCCCCAGCTCGCGCACGCGGCCGACGATCTTGATCTTGATGTCGTCGCTCACCGCGCTGGCCGGACGGAAGAGCACCTGATCGAGACCGCTGGTGACCACGTCGAAAGGGACGCTTCCGAGCTTGCCGGCCAGACGGTCGCAGTCGTTGCCGGCGCAGAGCTGGCCGATCGAAGCCGCAGCCTCCGGCACCTTGTGATCGAGGGCCGTGAAGAGATCCGCCACCGCGTCCTTCGCCTTCAGGCTCCCTAGCCCGGTCGCTGCCAGCCCGCGCGCGCTGGGATCGGGATCGGACAGGGCGCCGCGCAGCGCCTTGATGGCCACCGGGCCGCGGGTGCGGGCCAGCGCCTGGATGGCCGAGCGGCGAAGCTCGACGTTGCGGTGCTGCGCGTACCACGCGAGCGCCGGGCTGCCCGCCTCACTCTCGAGGTCCCCCAGCGTGTCGATGGCAGCCTGAGACAAAAGCGGAGAGAGCCCGTGCTCCAGCAGCTCGGCGATGATCGGAGCCAGCGGTGCCCCGGCCTTGGCCGAGGTGCGCACGGCGTCGAGGGCGCTCTTGACCTGGACCGGATCGTCGCTGCGCAAGCGCTTGAGCACGTCCGCCGGAAGCGGGATGGCGCGGGGGCCTTCGGCGCCGACCGGCCTGGCCTCGGCGCGCGCGACGCCCCCGGCGTATGTCACCCAGAGAGCGGCGGCCATGGCCCGGGCCGCGGCAGCCGCAAGACGACCAGCTCGCATGGCGCGGATGCTCGCGCCGCCGCGGCCCCGGTGTCAAAGGAGTTCTCCTCAGCCCGCCGCCCGCTTGCCCTTCTTCGCGCTTTTGGCCTCGGCGGCCTTCTCCGCCTTGGCCTCGTCCTCTTCTTCCGAACGGGCCTTGGCCGGACCGGGCTTGCCCGCCGCCTTGATGGACCGCGAGAGCAGCTCCGCCAGGTCGATGACCTGCGCGCCGGTCGACGCCGCCGCGGCAGGCGCCTCCTCGGCCTCTTCGCGCGACACCTGGCCGGCTTCGACCTTCTGCTCCACCGCGGCCAGGACCGCGTTGCGGTACTCGTCGGGATGCCTCGCCGGATCGAAGGGACCGGACAGCTCTTCCACCAGGTGTAGGGCCAGCTGCTTCTCGCGCGGGCTCGGCTCCTTCTGCTCGGCGGGGGCCAGCTCGTCACCGGCCACCAGCTCCTCGGCGAAGCGCATCATGTCGAGCGAGAAGAGCCGGCCGCGCGGTCGCACCAGGGCCAGGCGCGTCCGCGTGCGGAGGCGCACCTTGGCCAGCGCGACCTTCTTGGTCTCGGCCAGCACCGATCGCAGCAGATCGTAGCCGCGCACGTTCTTGCTGCCCGGGCCAATCCAGTAGCTCTTCTCCACGTAGGCCAGATCGACCTCCAGCGGGTCGACGAACTCCACGATCTCGATCGACCCGCCGCTCTCGTCGCCGTCGAGCTTGGCCAGCTCCTCTTTCGTAAAGAGCGCGTACTCGTTCTTGGCGACCTCGTACCCCTTGCCGATCTCCTCCCAGGCCAGGTCCTTGTTGCACTTGGGGCAGCGCCGCACCATCGTGATGCGGCTTCCGCACTCCTTGTGCAGCTGGTGAAACTGCGGGGTCAGATCCTTGGTCGCCGTGTAGAGCTTGGCCGGGATGGTCACCAGACCGAACGCGATCTCACCAGACCAGAAGGCACGCATGGGAATCTCCGATGGCTAGGACGAAAAGCGCGATCGCGAAAGGGCCTCGGGACCCTGCACGGTTGGCCAGGTACGAGGCCAAGCGCCGCTTCGACATTACGCCCGAGCCCAAGGGATCGTCGCAAGCCGAGACGTCGGCGGAAAAGAAAACGGCGCTCGTCTTCGTGATCCAGAAGCACGACGCGCGCCGCCTCCATTACGACGTGCGCCTGGAAATCGACGGGGCCATGGCCAGTTGGGCCGTCCCCAAGGGCCCGAGCTACGACCCCGCGGTGAAGCATCTCGCCGTGCACGTCGAGGACCATCCCATGGAATACAACGCCTTCGAGGGGCGCATCCCGGACGGGCAATACGGGGCCGGGGATGTCCTCATCTGGGACGAGGGCACCTACCAGACGGTGCCTCCCGGCCAGGAGCGCGCGATGCTCGAGAAGGGCCACCTCCACGTGCGCTTCTCCGGGCAGAAGCTGGTGGGGGACTGGCATCTCGTCCGGACCGGCCAGGGACGGCAAGAATCGCGCGGCGCGAGCCTCGACGACGGCGCAGGTGGCAAGGGTCACTCCTCCTGGCTGATGTTCAAGGCCAAGGACCGCCAGGCCAACCCCGCGTACGACGTGGTGGTGGAGCGGCCGGAGTCGGTGGTCAGCGGCCGCCAGGCCACGCGCGGTCCGCGGCGCGTCGGCGCTTCGGCGCAGGGGTCGAGCGCGCGTGCGCTGCACGACCTGGTGGGCGAGCCCATGCTGGCGCAGCCGGCGACGTCGGTGCCCGATCCGGCGGCGTGGCTCTTCGAGGTGAAGTACGACGGCTATCGCCTGCTGGCCTGCAAGGCCGGCGACGAGGCGCGTCTCTACACGCGCAAAGGCCACGACTGGACCGAGCGCTTCCCCCCCATCGCCGAGGCCGTCGCCCGGCTCCGCGCGCGCGAGTGCATCGTCGACGGGGAGGCCTGCGTGGTGGACGCCCAGGGCAAGCCGTCCTTTCAGGCCTTGCAGGCGTGGCTGGCCGGCGCGAGCAAGCACGCGCGCATCGGCTTCGCCGCCTTCGATCTCCCGTGGCTCGACGGACGCGATCTGCGTGGAGAGCCCATCGAGGTGCGGCGCGAGCTCCTCGAGAAGCTCCTGGAAGGGGAGAGCGCCCCCCTGTCGTTCTCCCGTGGCGCCGTCGGGGAGGTGGCGCAGCTTCTCGCGGCCGCCCGGGAAGCAGGCCTGGAAGGGCTGATGGCCAAACGCAAAGGGTCGACCTACACGAGCGGGCGCTCCTCCAGCTGGCTGAAGCTGCGCTTCGATCGCCGGCAAGAGGCCGCGGTCATCGGCTGGGTGCCGCTGGCGGGGAGCGACACCGACATGGGGGCGCTGTCGCTCGCCGTGGTGGAGGGCGGGAAGCTGGTCCACGCCGGCCGGGTGGGGACTGGTTTCACCGATCGCCAGCGCCACGAATGGGCCAAGAAGCTGGACGCGACCGGGCGCGTCGACCAACCGCGCGCCGAGCGCGTGCCGAAGACCAAGGGGGCCCACTGGGTCGAGCCCACCGTGGTCGTCGAGTGCGCCTTCCACGAGTGGACCGCGGACGGCACCATGCGCCAGCCCAGCTTTCTCGGCGTGCGCGAGGACAAGGACCCCATGGAATGCGTGCGGGAGCCCGACTCCCGGCTTCGCGACGAGCCCGAGCCCTCCGACGCGTCATCGAGCGCGGAAGCCGCGATCCGGCCGCCCCCGCCGGCGAGGACGCGCCGGGACGGTCCCACCCTCAGCAACCCGGACAAGGTACTGTTCCCGCGCGACGGGATCACCAAGCGCCAGATCTGGGATTACTACACGGCGGTCGCGCCGGTCATGCTCCCGCACCTGGCGGGACGCCCGCTCACGCTGCAGCGCTACCCCGACGGGATCGACGGCGAGGAGTGGTACCAGCACAACGTGCCGATGAAGTCCTCGGCCTTCGTGCGTCTGGTCGACGTGGGGCCGCGGCACGACAACAAGAAGCGCATCGTCTGCGATTCGGTGGACACGCTCCAGTGGCTGGCCAACCTGGCCGCGCTCACGCTGCACACCTGGTGCAGTCACGTCCCGCCCCAGGCCACATCGCGCGCCGCCATCGATCATGCGCTGGGCCTTCCCGACTACGTGATCCTCGATCTCGACCCCGGCGACGGTCCCTGGGCGCACCTGGTCGAGGTTGCGCTGGCCGTGCGCACGCTGCTCGACGCGCTCGAGCTGGAGAGCTTCGTGAAGACCAGCGGCAAGCGGGGCCTGCACGTCGTGGTCCCTATCGCGGCGGGACCGACGCACGATCAGGCCACGGGTTTCGCCGAGCAAGTGGCCCGCGCGGTGGCCAAGGTGCTCCCGGCGGTGGCGACGGTCGAGCGCATGAAGGACAAGCGCGGCGGCAAGCTCTACGTCGACTACGGCCAGAACGGCGAGGGCCGCACCATCGTCGCTCCCTACACCATCCGCGCGCGCGACGGCGCCGTCGTCTCCACCCCCATCCGCTGGGAAGACGTCACCGAGCAGCTCGACCCCACGCGCTTCACCATCCGCACCGTCCTCTCGCGCATCGAGAAGCACGGCGACCTCTACGCCGGCGTCCTCACCGGCAAGCAGCGTTTGCCGGGGGGAGGCTAGGAGACTGGGATCAAGGGCCCTTCGGCCCGTCCTCGGTCGTCGTGTGGCTCACCGCCGGCGGGTCGCTGCCGGGAGGAGGCTTGGAGCTGTAGCTGGCGAAGGGATCGCGGACGGCCGGGATCTCGCTCGGTGACTCGGCGGGGCTCTCCGGGCTCTCGCCGGCGTTCTGCTGGATGGCGGCCACGGCGTCGTGCACCGGCGTGGCCGGCGGCTTGTAGCGGAAGATGGGCACCCGGTTGAGGAACTTGAGCACCCCGTGGTCATTCATCCAGGTCGCGTAGGCGACGTAGATGGGGTCTCGCGAGAGGTGCCGCTCCTCGGTCTTGGCGCGCATGAAATACATGAAGTTGATGATGCCGAGCGCGATGCAGCGCTTGAGCGAGGAGAGCGGATTGCCGTCCGTGAGGAGAAACGGCACGCTCGCCATCCACCACGAGATGTTCTTCGACACGTAGGCCGGATGCTTCGTGTAGCGGTACGGTCCGTTGGTCAGGATGCCGCGGTGGGTCAGGTTCGAGAAGCGCACCCCGAAGGCCACGGTGGCCAGCACGTAAATGGTGATGAGGCCGAGAATGACGATGGCCCACGCCCAGCGCAGCGCCGGGTGCGGCTCCAGCCACTTGCCGAAGTAGGCCGAGTCGTAGGGCACGTACTGCCGCGACATGAGGTTGTAGAACGGCGGGTAGCAGAAGAGCGCCACCGTCCACCCCAGCATGGTCGGCTCCGCCGTGCGCACGTGCGAGTCGGTCACCCGGAAGCTCATGGCGTAGCCGACCGTGCAGAAGAGAAGGTCGATGAAGAAGATGAAGTCGTAGAGAAAGTCGTACGCGCGGAGGTTCGACCACGACGCGGCGCCGAGATCGAAGCTCACCACGTTGCGCGTGCTGCCGTTCAGCCACACGAACATGATGGGAACGAAGTACGCCTTCACCAGCCAGGTTCGGTAGAGGTTGGCGATGTCCGCCTTCTTGGCGTCGCGCCACCCGCCGAGGGCCACGCGCCCGAGCTGCCAGTAGGCATCCCGCGGCTGGCGCATCTGCCCGTCGACGATGAATATGTAGAGGGGCGCGGAGACGGCGAAGGTCACCGCGAAGCGACGGAGAAAGCGATAGAGCGGATCGTAGAAGCTGCCGTTATATTCCGGCGTCATCCAGTAGAAGAGCGCGAAGGGCGCCAGCGCGAGGAAGAGGCCGAGCAGCTTGGTCAGCACGCGGCCGAAGTCCGGCGCGAAGGTCTGGTCCCAGTTGAGGCCGGTGGAGGCGCGCCGGTGCACCTTGAGGATGAAGATGTCCATGGCGACAACGGGGATGGCCACCGCGCCGCAAAGGACCAGCACCTCGTCGCCGAACGGTTTGGTCCGGGTGCGAAGCAGCAAGATGGTCGCCAGCACGATGACCAGAGCGATGCTGTTCAGGCCGAAGTTCGTGGCCGACGGCGGACGCTGCGGCTTCGCCTGGGGAAGACCGTCTCGATAAGGCGCGTCGTTCGGCATGGGCGGCGCAGTGTACACGACGGCCCGCAGCCTATGGCAGCAAGGCGACCAGCCGCCTGGCCACGCCCGGCGCATCGCCCTCGTCGTGCTTCACGTAGACGTAGGCCTCCCTCCACGGCTGAGCGGCGATCTTCTTCGCCCATTCTTCGAGGAGCGCGTCGGGATACTCGTCCTTGCGCAGGCGGACGTAGCCCCACTCGCTGGTGGCGACGAGCGGCGAGGCCAGGGCCTCCCCCTCGGCGACGCATAACGCAACGCGGTGCGCCCGGAGGACGGCCCAGACCTCGTCGTCGAACCAGGAGGGGTGACGGAACTCGAAAGCGATGCGGTGACCGCCGGGGCGACCGTCGAAGAGCGCGCAGGTGTGGTCGAGGAAGGAGGAGAGGCGCCCCACGTCCTTGCGGAGGAAGGGCGGGAGCTGGAAGAGGAGCGGCCCGAGGCGAGGGCCAAGCGCGGAGACGGTGTGGACGAAGATGCGCGTCGTCTCCGCGGCGTCGACGAGCTTGGCGAGGTGGGTGATGCGCTGCGGCGCCTTCACCGCGAAGGTGAACGTCTCCGGCGCTTCGCCGGCCCATCCTTCCACGAGCTTGGCCGTGGGCATGCGGTAGAACGTGTTGTTGATCTCCACGGTGGCCAGCCGCTCCGCGTAGTAGCGAAGAAAGTCCTTGGCCGGGAGCTTCTCCGGATAGAAGGGTCCCTTCCACTCCTTGTACGAGTATCCGCTGGTGCCGACGAGGACGCGCATGATGGGGAGAGGGTAGCCCGGTCGCGCCTCACTGCGCACTCGCAGGCGTCTCCAACGAAATGCCTGGTAGGGTGGGGGCGTGGCGAACGACAGGACGAATCGACGCGGAGCGCTGAAGGCTCTCGCCGTCGCGGGTGGAGCGCTCGGTTGCGGCGCATTGGCGCTGCCGACTGTGTGCTTCGTGACGGCTCCAGCTCGCGGCGGCGCGAGCGCGGGTCGATGGATCAAGACCTTGCCGCTGGATGCGCTGCCGGATGGGGAGCTCAGACGCGTGGCCCTGGTGGCCGACCATCGCGACGCGTGGACGCTGGAGAAACAGGTGCAGCTCGGTGCGGCGTGGCTGCTCCGCAAGGGCGACGCGGTGCAAGCATGGAGCGTCACTTGCCCCCACCTCGGGTGCGCGGTCGATCGTCGCGCCAGCGGACCGGGTTTCAACTGCCCGTGCCACGACTCGTCGTTCGACGCCGACGGGCGTAGACTCGACGGTCCGTCGCCGCGTGACCTCGACACCCTGAACACCCAGGTCGTGGACGGGTTCGTTCTCGTCGACTTCCAGCGCTTCCGAATCGGAGCCGCGGAGAAAGCGCCGGTGGGCTGACGCATGATGGACACGAGCAGGCTGGGGCGTCTCGGGGACTGGCTGGACGAGCGCACGGGGTGGCGCACCGCCGTACGGGCATGGATCGATCACCCGGTGGTAGGCGGCGCGCCCTGGGCGTCGGCCATGGCAGCCGCCGTGGCCACCTGCTTCGGTGTGCTGGCGCTGACAGGGATCACGCTGATGACGGCGTACGGGGCGTCGCCGCAGGCAGCCTGGGCGAGCGTGCACTACGTGCAGTTCGTACAAGGCGGCGGGTGGGTGGTGCGCGGGCTCCACTACTGGGCGGCGCAGTCGCTCTTTGTCCTGGCGGCACTGCACGTCGTGCACGGAGCCTTCGCGGCGACGTACCGGCGGCCCCGGGAAGTCGCGTGGTGGCTCACGCTGGGCATCCTCGGTCTGGCCGTGGCCGGGGGGATCACGGGCGGGGTCTTGCCCTGGGACGAGCGCGGCTGGTGGGCGCGCACCGTCGAGGGCAACATCATCGGTCTGGCCCCGGGTCTGGGCAGCTTCCAGCAGCAGATGATGCAAGGTGGGGCAGAACTCGGGGCGCTCGGGCTCTCGCGGATGCTCACCATCCACGTTCTGCTGCTTCCGGTGTTGCTGGGGGCGATGCTCTGGGCGAGGCGCGCGATGGTGAGGCGCCATGGATGGAGCGAGACCGGAGGCGCGCCGATCTCTCATGCGACGCAGATCATGCGCGACGTGGTCGTGGCTGCGTGCGTCGTCGCCGTCGTCTTCGCTCTGGCGGCACTCGCGCACGGCGCTCCGCTGGAGGCGCCCGCCGACCCGATGGGGGACTACCCTGCGCGCCCGGAGTGGTTCTTGATGACGCTCTACGAGCTTCGCAAAGGGTTCCATGGCGCCGGCGAGTTCTTCGGCACGACGCTGGTGCCCATGGCGGTGGGCCTCTACTTGGCCCTCCTTCCGTGGCTCGACCAGCCCGGTCGTTCCCGCGCGGTGGTGCTGACGCCGGTGGTGCTCGCCTGCGCTGGGGCCTTGGTACTCGGGTGGATCCCCGTCCACAAGGACGCGCACGACGAGGCCTTCGTGAGGCAGCGGGCCAAGGCCGATCGGCGCGCGACGGCCGCGGCGCAGCTGGCGATGGCGGGCGTGCCGCCGGAAGGGGCGCTGGCGATGATGCGGGCCGATCCGGAGCTTCGCGGCCGCTCTCTCTTCGACCAGCACTGCGCCAGCTGCCACGTCCTCGGTGACCTGGGCGACGCCAAGAAGGCCACCGCCTCGAAGCTCGACGGCTGGGGAACGCCAGCCTGGATCTCCGCCATGCTTCACGATCCCGACGCGCCGGAGTTCTTCGGGGGGGGGCCCTTCGCGCGCAACATGCCGAGCGTCGACACGCGGCCGAAGGACAAGCCGGTGAGCGCTCCCTGGAAGCCCATGGTGACCAGCGACGCGGAGCGCGCCGCGGTGGCGGCCTTTCTGGCCTCCGAGGGCGACGAGCCGGGCGATCCGCCGCGCCCGCTGGACGAGGCGACACGCGCAGCGGGCGAGAAGATCGTCAGCGGGCGCTGCTCCAACTGTCACCTCTACAAGGGCGACGGGGACGTGAACGGCTCGGACGTCGCGCCAGAGCTGGCGCACTACGGATCGATCGCCTGGACGCGGGCCCAGGTCGCCAACCCGGCGACGGTCGAGACGTACCGCGAGAAGGCGCTCGACGAGGACCTGAAGAAGCACATGCCACGCTTCGACAAGGATCTGACCCCGGCAGACATCGACGTCGTGGCCCGCTGGACACGTGCGCACGCGCGCGGGCTCTCCGTCCCCTGACGACGTTGCGAAAGCGAGAGCCAAGGCGCACCCTGGGGTGCATGAGCAAGTCGCGGCAGGAAGTGATGTCGGATTCGCGCCGGAAGGGGTTCGCCGCAGGAGCGGCCGCGGTGGCCACGGTCGCGATCGGGGCGACCATCGGGCTGCCCGTCGCCGCCGTTGCGGCGGTCCCGGCCGCGGTCCTGGGATGGCGCTGGTGGAAGCACCGCGCGGAGAACGGCATCAAGTTCTGAGCCGCGGCGAAGCTGGCGTTCAGACGGCCCGGCCCGGCTCGCACCCGGGCCCGGCGGCATGCTACCATTTCCGCGTCCCCCGGTCGCCTTCGAACCGCGGTGCACCCTGAGGAGGACCCCTTTGACCGCCATTCGGTTCGCGCGAATCGTCGCCTTCGCTCTCGCCTTCGTCGCGCCGCTCTCGGCCGGCGCCGCGACTTATTACGTGGCTCCCACCGGCAGCGACGCCGCGGCCGGGACGATGGCCGCACCCTTTGCCTCGTGGGCACGCGCGCAGACCGCGGCGACCGCAGGCGACACCGTGTACTTTCGCGCCGGCACCTACGCGTACACCGAAGCCACCTCCACCTGCGGCGGCAACACCGGCGCGACGGTCAACGCCGTGGTCCTCAGCAAGAGCGGCACAGCCGGAAAGCCCATCAACTACTGGGCCTATCCGGGTGAGACGCCCATCTTCGACTTCTCGGGCATCACCGACCTGACCAACTACGATTGCCGGCAGGCGAGTGTCCGGGTGGAGGGCGACTGGCTCTATTTGAAAGGCCTGGAGCTCAAAGGCACATTGCAGCTCAACAACCTCAATCACGAGTCCTGGTGCGTTTACGTCGATGGGGGGAGCAACAACACCTTCGAGCTCCTCGACGCCCACCACAACATGGGCCCTGGGTTTTTCATCCAGGAGGGCGGGAACAACACTTTCCTCAACTGCGATTCCCACGAAAACGAAGATACGTTGACCTCCAACGGGGACGGGCAAAGTGCCGATGGCTTCGGCTGTCACCCTACCCGGGTGGGCGACACCGGCAACATCTTCCACGGATGCCGCGCCTGGTGGAACAGTGACGACAGCTGGGACTTCATCAACTCGTCGGCGGTCTGCACGGTGGAATACTCGTGGGCCTGGTACGCCGGATACAAGCCGGATGCCATCAGCGGCGGCGCCCCGGTGGCCCTGGTGGCCGGAAATGGCAACGGCTTCAAGGGGGGTGGATACGGCGACCCTCAGACCGGAGTGCCGGCCGCCCCCATCCCTCAGCACGTGATCCAGGAGAATTGCGCCTTCTACAACAAGGCCAACGGGCTCTACGCGAACCACGAGATCGTCTCTCCCTTCTTCTACAACAACACCTCGTTCAACAACGGGACCGACGTGGACATGCTGGGGCTGGACGGCACCACGGTGACCTCCGTCGGTCAGCTGCGGAACAACCTGGCCTATTCCAACAACGGGCACGGACTGCTGGCGGAAATGACCAACGGCGGCCCCATCAGCGATGAATTCAACTCGTGGGACACCACCCTGAACCTGACGGTCAGCAATGCCGACTTCCAGAGCGTCGCCTTCGCTCCGCCGGCCTCCTGCCCCGAGGTGTATACGCCGGGCGGCACCTCGTGCTGCGCGCCCACCGACATGACGTGCTTCGCCGGGATGGCCAGCGCCCGTCAGGCCGACGGAAGCCTGCCGGTGCTGCCGTTCCTCCGGCTCGCGGCGAAGAGCCCGCTCATCGCCAAAGGGACCAACGTGGGCCTCCCCTTCAGCGGCACGGCGCCCGACCTGGGTTGCTTCGACACCGGCCTCCCGTTCGGTACGGACGGGGGCGGAGCCACGGGCAGCTCGTCGTCGTCGGGGAGCGGCGGCGGTGCGGGTGACGCTTCGACCACCGGGAGCAGCAGCGGGTCCGGGGATGCGTCGAGCACCGGCGGCAGCAGCGGTTCGAGCGGGGCCTCGAGCACCGGCGGCAGCAGCGGTTCGAGCACGAGCAGCTCGGGCGGCGGCTCGACCGGAAGCAGCGGAGCGGGTTCGTCGGGGAGTGGCAGCGGCTCGGTCGCGGGCAGCAGCTCGGGGACCCACAGCGAAGCCGACGGCGGGGAGGCGATGCCGAGCAGCACCAGCGGCTGCGGCTGCCGGGTCCTGACCGGGGGTCGGGCGGGTGGCGGAAGTCTCGGGCTCCTCGCGGCGGGTCTGACGGGCCTGATGCGGCGGCGCCGGGTGCGCGCGAAGGCGTCGAGTCGGGGCCCGTCGCGCCATTGAAGACGGAGTCGCGGATTGCCGCGACGCTGGCCATCCTGGCCTTTGGCGGCATGGGATTCTACCTCCGGCAACCGAAGCCGCAGCCCGCCGCGCCGTCGGTCGCACCCTCCGTCGCCCCACGGCAAGAGGCCCTGCCGGTCGTCGCCCTGGCCGAGAGCCAGGCCCGGAGGGTCACCCGGATCGAGCTCACCCGGCCGGATGACGACGACGCGTTGCGCGTCCAGACCATCACCCTGGAGAAGCTCGGCCAGGACTGGGAGATGACCTCGCCGCTGAGGACGCGGGCCAGCGCTTCGAAGGTCAAGGCACTCCTCGACAACCTGCAGGTCCTCACGCTCGTGAAGGTCCTGGAGCCCAGTGCCGGCTCCGACGAGGCCTACGACCTCACCGACGCGAAGGCCTTGCACGTCGTCGCCTGGACGGGAGAGGACAAGGTGAGCGACCTCTCCTTCGGCAGGACCGTCCCCGAGGGGCAGGTGGCCAGGACTCCGGCGATTCCCGGCGCTCTGGTGGTCGCCAACTCGGGATCGAAGGGGTATTCGGGCTTTCTCTACACGCGCGGGGTGAGGAGCTGGCGCGAGACCTCGATTTTTCAGTTCCGCGCCGACGAGGCCACCCGGGTCGAGATCACCAACGCGAACGGCGTCTTCTCGTTCTCCAGGGACGGAACGACCGGGTGGGTCGGGTCCTTCACCCCACGGGGGAAGTCCGGGGTGCTCGAAAGCCCCGAAGGAGCGTGGAAGCGCTTTGACCCGAGCAAGGTCGACGATCTGCTGCGCGTCTACCAATCTCTCGGCGCCGATGATTTCGGGACGGACGCGGATCGAGCCAGGTCGGGTGTCGACGACGCCGAGTCGACCGGCGGTGTCCTCCGCATCACCCTGGCGGGGGATCGGGGCGACCGCGCTCTCCGGGTGGGCAAGCTCACCAAGAGCACCACGCGATGGGCTCTCGCCGGCAGCCGCTGGGCCATCGCGGTCGGCGGCGACGGCACGCTCTACGCGCTCTCGCCCTGGACCGCGGGCTGGGCCACAGCGGATGCGAGCCGGTTCGAGGGGACGACCGCCGACCCGCCCCCGTGACCTCGAACTCGGGTGGGGGTGAGCCCAACCGGGCGCCGCGCGGCGCCTGACCGGCGCTACTTCGAGACCTCGATTTCACCGCCGCAGGGAACGTCCACGGAGTGGGCACGCCCCCCGTTGACCCGGATCTGGTGGGTTCCGCAGCTCACCAGGCCCGTCGCGGACGAGAGCTTCTTCCCGTCGAAGAGCACGCGATGGGGGCTGAGGCCGCGCGCGAGCCGCACCGTGCCGGTGCTGGACCGATCCGGCGTCGTCGACGCGCTGGTCCCGTCGCTGCCCGGCGCGGGCGTCACGTTTGCGGTTTGCGGGGCGGGTAGGGGCGGAGCGACCTCCGTCTCCGGGGCTGGCGCGAGGGAGGGCGTGCTGCTCGCATGGCCTACCCGGGCGATTCCGGCTGCCAGGAGAACGAGCGCACACCCGGCGACGGTCCCGATGATGAGGCCGACGCGGCGTCGATGCCCACGTCGAGGCGCTGCCGGAATCAGGACGGCGGCAGGTTCATTTCCGAGGCGGTGGGCCATCAATTCGAGGCCCACCGGAGCGATGGACGAGCTCGATGCGTCAAGATGGCCCGCCGCGCTGCCCATCCCGTGCGTCCGCGCTTCCACGATCTCGAGAGCGTCGAGCGACTGCAGCTCGCTCTCGGCGATCGGGAGCGCATGGCCCTGGCGTTTCGGAACGTTCATCGAAAAGACCCTCCAGACAAAGCACCGCCCATGATGCGCCGCGACATGGCAGAGGGCAAGGGCGCTCAGCGCCCCAAAAGCGTCCCCGCCACTCTCAGTAGAAGTTACCGGCCTCGACGCACGAGTCCGAAGCAGCTCCGGCTTCACGCGTACGGGTAGCCGGGCTCCACGCCCATTTGACGGATGCCCCGTCCCACGGCCATGAAGGAGCACCGGAGTTGACGAGCGGGCGATGGCCACCCTTCCTTCTAGCTTTCCAGAGCGAGATTCGCCGATGTCAGATGAGTTGGCGAAGGATCGCGCGATCCCGCCCTGGGAAGCCCTCGAGCGCGTGGGAGAGGGCGCCACCTCGGAAGTCTGGAGGGCGAGGCACGCCGAGCATCCCGGGCAGGTCGTCGCGCTGAAGCTTGCTCGGCGGGATGCTGGGCCCCTTGCCGCGCTCTCACCATGGGCCATCCGGGCTGCGCTGGCGCGGGAAGCGATGATACTCGCGCGGGTCGGGCGGCGATGGGGGCCGGCCCTCGTCGATGCCGGAGCGGGTTTTCTCGCGACCGAGTGGATCGGCGGGGGGCCCGTCGATCCCCGCGCCCTCGAGGGGGGAGTCGACCGCGAGCAGCTCGCGGCGATCGTGGCGCATGCCGCCGCCCGGGCGCTCGAAGAGCTCCACGCGGCCGGTGTGCGGCACGGTGACGTCAAGCCCCAGAATGTCCTCCGCGCGGGCCACCGTCCGACGCTGGACACCGCGGACGACCGGGGCGCGACGCTCATCGACCTCGGACTCGCGGCCGACGTGGGAGCCCAGGCGCTCGGCGGCACTCCTCGCTACGCCGCGCCGGAGCTGCGCGATCGCGGAGAGGCCGGGCCGGCGGCCGATCTGTGGGCCCTGGGCGTCGTGCTGGGCGAGATCCTCGATTCCCGCCTGGCCGAGGCGTCGGATCCCGCGGGGGTGATTGCCAGGGACTGGACGCCGGCCGGCGCGGAGAGGGCAGAGCCCGCGCGCTGGGTGCGAGCCCTGGTCGTCAACGCACCGGGAGGGCGTCCGAGCGCGTCCTGGCTGGCCTCGCGCGCGGCGCGCTGGTTGGGCCTCGCCGCGGACGACCAAGAAGCATCCAGCAGGCGCATGGACCGCGTGCGGAGGAGCTATCTGGCGGCGCGATCGCAGGACATCGCGCCGCGTGCCCGAGTGTCTCGCGCCATCGCCGAGCCCGCTCGAGGGTGGCTCGAGGACGCCATCCGCTGGGAGCAAAAGCTCCAGCCGTCGGGAGCGGGCGTGGCCGTCGAGGATGCGCCTTTCATCGAGCCCCTCGGGCCCGTCCGGCGCGCGCGATGGCTGGTGACGCTGATCGGTCCGAGCGCCGCGGCGTGGCCGCTGGGCGGCGACGCGCGCGGAGAGGGGGAGGTGGTGGAGCGCGCCGTGGCGCTCGCGCGGGAGGGCGATCCCTCGGGCTGGACCCTGGCGGACTTCTCGGCAAGCGCAGGGGGGACGGCGCGCCGCGAGTGGAAGGCCTGGAGTGCCGGCTCGGACGACGATCGCATGGTCCGCGTGGTGCGTGAGCTCGCGCGCGCGGCGCCGGATCCCGCCGCGCTCGAGCAGGCCGAGAACGAGCTCGCGGGAGGACGTGCGTCGGGGGCGCTGGCTCTCGCTCTCGCCACGGCGCTCGCTCGTGCGGGCGAGACCGGTCGCGCGTGGGCCGCGCTGGCCGCGATCGAAGGCCAAGAGGCCGACGCTCTTCGTGCCGAGCTGGCCCGCCGGCGAGGGCAGACCCACGAGGCGGAAGGCGCCGCGCGTCGGGCTCTGTCGGGAAACAACGCCTCCACGCGCTGGGCGGCGCAGGCCACGCTGGCGCGCCTGGCCTGGGACGGCGGCGATCTCGACGAGGCGGAGCGACGGCTGGAGGGAGCCTTCGGGCCGGCGGCGGCGGAGGTGCGCGCGCTGGTGGCCTGGCGGCGCGGGAGCCACGAGCCCGCGTTGCGTGCTCTCGATGCAGCGCTGGCCGAGCGGCACGAGGGCGACGTGGTCGCACGTCTGGAAGGCGCAAGAGGCTTGCTGGAGCTTGCGCGCGGAGGTTCCGCGGCCGCGCTGCGCTCCTTTGGACGCGCCGTGGAGCTGGCCACCCGCGCCGGTGCGGTGCTCGAAGAGGCGACGTACCTGACCAGCGAGGCGGCCGCCGCCACCGACGCCGGCGATCTGACGAGGGCCCTCGCCAGCGCCACCCGGGCGGCGCTTCTCTGGGAGAGGCTGGGCCGCCCCGATCGCGCGGCCCGGGCATGGCTTGCGCGGGCCGGCTCGCTGGCCACCCTCGGCGTCGCGCACGGCGCGGACGAAGCCGCCGAAGAGGCGCTCGCGCGAGCGCTCGCGTCGCGCGACGGGCAGGCCGCGGCCTACGCGCGCTGGGCCCAGGTAGAGGTGCGTCCTCCGGGCGACGAGAAGGCGCGCACCTGGGCGCTCGAGGCCGACGAGAGCCTTGCGGAGGGGACGCCCGAGGACCGGGCGCGCTCGGCGGCGCGCCTTCTGATCTGGGCGCCCGGGGCGATGACCGACGCGCGCATCGCCGGCGTCGACGCCATCGCCCCGGCGCTGTCGGCCCCGGCGCGCTGGGAATGGTGGGGCGCTCGGGCCGCAGCCCTCCTGGCCGGCCGCCGTACCGACGGAGACGCCGGGGTGCTCGGCGCCCTGGTCGCCCTGGTCGACGCGCCGGCACCGCTGGGCTCACGCGGTCCCGCCCTCGACGCCGCGGTGCGCCTGGCGACCGAGCGTGGCGACGGAGATGCCGCCCGCCGTCTGGAGCACGCCCGGCAGCTTGCCGCGCGCGTCCTTCGCGAGCAGGCTCCCGCCGAATACGCCTCGTCGCTCGCCTCCCTTCCGTGGGCGCGCATCGCCGCGGTCGACGCCGGGGACGTGACCTTCGCGCCGGCGCAGGTGGCCCAGCTCGAGGCCATCGTGCGCGCTCTCTCCGGTCGCGACCGCCTGCGGCCCCTGCTCGAACAGGTCCTCGACACGATGGTGCTCTGGACCGGTGTGGAGCGCGGGCTGCTCCTCTTGCGGGCGCCCGACGGCCGGCTGGTCCCGCGGGCCGCGCGCAACCTGGCGCGTCACGATCTCACCGGCGACCAGCTGGCGCTGTCGCAGACCATCGCCCACCGGGCGATGGACGAGGGAGACGCGGTGGTGGCCACGGACGCCTTCTCCACCCTGGGCGACGTGCACGCCAGCGTGCACGCCCTCAAGCTGCGCAGCGTCCTCGCTGTCCCGCTGATCGCGCGCGGCGAGGCGCTCGGCGTCGTCTACCTCGACGATCGCGTTCGCAAGGGAGCCTTCGGCCCGCGAGAGCTCGCCTGGGTGCGCGTCGTGGCCTCCCAGGCGGCCATGGCCATCGCCGACGCGCGCGACGCGGTGCTTTTGCGCCGCGCGGCACGCCACGCCGAGCGCGCGCGGGCCCGCCTCGAAGTGGCGCTGCGGGAGCGCGACGCGCAGCTCGACGTGACCCGCACGCAGCTGGAGATCGCCCGCGACGGCCGCGAGATGCGCTACCGCTACGACGAGATCGCCGGCCGCAGCGAGCCGATGCGCGCGCTCCTCCACCTGGTCGACCGGGTGACCGCCAGCGAGGTCCCCGTCCTGGTGGTCGGCGAGAGCGGCACCGGCAAGGAGCTCATCGCCCGCGCCATGCACGCCAACGGACCGCGCGGGAGACGCGCCTTCGTCAGCGAGAACTGCGCCAGTGTCCCCGAGACGCTGCTCGAGTCGACGCTGTTCGGGCACGTCAAGGGGGCCTTCACCGGCGCCTCCTCGACGCGCGCAGGTCTCTTCGACGTGGCCGACGGCGGAACGCTCTTCCTCGACGAGATCGGCGAGATGTCACTCGGCATGCAGTCGAAGCTCCTGCGTGTGCTCCAGGACGGCGAGGTGCGCGCCGTCGGCGGCGAACGCTCGCGCAAGGTGGACGTGCGCGTCATCGGCGCGACGCACCGCGACCTCGAGGCCATGGTGGCAGCGCGAAAATTCCGCGAGGACCTCTTCTATCGCCTCAACGTCATCACCCTGCACGTCCCGCCGCTCCGCGATCGACGCGACGACATTCCGCTCCTGGTCGATCACCTCGTGAAGAAGCACGGGGGCGAGCGCGCGGTGAAGGTGACACGCGCGGCCATGGCCAAGCTGGTGGGCTTTCCCTGGCCCGGCAACGTCCGGCAGCTGGAGAACGAGCTCCGGCGCGCGCTGGTGCTGACCGACGGAGCCATCGACGTCGCCGAGCTGTCCCCGGACGTGGTGCGCGGCGGTCCGAGCGCGGCGCGCGGGGCGGGGCTCGACATGCGTACGCGTGTCGACGGTCTGGAGACGGAGCTGGTCAACGAGGCGATGCAGAAGACACGCGGCAACCAGACCCGGGCGGCGCAGCTCCTCGGCCTGTCGCGCTTCGGCCTGCAAAAGATGATGAAGCGGCTGAAAATCAAGCCGCCATCGTCGTAAGGTCGAGGAAATGGTACCGAAGAAGCTGACCGGCAAGGCGCTCCGCCACCTGCGCGCGCTCGGACATCCCCTCGATCCAGTGATGGCGGTGGGCAAGAACGGCGTGACCGAGGAGCTGGCGAAGGAGGCGGCGCGCGCCCTGGAGAGGCACGAGCTCATCAAGGTGCGCGTGATGCAAGAAGCCCCGGTGGACCGCTACGAGGCGGCCGAGGATTTGGCGACGAAGACAGGCGCCGTCCTCGCGCAGGTACTCGGGCGGACGTTCCTCCTTTACCGGCGGAACGACAAGAAACCGAAGATCGTCCTGCCGAAGGCCCCCCGGGCCCCTGCTCCGTAAGGCCAGCTCGCCCCAGGCGGGACCGGGGCTTTTCGTCGGAGATGAGCGCCCAGGGAACCCGTGGAGGTTGCGGGAGGGCGGCTCTTTCGGTAGAGACGTGCGCTCACGTTTCGCATCGCGACGTTCCCACCAGTTTCGTCGGGGCTGTAGCTCAGTTGGGAGAGCGCTTGCATGGCATGCAAGAGGTCACGAGTTCGATTCTCGTCAGCTCCACTGCGGAAGGGGCTTCTGCCTTGCCGTTGCCCCGGCGGCTAACACTATGAAAGCGCACGGAGATCACATCCTTGCCAACCGCGTGCGGCCACGGCCCGCGCCGCTATCGGACGACGGGCAGCGCTCGCACCCGCACGCCGCTGTCGGCGACCGTCACCATGGCGCCGGCCACGAGATCGGCTTCGCACACGCGCACGACCTGGTGGATCAGCGCAGCGAGTTCCGCGCCCCGCAGTCCCTCGATCCGAATCCGGATGACGGATGGCTCGGACCCAAGGCCTCGAGCACACGCCGGACAGTGAGCCGCATGTGCCGGCAGGGCTGGCCGTTCATCATCGCGGGATCCGAGGTGATCCGGTCAAACATCATGGCGATCCGTGCCTAGGGGCGGCGAATGCCGTCCCCGTCCTGGAACGTCACGACGGAGTCTGTCGGGGCTTTGACCGACAGTCTCCTAGGCGCAAATCATATGCCCGGCCGCGCCGAGTGCCAGTCCCCGCAGACGTGGACCAACTCGGGCGACGAAGTCGGCGGGGGTCGAGGTCCGAAACGACGGCATCGATCGCGGATCGATCGCGGACTGCCCGAACCGAACCCCCGGGCTCGCGGGGAGAATGGTCGGCTGCCCCGGCGTCGGCATGCGACGGTGTTTCACGGCAACGTCGTCGGCGTTCCTCGACGCTCGCCGGCCTGGGACTATTCGATGCGGCAGGCCTCGTCGAAGTCGAGCCGCGGCAGGCGCGGAGAGAGCTTGGTGGCGTCGCCGTAACCGAGGTTGATGAGCAACGTCGAGCGCCACTTGCCGTCCGGGAAGAAAGCGGCGTCGACCTTCGCTGCGTCGAACCCTCCCATGGGACCGCAATCCAGGCCCAGGGCGCGCGCGGCAAGAATGAGGTAGCCGGCCTGGAGGGTCGCGCTCTGATAGGCCTGACGGTCTCGTACCTCCTTGGGGCGCGCCGCGATCACGTCGCGCATCTCCGGGCGCGCCGGGAGCAGACGCGGCATCTTCTCGTAGAATTCGGGGTCGAAAGCAACGATGACGGTCGCCGGCGCGCCCATCGTCTTGTCGACGTTCAGCGGCGCGAGCGCGGGCTTGAGGCGCGCCTTGGCCTCTTGGCCCTTCACGAACACCGCTCGCATCGGCTGCGAGTTGCCGCCGGTGGGTCCCCACTTGCTGAGGTCGTAGACCTTGCGGAGGGTCGCGTCGTCCACGGGGCGGTCGAGCCACGCGGAGTGGGTCCGCGCGTCGGTGAAGAGAACGGCGATGGCATCATCCGTGGTCTGGGTCACGTGCACCTCGTTGGAGGGGTCGGCAACAGCGGCCAACCCGCGCTACTCGGCGGCCTTCGTGTTCTGCGCTGCCGACCAGCGGTTCTCTGGGACTGGTAGCCCGAGGTGCCCTCTCAGCGTGTCGGCGAAGTATTCGGTCTTGAACAGGCCGCGCTGCTGCAGGAGCGGCAGAACCTTCTCGCGGAACTTCTTGAACTCACCCGGACGAGAAATCTGAAGGTTGAAGCCATCGGCCGCGCGCTCGACGAACCAGCGCTCAATCTCGTCGGCCACGGTCTTGGGCGAGCCCACGAAACTCTGGCGACGCTCGGCCAACGAAAGCGCCGCCTGGCGCAGGGTGAGGTTCTTCTCCCGGACCCGCTTCAGAATGCGTTCTGCGTGTCCCTTGTAGCTGTTGAGGCTCAGGTGCGAGACGTCCGGGAACGGACCGTCGAGCGGGTACTTGCGGAAGTCGTGGTAGCCGAACGGGCGTCCCAGCGCGACGAGGAGTTTCTCGATATCGAGCTTCTCTTGGCGGGTCTCGACGAGAGCCTGCGCCGCCTCGTCCGTGTCCTCGATGACGGGACTGAGGCCGGGCGTGACGTAGATGAGATCGGGATTGCGGCCCAAAGCGGCGGCACGTCCTTTCACATCCGCGTAGTATTCCTGGGCATCCTCGAAATTCTCCACCCCGGCGAACAGTCCGTCGGCAATGTGGGCGCCCAGATTGCGCCCGTCGTTGCTGATCCCAGCCTGGAACAAGACTGGTTGGCCCTGCTTCGAGCGCGTGAGTGCCAGCGGGCCCGCGACGGAGAAGAATTCGCCCTTGTGGTTCAGCGCGTGCTGCTTCGCCTTGTCGAGGAAGACCCCGGCCTCCTTGTCACGCGGAAAAGCGTCGTCCTCGTAGCTGTCCCATAGCCCACGCACCACCTCGACGAACTCATGGGCGCGCCGGTAGCGCACTGCGTGATCGAAGTGCTCCTCGCGGCCGTAGTTGCGCGCCGCGCCTTCGAGACCGGTGGTCACCACGTTCCAGCCCGCGCGGCCCCTGGAGATGTTGTCGAGCGAGGCGAACAGGCGAGCGACGTTGTAGGGCTCCCAGTAAGAACTGGTGAGCGTCGCGATGAGGCCGATCTTCGAGGTGGAGACAGCGAGCGCGGACAGCAGTGTCAGCGGCTCGAGGCGATTGAGGAAGTGCGGTGTCGTATCGGGCGTGATGAAGGGGCTATCGACCAGGAAGACGAAATCGAATTTCGACTCCTCTGCGAGCCGCGCATTCTTGATGAACCAGTCGATGTCGACGCTGGCGTTCCCCGGGACCTCGGGATCGCGCCAGCCGAACTGGTCGTTGCCGACTCCGACCAGCACCGCGCCCAGCTTGAGTTGTCGTGCATTCGTCATGGTGAACCTTCTCGTCTGGCCAAGGAGACGTTTAGACTTCTTTGCGAGACATGGTCAAGTGCTATCTGCCCGACATCGCGGCGACCGACAAGGCCATCGTCGAGAGCGATCGCGGCTGCGCGTTCGCCGACACGCACTGATCGCGTACGCCGGGGCAGCCCAGTCCCTGGCGCCGGTCGCTACGATCCCTGCCGCGGGTCCTCGACGTGTCCCATGAAGAGGATGCTGCCGTTCCGGGTGTCGCGAATGAGAAAAAGGAAAGGCTGGTCGATGGCGACGGGCGGCGGGGCTACCACGGCGGCCGTGTCGGTGGTCGCCGCGGTCGCCGCGGCGGCGACGGTGCCTGTTTCGTCGACCTCCACCATGGCCTCTTGCACCACGGTCTTGACATAGAGATCCATGGCGCCGTCCATGCCGGAGAGGTTCGCCGTGCCGGGATCGAAGAGATCGGAGATGCCCATGCCCTGGAGAATGGGCACGAGGGCGAAGGTGCTGCGGAACGAGAACTTGGGCAGCCGCAGCTCCACCGTGCTCGCGGATGGGCCCAGGGAGGCGACGGCGACACCGAGCGACGTGGGCGTGAGGCCGGATTCCAGGTCGGCGAGCGATCCGGTCGGTACGAGGAAGTCCATCGCCAGCGCGCCGCCCCTGTAGGCAAGCTCGTAGACCGACGCTCCCGGGACGGCCCCCATCCGCAGCGTGACGTCCGCGTCCATGGTGGGCACCGACACCTGGCTGCCATCGGAGAGGGTGAAGGGCCTGGGAGCGGTCTGGCTCGCGTCGAACCCGGTGGCCCAGCTGCCCTTGAAGTAGAGGGCGTTCACGATCACCAGTCGCGTCGCTGCGTCGAGATTGCCGGGCTGAAGCAGCGTGGGGATCTGGCCCTGCGTCTCCGTGGAGACCCAGTCGTTGATGGTGCCGGCGGCGGCGTCGGGATCGCTCTCGAAGTCGACCTGCTGGAGCGGCGCGTCGTATCCGGTGGACAGCACCGAAAGGAAGGGCGCCTCGAACGCCGTCCCTTGCTGGCCCCAGATCGAGTTCGCGATCGAGAGGTCGTCGCCGCTCGACGTGCCGTCGCTCTCGTCCTGGCACGCGAGAGCAGCATAGGCGGGCGCGACGGTGGTGCCGTTGCCGGCGAGCTGGAGGACGGTCTGGATCTGCGAGTCCGTCTCCCCCGCCGCGCCCACGTCGACCATCGTCAGGGTGGCCGAGACGCTGTAGGGCGACAGGATCACGTTCTGACCCGCGCCGGACGCGACGGCGGCCGGCTGGAACAGCGCGACGGCGAAGGCGGTGTCGCTCGATGTGAGCGCCTGCGCATCCGCAGAGGCGCCCTGGGGCGCGCTGCACACCGCCGGCGGCGTCGGCCGCGTGGCCTTGTTGCACCCCGACGCCGCCATGCATGCCACTGCGCCCGAGACCAGCGTTCTCCTGAGTCGACCCATGTGCCGTTCCTACGCAAGGTCGGGACCAACCGCGCCAAGGCGGTCCATCCAGCGGACTTCTCGACACGCGCGTCGGCGCCACGTGGCGCCGGTGTCGCGGTCGGCCCAACCCGGCGGCACGCGCGCCACGGCGGTCGGATCGAGGCGTTCTCCTGCCCCGCCACCCGGCGTACGTCAGTAGAGTGGGGCCGATGAAACTGGGCTTCATCGGGCTGGGAGGAATGGGACGGGCGATGGCCGGCCTGCTGCTGGCGGCGGGCCATCCGCTCGCGGTCTACAACCGGACGCACGAGCGCGCCCAGGAGCTCTGCGAGCGGGGAGCGCGCGCGGCCGACTCGGCGAGGGACGTGGCGCGCGACGCGCAGGCCGTGGTCACCATGCTGGCCGACGACGAGGCGGTCGAGTCGTCGGTCTTCGGGGCGCAGGGGCTGCTGGTGGGCCTCGCGCCGGGCGCGGTGCACATCTCGTCCAGCACCATCTCCGTCGCCCTCTCCGAGCGGCTTGCCGCGGAGCACGCCGCTGCCGGCCAGTGCTACATCGCCGCTCCGGTCTTCGGGCGCCCCGACGCGGCGGCCCGGAAGGAGCTATGGATCCTCGCGGCAGGCCCGCGCGCGGACGTCGGGCGCTGCATGCCGGTGCTGGAGGCGCTGGGACGGGGTGTGACGCGCCTGGGCGAGTCCGCGCCGATCGCCAACGTGGTCAAGCTGGCGGGCAACTTCCTCATCGCCTCCGTGAACGAGGCCCTCGGTGAATCGTTCGCGCTCACCCGCAAAGCGGGGGTCGATCCCCAGGCGTTCCTCGGCCTCTTCCAGGCGGTGTTCGCGCGATCGGCCATGTTCGAGCGCTACGCGGCGACCATCGCGCGCGGGGAGTACGAGCCTGCAGGATTCAAGGCGCGCCTCGGGCTGAAGGACTTGCGCCTGCTGCTGGCGGCGGGCGATGCGGCCGAAGTCCCCATGCCGCTCGCAAGCCTGGTGCACGATCACCTGCTGACCGCGGTGGCCCAGGGTCACGGGGATCTCGACTGGTCGGTCATCGCGCGCATTGCCGCCGAACGCGCCGGGCTGGGGGCGAAGAAGTAGGTCCCGCGGGGCGGCTACGCGTCTCCGGGCAGGGTCCCCGCGTCCTATCAACGTTGAGACGGGCTTCCCCTTTTCCTCCGCGCCATTCGCGGTACGTTGGAGGAGCAAGGCAACGACAACTCTGTTCCGCCGGGGGGCGCATGGGCGAGTTAGCGAAGCGTGTGGAGGCCTGGCTCGACCTCTCGCATTGTGAAGACGCCGGAGCCCGTGAGAGGCTGCGCGGCGCGCTCCAGGGGTCCGGCCTGGCGCTGCGCGAAGGGTCGGGCGAAGACGGGGCGGCGGTCGTGGCGTTCGACCGGACGCCGTGCGACGTCGCGCGGCACGTCGGCGATCTCAGTTGCCACGGAGAGCGGCGTCTCATCGCCATTGCCGTGGTGGACCGCATCCTCGACGGAGCCTCGGCCTGGAGGCTTCTTCAAGTCGGCGCCTCGGACGTGTTCTCCTGGGATGAGTGTCCGTCGCCCTGCGAGCGCATCGCGCGGCGCCTCGAGCGCTGGGAGGCCATCGACCGGGCGCTCGACGATACGCCGGTGCGAAGCCTCTTGATCGGGCGCGCGCGCAAGTTCCGGACGGTGCTCCGGCAAGTGGTAGAGGTGGCTCGCTTCAGCGATGCCTCGGTCTTGATCACCGGCGAGAGCGGGACGGGCAAGGAGCTCGCGGCGCGGCTCATTCACGAACTGGACGCGCGCCCCAAGAAGGGCAACTTCGTGGTCGTCGACTGTACGACCATCGTGCCGGAGCTGTCGGGCAGCGAGTTCTTCGGTCACGAGAAGGGAGCCTTCACCGGGGCCGTGGCCTCGCGCGACGGCGCCGTGGCGCTGGCCAACGGGGGGACACTCTTTCTCGACGAGGTGGGCGAGCTGCCCCTTCAGCTTCAGGCCGAGCTCCTGCGGCTGGTGCAAGAGCGAACGTACAAGCGCGTGGGGGGCAACACCTGGAGCACCACCCAGTTTCGCCTGGTGTGCGCCACCCACCGCGACCTGCAGGACGAGCAGCACCGCGGGCGCTTCCGCCAGGACCTCTATTATCGCCTCTCCGACTGGACGTGCCGCCTGCCTTCGCTGCGCGAACGGCTGGAAGACGTGGTGCCGCTGGTCGAGCACTTCCTGCGAAGCTTCCTCGGCCGTCCCGTCGAGCTGGACGACGCGGTCCGCCAGCACCTCCTCTTGCGCCCCTACCCGGGGAACATCCGGGAGCTGCGCCAGGTCGCGTTTCGCATCGGCTGCCGCTACGTGGGACCGGGGCCAGTCACCGTCGGCGACCTCGGGCCCGACGAGGTCCCCAGCGGCGAAAGCGGCGAGAGCTGGTGGGAGGGATCCTTCGCGCAGTCCATCCAGCGAGCCATCGCGCTCGGGGTGGGGCTCAAAGAGATTCGCCGCGTGGCCGAGGACACCGCGGTTCGCCTGGCGGTGAGCGGGGAGGAGGGGAACCTCCAGTCGGCAGCGCGGCGCCTGGGGGTCACCGATCGGGCGCTCCAGCTCCGCCGTGCATCGCAGCGCCCGACGCCCTGAGCGCCGTGACGCGAGGACCGCCCGCGTGGGAGGCGCGCGCCGTCGCCGTCAAGCGGAGCCAGTTGCCGCCCAGTACGCGCTCCTCGTCCGCCTGCGGCAGATGCAGCGCCTTGATCTTGGCGAGCTCCACGCCCGGGTGCAGCCACGGACCGTCGGTGCCGAAGAGGATCTTGTGCGAGCCGGCCCGCTGCACGGCTTCCTCGAGCACGTCGAAGCGACGCACCCCGGCCGAGTCAGCGTGCACGTTGGGGTGACGGGTGAGGGGATCGATGAGCGCGATCTGCGCCTTCCAGTCGTCGGCGAAGCTGCCGAGGTGGGGAATGATGAAGGAGACGTCGGGATACTCGCGCGCCAGGAGCTCGACGGTGGAGACTTCGCCGGCCACATCGTAGAGCACCGGGATGCGCAGCGTCCGCGCGGCGTCGCAGACCTCGCGCGTGATACGCGCGTCGTGCCGGTGCACCTTGATGCCCACGAAGCTGCACTCGCGCACCGAGCGCGCCACCATGGCGAAGATGCGCCCGCGGTCGCGCGCCGGGTGCACGAAGGCGAAGGCCCAGAGGCGGGCCGGGTGGCGCCGGACCAGCGCGCAGACTTCGCCGTTGGCGCGGCCGTAATCAGAGGTGAAGGGGGCGAAGACCACGGTCCGGTCGATGCCGGCCTCCTCGGCTCGCCGCAGGTAGTCGCGCATGGGGGCGCGCGTGTCCCAGGGTCCGGTGAGGCCGTCGCCCACGCCCGCGTGGCAGTGGCAGTCGACGATCACGGATGCCTCGGTCTGGCGACGACGCGCAGCAACTCCGCGGGGGCCAGCGGTCCGCCCGGGTGCGGCGCGTGCCCGGCGCCTTTAGTAGCGTCGTCGTCCTGGTGCGTTGTTGCGGTGGAAAGGACCGAGAGCTGGCGTGCCAGATGGTCGATCGCTTCGTCGATCTGGCGCGCCGTGTGGCGCGCGGTGAGGACGAAGCTCACGCGGGGTCGTCCTTGCCTCGTGCGGGCGCGGAGGACGGTGGCGACGCCGCAGCGGAGCAGCGCGCCGTGCAGGGCCACGCCGTCGACGCCGCCGCCGACGGTCTGCACCGGAAAGAGCGTGGGACTCAGGGTCACGCCCGCGTGGACGGCCCGGCGGCGAAACCGCAGCGTGGCGGCGCGCAGTCGCTCGCGCAGGCGTTCGCCTCCCAGCCGGTTCACGCTCAGCGCTCGTGCGGCGGCGACCAGGTGGGCGAGGGAGGGCGGGCTCGAATGAACGCGGACCTCGCTTCGCGCCGCGTAGCGGGCGAGCATCGCGCGGCGACCCGACAGCGCGGCCAGGGGTACCCCGAACCCCTTGGCCAGCGAGCAGATCACCACCGCGCCCGAGGCCATGACCTCCTGGTGCCGGAGGCTCCCGCCGCCCCCCGTGCCGAGGGGTTGCCGCGCCGAGCTCCCGGCGCCGACGACGCCGAGCGCCTGCGTGTCGTCGACGATGGCGTGGCCCCGGTGTGCCTTCAGCCAGGGCACCATCCGGGCGAGGGGCGCCACTCGTCCGCAGTCGACGCACAGGCCGTCGCACACCAGGACCGGCCGGCGCCCTTGCCCCGCGCACTCGCCCACCGCTCGTGCCAGCGCGGCGGCGTCGTAATGGGCAATCACGCGCACCGGCACTCCGCGCGCTCCCGCCCTTTCGACGCCCGCCCGCCCGACGGCGTAGAGGCCCTCGTCCGCGAGCAGGGTCACGTCGCCCCCCAGCATTCCGCACACATCCCAGAAGAGATGCAGCGTCGACGTGCCGAGCACGGTGCC
>Ga0302324_100001419_pt1 | contig 58360 bp, 47 predicted proteins | sample Palsa_T0_1_FD_201949 | JGI IMG/M metagenome (GOLD analysis project Ga0302324, IMG submission 201949) | Peat permafrost microbial communities from Stordalen Mire near Abisko, Sweden - Palsa_T0_1 | ecosystem: Environmental > Terrestrial > Soil > Palsa > Peat permafrost | place: Sweden: Abisko...
GCAATCAGGGACCCATCCGGGCCCGCTAAAACCGAGTGCGCCTTCAGGGGCGAGCCTGGGGACGCCGGATCGGGCATCGGGATCTTGCGGAAATTCCATTCGCCAGAGGACGGAGATCGATTTCCGGCCAGCAGGTCGCCATCGCTCGCGATGAATACGGTCCCCTCGGAAGACGACGACGAAATCGTGGATCCGGCCAACAAGGGCAACTTTCCCCCTTGAAAGCGAACGATATGAAATGCACCCCCTTCGAGATATCCCACCCCATCCTGACGGCCCACCCACAAGCGCCCTGCCGCATCTTCGTGTAACGCAAGGATATTTCCGACCAAACCGTCCGGCCCCAGGCTTACGCGCTCAAAACGAAGCCCATCGTAACGGAAAAGACCGTTTTCGGTGGCGGCCCAAAGAAGCCCGGCGCGGGTCTGGAGAAGAACGTTCACATTCAGATTACTCAGGCCTTCCGCCTGGCCAAATTGTTTGAATGTAGAGCGCTGCCCAAGACATGATCCGGGTAGTAACAAGGCTAGGAAAATCGATATCGACACGATACCCGATCGTGATGCAGCCATTCACTGCAACTATCGACTTGGCGCTTCGGAGCCTTTATGTTGTAACCGGAGCCTTATCTTCTTCCGGAGCCTTATCTTTTTATTGATAGGTCACGGTCGAGTTGCTAAACGTCGCTTCCGAGAAGGCGCGTCCGAAATCCAGACCGCTCGCTGAAAACGATACCGGCGCGCTAATCGAGCTGATTCCCAAGGATCCGGTAGCGATCGACAGGATGCTGTTGCTCAAGTTCGCGCTGGCGGGGAGCGCCTGAAGAATGCTGGCCGGAACCGTAAACTGGCCTGCGCTGCCGTCCGCCGTGCACGTGAATCCGGCCCCGGCGGCGCTGGAGGTGGACGTTCCCCCAATCGAGAATCCCGTTATCTGCACGGTGGAACCCGAAGCGGCTTCCGTCCAGGAGACCTGGACGCCGCTCGACCTGGTGATGGTGGAGATGCCGCTTTCATTGCTCCAATTCAGATTCTCCGGGCCGATTGGAAGTGTCACGCTGAACGCTCCGACGCTCTTGCCGCCGGTTCCGGCGAACGTCGCGGAGCCGGTAGGTAGCAAATAATCGTCGGAGTAGACCCCGGTATTCGTGGACGACTCTTTAATTTCGCCCTGCCTGTCTCCGTCCGTCACCGTAAGCGACGCGCCGGCGTCGAGCCCCGTGCTGCCGTATACCCCTGGAGCGCCCACCGACGTCCCAGTGAAGGGGTAAACCGTGCACGCGCCAACGTTCAGGATCGGCGCCACGGCGGTTTCGTTCGTGAATTGGTACTTGTAGAAAGTCGCAAGCTCCTGAGTCCCAGAGGAGACTTCGGTGCTGCCGCCGCCGAAAAGATTGAACCCGGGGCTGGTGTCGTTGTAAGTGTTAAAGACGATTGTCCCGACCGAAGCCGAGCCTTGGGCGCCCCACGTGGCCAGATCGGAAGACGGGATTCCCCCGGGGTCCGTGCAGGTACTGCCGCTGGATGCGACGGCCAGGCTGACGAAGTTGCTGATTGTGTTTCCGATCTCTACCGCCACGGGAACATTGCATCCGGTTACGTTCGCGGGGAGGGTAAAGACGATCTGATCCAGCCCGGCGCAGCAGGAAGCTCGGCCATGATAGATAGGAGCAACCAATTTGCCGCCGACGTAAACCATCGGGTTGTTCGCGGTGATATTGCCCACCGGAGGCGGATTCGCGTCGCTGCTGGAAATCGCGCCTAGTCCGGTGCCCCACATGGTCACAATCTCGCCAGGATTTGCGGCCGCGCCATAGTCGATTAGCTTATAAGAGTCGTTGGTGAAGATTCCTTGCCCGGTGCCGGAACTGTTGAAGGCTAGAATTCCGTAATTGTTGGCCAGTACCTGCACGGTCCCGGAACTGGTTTGTCCCTGATAGCTCACGGTGACCGTATCGGTTCCGAGCGGCGCCGTAGATGGCATAATTGCGTTGATCTGGCTTGGGCCCACGAAGAGAGGAATCGCGGCCACCGGCGCCCCTCCCCCTTGTGACACACTGACCGTAACTCCTCCCAGCGTTGTGGACAGAGGATAAGCCGTTGACGGGCTCTGAGATGGCCCGATGTTCTTTCCGAAGATGGTAAAAATGGATCCCTGCGCGACACCCGAGTTCGGCAAGATCGGACTTGTGTAGCTCGCGGCATTCACAATTTCCTCCAAGGGCCCACTGGGACCGGTGGTTTCGCCGTTGCCCTTGCACTCCCCCTCCGATCCAGCGTTGTAAATGGCCTGAACTTCGGATTGACTCAGCGCGCGATTGAAGGCCTGAATCTCATCGATTACGCCGTCCAGCGTGCGGGGAAAGCCCACTGAAATTCCAATTTCGCCGGAGGAGCCGAAAACCCAGGGATTTGTCGAATAGCCGATGGTCTTCTTCTCGCTGAAAGATCCTTCCGCCTTTCCGTTCACATATAACCGGAAAGTGCTTCCGTCGTAGGTCGCCGCGACGTAATAAAAACTGCCGGCGGGGAAAGTGTCCTTGGAGTTAAACGTCTCGGATTGGATGTTGCCGAAATCGAAGATGAACTGGTTCGTCTGGGAGGCCCAGTACAGCCCTACGGAAATGTCATAGTCGTCGATGTCCTGTATGATGAGTGCACTTCCCGAGGGGTCCGGCCCGGGTCCCATGGGCTTCACCCAGGCAGCCCAGGTGAAGTTCTGATTCGCCAGAGACGCAGAGGGTGGAACCTGCAGATAACCGTTGGTTCCGAAGTTAAATCCGTCCAATACTTCGCCCGGCACGTGGTATACATTGCTCGCCGCGTTCGGATTATTCAAACCGGCCAGATCGTGATTATTAATGTCGCCTGGCCACCAGCTCACCAGTCCCGATGGCGGCTCAATGCACGCCGATGCGGCGGCGCTCAACCGGACCCCACCCGCCGCCAAGCACAAGATCAACGCCGTAATCTGCAAAGATTTCTTTTCCACAAACTATAAGGCGTGGTCCCGCGGCAAAAGCCCTCACGCTGCCGAAAAATCGATCCGCCGGTAAGCCCTGCCTCCGCCCTCCGTTGTAAACTACAGGAGGGCGCACACCTGGCGTCCGCGAAAAGAGGAAACTTCACAATGAGCACCGCCCCAACAGCGGCTACTGCCGTCACTTATACGATTGACCCGGCCCACTCCGGCGCCGGTTTCAAGATCCGGCACCTGATGGTCGCCTATTTTCGAGGAGGATTTAGCGGCGTCACTGGCACCGTGATCTTCGACCCCGCCAACCCGGCCAACACGAAGATTGACGCCAGCATCGACGCCACCACGCTTCACACGCACGATGAGAAGCGGGATGCGCACGTCAAGGGCGCGGATTTCTTCGACGTCGAGAAATATCCAACGATCCATTTCGTGTCCAAACAAGTAGTGCCGGACGGAAAGTATCAATGGAAGGTCACCGGCGATCTGACGCTCCGCGGCGTAACCAAACCGGTGACGCTGGATGTGGAAAGCGCGCCGGCCGAAGCTAAAGACCCGTGGGGCAACCTGCGCAGCGGCGCTTCGGCGGAGACGGTGATCAAGCGTAGCGATTTCGGGCTGGCGTTCAACGCCCCGCTCGAGACCGGCGGGTTCATGCTGAGCGACGAAGTACATATCCATGTCGACGTCGAGATGATCAAGAAGGCCTGATCGCCCGGATCATTTCGCGGACGGCTTCAACCACCAGCTGCGGTTCATCGAGTTGTATCCAGTGCCCGCTCTTCGCCGCAATGATATGTCTGCCGTGCGGAGAGCGGCCTGCCAGCGCTTGGCGCTCCTGCAGCTGGTGCGGTGTCGCGTTGGCCGCTGACAGCACGATCACCGGAACAGTGCCGGGGTCCGTGAGCGCATTCGCTTCGGCGGCGCTGGCCGGAAGCGATTCCAGATACCTGGCCAATCCCCGAAAGCTCTTCGCCTGGCACCAGTGCGCCCGCACCATCGGCCAGGTTTCAGGCGGCATCTTGCTCACTTCGCCCACCAGCCGCGAAATCACGGACTCCCCGCGTCCGCTGCTTAGCTTGGCAATTCCCTTTGGGACCAGACGCCCGCCCGCCATCAATAACGCGAGCGACGCCCGCACCACGCCGATTCGCGTAAGCCAGGCGCCACGCCGCGCCAGCTTCACACCTAACCCGAGCATTCGCGCATGCGCGCGCGATACATTCAGCCATTCACCCGGCGACAGCGGGTCCACTAAAACCAAGCCTGCCACTTGTTCGGGATATTTCGCTGCGTAGGCGCGCACCAGCATGCCGCCGAACGAATGCCCCACCAGAATACAGGGAGGCGAAATTCCCGCGGCCGCGAGCAGCGCGTGCAGTTCATTCACGATGGTCGAGGTGGTTCGGGGCGCGTCGCTTGTCGGAGGGTCACTCCATCCCAGCCAGGCCCGGTCATAAGCGCTAGCCCGGGCAAAGCGCGCGACCTGCGTTCGAACTTCGGTCCAACTGAGGCAGGTAGCCGAGATGCCGGATTCGAAAATTACCGGTGGCCCGTCCTCGCCACTTTCGACCAGGTGCAGACGGCGCCCGCCAACGTCGATCATCCGCCCCGGCGGCGGGTAGCGGCGCTGATCGGCAACCGTTCCCGTCATCTGGTAGATTGTCCCAGCAAGAACGAGAACAGCGCCGATCGCAAGAACAAGCAGTAGAATCGTCAGACGGACCAACGATTCTACCGCATAACATTACCAAGGAGGACCAGCCGCCCGCTAATTCTGCGCGGCCGCCGGCGCCGGATGCTTCGCGTGTCGCGCCGCTCGCAGCGCGGCCAGGTGCTGCTGCTGGTCCGGCGTCAGCGTCTGATAGACTTTCGCCATCGCTGTGCTTCGGATCGCCATCAGCTGACCTAGCTCGCTGCCTTGGGTGCTCGCCAATTGTTGGATCTGCGCCGTATTATTGGACTCCACAGCGGCGCGTAACGCCTGCCGCGTCTGCCGCAATTGCTGATGCAGCGGCTGCGCGGACTGCCGAGCGTCCTGGAAAATCGCTTTCTCCTGGGCCTGCTGGGCAGGCGTCAGATTGAGACTCGATAGCAGGCCCGCATACCGGCCATGTCTGTGACCGTTGTTAGGTGATGTGCCGGGCGAAGTTTCGGCCGCGAACAAACTGGTGGCGGCTCCTAAGACTGCAACGGCCGTCCAGGCGGCAAATTTGTTTCTGAAGGGTTTCATGTTTTTGTTACTCCTGCCTATTGGACGAAACATTCAAGGTAAGGTTAAGCCCTGACTTGTAAAGTCAAGTAATGTTTGTAAGGTCTTGCCAATCCGGGCAACTTCGGATAAAGTGAGTCAACGGAGCGATTGAAAATGGCCTTTTGCGCAAATTGCGGTGCGGCTGTTGACGGAAGATTCTGCCAGAAGTGCGGCGCGCCCGTCGCGCCCCCCGGCTCCGGCCCAACGCCGGGCGCCAGCATAGATCCAGTGGCAGTGAATCCAGTGCCGCCGCCAATGGTGGCGACCAGCGTCTCCATGAACGACAATATGGCCGGTGCCCTGTGCTACCTGTTTGGTTTCATCACAGGCATTCTGTTTCTGGTGCTCAGTCCTTATAACCAAAACCGGACCATCCGCTTCCATGCCTTCCAGTCCATCTTTCTCAACATCGCATGGTTCGCCGCGTGGATTGTAATAACGATCATTATGATCCCGTTCCACCTGATCCCTTTTCTGGGCCTTTTTATCAGCGTTGTCCTGCACAGCGCCCTCGGGCTCGGCGCTATCATTGTTTGGCTGTACATGATGTTTAAGACTTACAACGGCGAGAAAATTGTTTTGCCCGTGGTCGGTCCGTTGGCCGACAAGCAAGCCGGCGTATAGCGACACTAAAAGCCCGCAAAATCTGGTCTGTCGCGAGCATTTTGTAGTACGATGGCTAGCATGCTCGTCGAATTCGAATTTCGCGGCGACATTTGCGTGCTTCGCTTGCACGGGCGTTTCGCGACCGGCCAGGATTCTCTTTATCTGCACACCAAAGCCGAAGAGCTGAAGAATTCAGGCTACGTGAAGATTCTGGTGGATTTCGCCGCTGTCGATTATGTCGACTCCACGGGCATCGGGTTTCTCATCGGGATTTACACCAGCGTTACCAAGAGCCCCAACGGCCGATTCGCATTATCGAACGCAAACCGGCGCGTTCGCGATGTGCTGGAGCTGACCCGGCTCGCGCAAGTGATCCATCTCTATCCGAGCGAAGCTGCCGCTCTGGAGGCGCTCGGCGACGGAAAGACCTCGGCCTCGCAGGCCAGCTAATCAATTCAGTCTCATTGCCAGCCCCCGCTGCCCGGCGGGCTAGGCTAAAATCGTTCCCATATGAAAAGGATCGCGTTCGTTGCTCTGGTTTTCTCGACGGCCGTCGCGCTGCTTGCGGCATCGGCCCCGGATGGCAAGCTCTGGTGGTCCTATGTCGAGGCGCTTGCGAACGACCAGATGAAGGGCCGCGACACCGGCAGCCCGGAGCATCTGAAAGCGGCGCAGTACGTGGCAGCGCAGTTCGAGCGGGACGGCTTGAGTCCCGCAGGCACTCAGGGATTCCTGCAACCCGTGAAATTCAACGCCTGGAAAATCCTGGAACGCGATTGCAGCATCGATCTGATTCGCGGGGGAAAGATTGAACCACTGGCGCTCGGCGAAGATGCCTTCATCGCCCGCGGCGTGATACCGGCGGAATCGGTGGAGGCGCCGCTGGTTTTTGCCGGTTATGGCCTCACCGTCCCCGAGATGAATTACGACGATTTCGCGGGTCTCGACCTGCGCGGCAAAATCGTCGTGATAATCGGCGGAGGACCCTCGAATATCCCTGGGCCCCTCAAATCGCACTACCAGAATGCCATCGAGCGGAGACGCTTTCTTCAGCGGGCCGGCGTGGTGGGGACGGTAACGATTCAGAATCCCGCCAATGCCGATATCCCTTGGAGCCGATCCTCGCTGGCCCGTTTTCAGGAAGCCATGGAGCTGGCGGACCCAAGCCTGTCGCCTCCCGATGGCCTCAAGATTACGATCACGGTGAATCCGGCCCATGCCGGCAAGTGGCTGGAAGGCTCGGGCCATACCTTGGACGAGCTGCTTGCATTGGTCAACGCCGGCAAGCCTCTGCCACACTTTCCACTGGTCCCCTCCTTGCGTGCCAGAGCGAAGGTCGAGAGACGAGAGCTGGAGTCGCAGAACGTGGTCGCTGTAAGGACAGGCGCCGACCCGGCGCTGAAGAAAGAATACGTTGTGCTCTCCGCGCATGTCGATCACGTGGGCGTCGGCGAACCGATCAATGGCGATTCGATTTACAACGGAGCCATGGATAATGCCGCCGGCGTGGCCACTCTGCTGGACATCGCGCAGACCTTGCACGATCAAAAGATCCAGACCAAACGCTCGCTCTTGTTTGTGGTGGTGACCGGCGAAGAGAAGGGCCTGCTGGGATCGCGCTATTTCGCGGCGCATCCGACGGTGGATTCCAAGAGCATCGTCGCGGATCTCAACACCGATATGTTTCTGCCTTTGTATCCGTTTCATGTAGCCACGGTTTATGGATTGCATGAATCGGATCTCGGCGACACCGTGCGGAAGGTAGCGCAATCCCTGGATGTGGAGGTGCAGGACGATCCAGCGCCGCAGCGCAATGTGTTCATCCGCAGCGATCAATACAGCTTCATCCGCGCGGGCGTTCCATCATTAATGATGGACGTCGGATACAAGAAGGGCTCCAAGGAAGAGGAAGTCGCGAAGGAGTGGCTGAAGAATCGCTATCACGCGCCATCGGACGATCTGAACCAGCCCGTGGATCTGCAAGCCGCCGGTCAATACAACCGCTTGATCCTCACGCTGGCCGAAACGGTCGCCAACAATCCATCGCGTCCTCAGTGGAAGCCTGACAGTTTCTTCCGCCGCTTCGCGAAGTAGAAGCCTGGCACAGGCTGCCCGCGTCCACAACCCGCGTCCCCAACCCTTTGCGCCGCCCGCGGATTTAAGGGAAAATGAAGGTCTCGCATGCACAATCGCGATTTCTTCGCGGGAGGCCGGTCTACCTTGAGTGAGAGGCGCGACGCCGTCACTGACTATCGCCGCTTGCTCAACGCTCTGGAATCGCGCGCCCGCCGCATGGGTTCCCGAGATCCGGAAAGCGCCGCGCAGGAAGCATTAAAGCGTTCTCTCGAAAATGCGATGTCCCAGCCGGCGGTCGAGTATTACTTCAGCGAAGAACTGCCGCCGGACGCTGCTCCTCCGGCCTGGCCGCTCGATCAGCTCATGGCGTGGCTGCACGGCGTCCTGCACTTTGTGGTGCTCGAGGAGCACAATCGCGCCGGCAACCGCCGCGAGTTGGCTAGTTGGGCGCGCGGAGCGGACGCTCAGGATCGCTTAGATCCCGCCGATCCGGCGCCCGGTCAACTCGACGAGCTCATCCGCAGAGAATTGGAGCAGATCGTGATCGACTGCCTGCCCGCGCTGGATGCCGACTACCGGCGCGTACTGAAGATGCGCGCCAGTGGATTGAAATACGGCGACATCGCCGAGCGGCTGGGCGTCAGCGAAAACACCGTGGCGACATGGGTCAGCCGCGGCATCCGAACATTGGCGCAATCCGTTCGCCGGCGGATGCAGCCGCGGAAGCCTTTGGTGGCCATGCCGGAGCAGCAGCGAGGTGAACCATGAAATCCAATCTGACTATCGATCAGTTTGCCACGCGCGAGATTCCGCCCGAGGCGGCGCGCGATCTGGCACGCCGAGCGCTGGAAGATGCCGATCTGTTCAATGCTTTGGTGGCGCGGGGAGCGGTGGAAGCGAGTCTCAAAACTCCCGCCGTTCGCGCCGCTCTCGCTACTCCAGGTCGACATAAGCAGTGGGCCATAGCCCTGTGCGCGGTGGCGGCTGCGTGGCTTCTCGTCGTCGTCGTGTGGCGCAGCGTCGTCTCACATCAGGGTCGCCAACCTGCCGCGCAAGCCCGGGCCATTGTTCCGAAGCCGGCGGTTCTTCCCTCGCCCGCAGTTCTTCCTTCATTGGATGCCTCGACTAACCGGCCCGTTCTATTAGCCAGCGACCTTCGCCCCGCGCGCTCCGCTGGCGCACCGGTTTTCCGCGGCGATAGTTCGCCGAGCCGTCTGCCGCAATCCAGCGGAACGATCACGGCGTTGGACGCGGGCGAAGTGACGGTGAACCTGGGCTCGCTCGATGGCCTGGCGAAAGGAACCCAGCTCGGTTCCATCGTGATCACCACCGTCTTTCGCGATCATGCGCGCGGCAAAGTGGTCAGTGGCTCCGCCATCCACTTGAACGATCGTGTCTCTGTTCCGCCCTCCATTCACATCGCTGCCGTCTTGCATCAAGTGGACGCTCTGGCGGCTTCGGGCGATCTGAATCAGGCGCGCGCACTCGCGCGAAATGCTCTCTCGGCGGGATCGTCCGGCGAAACCCGTGTTCTTCTGGAACGGCTCGCGGCGCTGGACTACAAAGCCGGAGCAACCGACGCCGCGCGGGAACATTACGAAGCGGCCGCGAATAATTTCTACGCTCCCCCGGCTGCCAGCCCCTCCGAACAGGCCGCGATGCTGAATAGTCTCGGGGCCCTGTATCTGCTGCGCGGCGATCCTCAGAGCGCGGCAAAACCGCTCAACCAGGCCGCGTCCCAGACCGGCACTGATCCCGATCTTCGTTCCGAAATTCTGAACAATCTCGGAGTGTTGTCGGAGATGAACGGCGACCTGGCCAAGGCGCGCGATTATTACAGCCGCGCCCACGCGCAAGTAAACCTGACGCGTCTCGCAAACTTGAAACGCCCATGAAAACGGCATCGCTGGCGCTATTGCTGGCGGCCGGGCCGATGTTGCTGCAAGGTCAGAATGCCGCCAATTGGGACGCGCTCGACCAGCAAGTTGAACAGCTCTACTTGAAGGGCGACCTGGCGGGAGCGCTAAACGCGGCCAAGCGCGCGCTCGATGCGGCTTCCAATCCCAAGCAAACAGGCCGCAGTCTCGATCGCCTGGGCTTCCTCTACTACAACTCCGGAAATCTCAAGGATGGCGAGACGTTTCTCCGGCAGGGCCTGGACCTTCGCCGCGAGAAACTCGGCGCCGGCACGGACGACTATGCACAGAGCGCGAACGATCTGGCGCTCTTTCTCCGCGACACTCGCCGCTTTCCCGAAGCGCAGTCATTAGCTGAGGAAGCCGCTGCCGTGCGATCCCGAATCCTGGATGCCAACGATCCTTCCCTGGCTGAAACGTTAGAAACGCTCGGCTCCATTTACACCGGCGAAGGTGAATACGACAAGTCCGCCGTCACGTTCGAAAAAGCCCGAGCCATTTATGAGTCCCGCATCGATGCCAAGAATCCCGCGCCGCCTGAATACGGAACGCTGCTGGTGAATCTATCTGGAAATTATTCGCGGTTGGGGCAATACCGCAAGTCCGAGACGGACTACAAAACCGCGCTGGATGTGTTGGGAAAAACGATCGGCCCGGCGCATCCCATCTATACCACCAGCCAGATCGGCTTCGCTAATCTCGAGACGACGCTTGGCAACTATTCGGCCGCCGAAAAACTGTACAACGAAGCGGCGCCTTTGTTGAAGAGCGCCTTGGGAGAAACGCATCCCATGTACATCCAGTTGTTGGATAGCCGTGCGTCGCTTTACCAGGCCATGGGCAACCGGACCGGCGCGGAATCCGACTATCGGACTGCTCTCGAGTTGCGCAAGAAAGTCTTTGGACCGAACCACGTGCTGGTGGCGGCTACGCTTCGCAACTATGGCCGCTTCGTGTACGTGCGGGACGCCGCCGAGGGCGAGAAGCTGCTGCGCGAAGCGGTGGACATCTATGGGAATGCTTCGAACCGTCCTGCGTTCGAGTACGCGAACACGCTGCTCGCCCTGAGTGAAGCCGAGCGAAAACGCGGCGATCTCCCAGCCGCGCGCGAGACCGTTCGGAAGGCGCTGGACGTCGCGGCCCAGGGTCTCGGCACGAATCATCCGGTCTATGCCAGCGCGCTGCGAAACCTAGGGCTGGTCGAGGAAGCCGCGCACGAATATGCCGACGCCGAGAAGGGGATGCGCCAGGCTATCGCGATCGTCAGCGAGAGCCAGGGTGAGGGTCATCCCGACCTCGCGGTGTATCTCAAGGATCTGGCGAGCCTCTATGAGACGCAGGGCAATTATGCCGAGGCGGCGCCGCTGTATCGCCGCAGTTTCGAAATCGACGACCGCGTGTTGAGCGATATTCTGAACGTCGGATCGGAGAGCACCAAAGCCGCCGTACTTGCGAATTTGGACGACCCGCTCCCCGCGCTGCTGGCTTTCCAGAAAAAGGCCGGCGACCAGTTTCCGGAAGCGCGAGTTCTCGCGTTCGAAGCGGTGGCGCGCCGCAAAGGGCGCGTGCTGGATCATGTGCGCGATTGGCGCCAGAATCTGCGGGCGAATTCCGACACCGCTATCCGCCGCCGTCTGGATCAATGGCAGGCCATGCTGGAGTGCGAAGCGTCGCTCACCACCGCGTTGGGTTATCGCGATTTGAAGTCCAGTGCGGCGGGGACTTGCGGCCTGCCATCGGCGGTAGGCGGCCTGAACAGCTTGGACACCGAGCTCGAAGGCCGCTACGGTCGGCTGCTCTCGGATCTTCGCGGCAAATGGACGCCGGAACTGGGTAAACAAGCCTTGGTCGCCTTGCGTGAGCTGAAAGAGCGCACCGACGCCGTTGAGACAGTTCTGAGCCGCGATGTTCCAGGCTTTTCCAACGCGCAGCCCGTGACCTTGGATACCATGCGCTCGCGTTTGGCATCGGACGAGCTGCTGGTGGAAGTGGTCGCCTACGAAAAACATTACGGGGCGTTTCTGTTGGATCACTCCGGCCGCCTGCGCTGGGTCGACCTCGGACCAGCCCAGCCGATCGATCAGGCGGTTCGCGATCTGATCTCGGCAGCCAACGATTGGAGCGTGTCTCTGGCGCATCGCGAAACACAATCGGCCGGGGCCTCCAGCGAAACGGCCCAGGAGGCACTCGCGAAACTGTCCCAGGCGCTTGCCCCGCTGCGAACCCAACTCGAGCAGGACAAGGCTGTGCACCGCTTGCGCATCGCTCCCGACGGCTTGCTGACCCTGGCGCCGTTCGCCGCGCTTTCCGGGTCGCCGGGACATTTTTTGATCGACCGCTTCGCTATCAGCTATCTGTCTGCCGGCCGCGATTTAGCCGGACCACAGCCAGACGTTCAGACCCTTGGCCCACCGGTGATCGCCTTGAGTCCAGGTTCTGAATCCAGGAGCCGCCAACCCACTCGACCTGCTTCTGCCGCGCCCCACGCCACAAGTGCAGCTAGCGCATTCCGTGCCGATGGTCTGGAACGTTTAGACGGCGCCGAGTCGGAAGCACGCTCCCTGCAAGCGCTACTTCCGCGCTCCCAGCTTCTGGCCGAAGGCGAAGCCACCGAGCAGCGTGTTAAGGACTTGCACCGGCCTGCCTTACTCCACATCGTCGGCCACGGACTGGTTCGCGGAAACGAGGATTGCCCGGCCACGGCCTCGGCTATGCCGCCTTACAGCCCAGGCTGCGCACTCTCCGGCCTGGACGCGGGCGCTCGCGCGATGAATCTTTCGGCCATTGTTCTCGAAGAGGCGTACGGTCGCGGCGCGGGATCGTCCCAGGACGGATTGCTCACCGCGCTCGAGCTCGAATCGCTCGATCTGGAAGGCTCCGAGATGCTGGTGCTTTCGCAGTGCCGCATGGCGGACGGCGTGCCTTCCTCGAGCGACGGCGTGTACGGTATGCGCCGCGCGGCCGCCATCGCCGGCGTCAAGACGTTCGTCGCACCGCTGTGGAATGTATCGGACTCCGCCGAACGCGCGCTCATGGAACGTTTTTATAAGGAGCTTCGCTCGGGTAAAGATCGCGCCGAAGCTCTGCGGCAAGCCATGCTGCAAGTCATGCGAACGGGGCGCACTCCGGACGCGAGCAGCTTCTTGTATTGGGCCCCCGTGATTCTCTCAGGCGACCCGGCGCCGCTCCCGAAACGGCTATTTTTGCAGTGACGGGCTCTTTACTGCCCTATCGTTTCGCTCCGAGCGCCCGCCGCCGGAGGATTCCGGCGCTCGCGATACCGATAGCCAGCAACGGCAGCGTGGCCGGCTCCGGAATGGCGGAGGTGCCTACGGCTGTCAGGGTGATGTTGTCCAGGCCGTTTGAATTATCGTTGCTGGGATCTCCGTTCAAAAAATCGAGCGTGGTTGATGTGCTGGTCGCCGTGAATGAGGTTGTAAATTCCTCCCAGGTCTGCGTTCCAGTGGTCGTGCTGCTGTTGGTGAAGGCTCCCAGCAAGGTTCCATCGATACCGCCCAGCCGCAAGTCCACCGTGCTCGTGGTTCCGTAAACACCGTCGGGATCGTAAATATTTCCCACCCAGAAGGTCAGGTCGTACTCCGTTCCCGGCGTTGTCGCGACAGTCTGCTGGACCCCTTCCACCGTGTTTGAAACGTCTCCCGTCAGGTCCAGCCACTGCGATCCGCTTTCGGCGGGAAAGCTGCAGCATTCCGAGAAGTAAGTCCCGCTGACCACTGAAACCTCGGGACCCACAACTGTCCATCCAGAGATACCGGTTGAGCCGCTGCCGAAATTGTCGAAAGATCCCGCCGGCGCCACCGGACTTTCGAAACTGCCATTGGTGATCAAGTTAGCCTTCGCCGAAAAGCATGTCAGCAGGCCGATGAACAGATATCCACGAAAGTGGTTCATTGTATTTTTCCCTTCCGCTGGGCAATCCAGATCAATCCGATGAGCCCTGTCCCCAAGGTGAGCAGGCTGGAGGGTTCCGGCACCTCCGAGGTCGTGGTCGAGTAGGTGATGGTTGCCGAGAAGTCCAAACCAGACTGCGCACCTAGATTTACCGCATCGATGTAGAGCCAGTTTGTCCCTGGGCTAAGAAGCGACGTAATGCTTCCGTCAGTGAAGACGTTCGGAACCGAGCTGTTACCGTCGGGGTTGAAGGCGTCGACGCACGCATTTCCTGCCCCGCAAGGAATGCCTGTCGAATCCGGCAGTGCGGTCCCGTTAATATAGACGCCGGCATTGACATCGCCCAAGGCATTGTCCACGTAATAGCTGAGGGTGAGCGAAGCCGAAGTGACGGAGCTGGGGAGAGTGAAGCTTATGGCATAAAGAGCGGTATTACCGCTGCCCTCCGGACAGCCCCCTGCGCCAGCGCTCGTCCCGATCCACGACGTGCCGGCGATAGCTGGTGCGTAACAGCCGGGCGAAGTTTCGATCGGGGCTGTCGGCCCTGTTTGTGCCTCAGTGAACTGCGTCGCCCCAATGGACGAGAAATCGCCATCGTTGATGCCGGAGTTCAAAAAAGTCACAGAGGTGCCACTGTCAAGCGTTACGGTGTCCGCGTTCGCTTGCCGTATCGCGGCAAAAAGCAGCGCCGCCAAAACGCCTAAAACGTAAGCTGATCTCATAGAGAATTCTCCTATAAGCTTCCTCTTCATTCGCTACTGCTGCACTGCCAGCAGCACACCGCTGGGCGATGTCACGCCACCGATGGTGGCTTGGATTGGGAACTCGCCATTTCCCGTCGAGCTCGGCACCTGGATTGCAATTTGATACAAGCCTCCGTCGCCACCCGCGAGCGCCGCGCCATACACCGTAACCGGAACGTTGTTGAGGGTCACCGTTGGCAGCGTAGTGGTGGAATACGTGCCTTTACTCGGCGTCTCCTCGCCCACCGGATCTGCCGGACTTGTGGGACCAAACCCCGTGCCCCATAGCACCACCACATCGCCCGGCTTGGCTGGCGCCGTAGTAGCGCCCGCGAACGTGCCGCTTTCCGCCACCAGACTATAATTCAGCAGCGTCGCCACGGCCTGGTTATTGGGCCACAGCAGAAATGCCGGACCGGTGGAACTCACTGTAGCCGAGAATGCCGCGCTGGCTCCCACTGCGTTCTTCACCACCACGTCCTGCGCGCCCGATCCAACTTCAGGAACGATTAAATTGATCTGTTCTGAGCTGACGTAGGACAGATACGCAGGCTGCCCGCCGACGGTCACCGTCACGCCATCGAACGTCGTGGGATATTTTCCATCGACGATGTATTTATCCCAACTGTCCGTCACCGGCGAGAGGTTCGTTCCGTAAATCGTGGCCAAGGAGCCGGGAACAATCCCGGGCTGATAGCTCGCGCCGTTTAACACATGGGAGACCACCAGCGGCGCATACGAAACGCTCAGCGTCCAGGATCCCGTGTTGTCTGAATAGTCGTTGTCGTCGACACCCAGCAGCAACTGGTTGGCGCCCGCCGGTATGATGAAGCTCGCGGGACCGTCGCCGACAGGAAACGGAGTTCCCACAATCACTCCGTTGTTCGCGAATGTGCCCACCAGTTCCGACGCGAAGACCGGGTACGAACTGCTGTTCATGAAATAGCTCGGATAGCTCCCATAAGTGGCAATTACTTGGTTGTTCGTTGCGTTTTTCGAGTATCCATTTGCATCCGTGGCGGGGTATCCGCCCTCGGGGAAAACGTTCACCTGGCCGCTTGCGTAAGTTACCGTTAGTGTCCCGCCCGGCGTAAAAGAAATGCCACTCGAAGCGCTCACCACAGTCGGTCCCGGGATGGTGCCATCGCCGTAGTTAAAGTTCGGATTGAGATTTTGCTCCCACGGCCCCTGGTTCCCGTTGACAGTGACGGTCGTTGTTTCTGAACCAGACCCGCCGCCAGGACTCGTGGACGAGCCGCAAGCGCCGATGGCGGTGATTGGGTATTCGGTAAAGGTTCCGCCCACGGCTACCGTTATCTCGGCGTTCACAGTCCACGATGAGATGGGTGGGAAAGCCGCCGGTTGAGGCAGCACGCCGGTCGAAATTAGATTGCCTGGGCCGCCCAGGGTGACACCCCAGTAGTCCGTCGACGGTTCGGTGTTGGTTGGAACGGTCATGGTGAAGGCAGTTAAGGCGCCGGCCGAATAACTTAAGGTCAGAGTGCCGATCTCGCATTGAGCGCAATCCGGCGAATTGGCGGTACTGTTCGATGTTTTGGCGCTGCCTCCCACGGTAAGGGTGTTGCTGCCTTCAAAGCGATCGTTGGTTGAATATCCGCCGCCGGAAGAGTTCGGCCCATTTTTCAAGGTGAAATCGCTAATGTCGATCTCGAGCGTCGCACCGGTACCGGTGAATTGGTAACATTGCGCGCTCAGCGTGGCTGCCGTGACCGCTGCCAGCACAATCATCCTCTTACAAGTCATTATCTTTCCTCTTTCAACTAACCACGGTATCCCCAAAGCCTTCATCCCCAAAGAAGGTAATGCGGCGCCGGGGAGATTTGCTTTCAGAATTCTGCCGAGCAGCTCTCGCCGCCAACTTTCTGCAAGTTTTCTCCTGGGAACTTCACTTACGAAGTGTGTCCCGATTTCGCTGGACGGATTGCGGCTGCGGGGTTCGCCTTAGCAATGGTACTGTGCTTGACGGCACGAAGCGTTCCGCATATACTGAGCTGATCCGATTCCTGGTCGCTGTGTGGCATTTTGGCGGGGTTGCGGGTGTTTGCTCTTTAGGATGAAGTACAAACTCGCGAGGATGGGTTTTCCAATGCGAATAGTAACCGTCTCCGGCTCTTGCATTACGTTACTCGTTGCGGCGTGTTCGCTGGTTCCAGCGCAAGCCCAAAAAGGTACGCTCGAGCAACAACTCGAGTCCGAGTACAAAATAACCACCCCGACTGCCGATAACACCGACCTGGTGACCACCGGCTCCATCCTGGTCCTCCAAAAGAAGGGATTTTCGGCGGGCGCGGCTTCCAGCAAGGTAGCGACCATGAATACTTATAAGGATGGACAAATCAAGTCCGGCGCCGCCACTGCCGTACGGCGCTTTGGTTCGCTGCCGGGCATTAGCAGCATACCGGGCGTCGGCACCGCTGCTGGCACTGCTGCCGGTGCTGCAGGAGGGTCCAGAGACTTCGTAAATGGGGAGAAGCTCTACGTTACTCAAATCACCGTCGATCGCAATAAGGACGGCATCATTTTCGATTTGATCTCGGATTCCTACGGCGATTCCGGCCGTTTTAAAGGCTTGCTGCGGTTTCAGTTTCCGAAGGGAACGGTCGGGTCCGCGGACCTGGCGGCGGCGGACGCCGTCATAAGTCAGGTTTTCAAAATCCAGCCGCCGGAAGATACCAACGCGGACGCAAAACAGCCAGCCGGCGCGGCTCCCGCTGCTGCACCCGCTGCCGCTGCGCCCGCTGCTGCGCCCCCGCCGCAAGCCGATGCGCCTCCTCCACCCATCGCGCCGCCGCCTCCTCCCGTGGATGAGCCGGTAGCGCCTCCGAAGACCGTTGACCTCGGAATGACTAAGGATCAGGTGGTCGCGAATTTTGGACAGCCCGAGAGAACCGCGAAAGTTGGCACCAAGGAGATCTATTTCTACAAGGACCTCAAGGTGACGTTCGTCAGTGGAAAGGTCAGCGACGTCCAATAGCCGCGCTCTTATCGATAAGGCCGCAATTAGCAGGGAGATCTCATGAACGCGTTTGAAATTAGTAAAGCTTCTTCGCTCCGATATCTGTCCGGGATAATGACTGTTCTGTTCCTGGGAGCTTGCATCGCCAGTGCCCAGACCACGAAGAAGCCGGCTGCCGCCGCTGCCAAGCCAGCCGCCAAGCCCGCAGCAGCTGCCAAGCCCGGCGGTGCTGCCGCCTCTAAAACCGGCGCTGCCGCCGCACGGCCCGGTGGTGCAGCAGCCGCACGGCCCGGTGGAGCAGCAGCCGCACGACCCGGAGCTGCAGGCGCGGCTGCCAGACCAGGTGCTTCCCCAGCGGCTCGTCCGGGCGGAGCCGCCGCTCCCGCTCGTTCCGCGACGCCCGCTGCTGGTGGTCGTCCCGCTGGCGCAACTGCGGGCGGAGCTAAGCCTGCCGGACGTACCCCGAACGGTTCCAAGACTGCAACTTCCGCCAACGGCAGTTCAGTCCGAACCCGAGCCAACGGATCGCGCGCCGACGTTCACGACGCCAAGCGCGGCATGGATGTTCACCACGGGCTCAATGGAAGCCGGCGCGTTTCGGTGGAGCGTGCCGACCATTCGCGAGTTGTCGCCGAACGGGGCGGCCGCGGCTATGTCCAGCACCCCTACGGTTACCACGGTCATGAATACGGCCATCGCACTTACTATGAACACGGCCGCGCTTACGATCGCTTCTACCGCGGCTATTCGTATCACGGCGCCTACGTTGAGATGTATTCGCCCGCTGTGTATTATGGTCCGGCGTTCTACGGATGGGCCTACAATCCCTGGGCCGTGCCAATCGCGTATCCGGTGGCTGCTTGGGGCTGGGGGGTATCTCCGTGGTTCGGATTCTATGGCGGTTTTTTCACTCCCTATCCGGTTTACGCCACGCCGTCGCTGTGGCTGACCGATTACCTGGTTTCACAAAGCCTCGCCGCATCTTACCAGGCGGCAGCGGATGCCCAGGCACAGGGCCAAGGACAGGTTCAGGATCAGGCCCCGGCGCCCGATGCAGCTCCGCTCTCGGCCGCGGTGAAGGACCAGATCGCAGCGGAAGTCCAGCGGCAGATCGCGCTTGAGAACTCCGAGGCGCAAGCCCAGGCCGCCAATGCCGGCGCCGAGCAGGACCCGGCGTCCAGTGGAATTCAGCGCATGCTGACCGACAACGTCCAGCACGTTTTCGTCGTCGGCAAAGATCTCGACCTGGTGGACGCGGCCGGAAATGAATGCGCCGTCAGCGAAGGCGACGCCCTGCAACTTACCGGACCGGCGGGCGCCAACGCGGACGCCGCCACACTCGCTGTGCTCGCGAGCAAAGGAAAGAAGGAATGCCCGAAGGGAGACACCGTTTCGGTAGCGTTCGCCGATCTGCAGGACATGCAGAACCACATGCGCGAGACCATCGATGCCGGCCTGGGCGAGCTGCAAGCTAAGGGAGGCAAGGGCGGTCTGCCCGCAGTTCCGCCATCCGCCGCGGCTCCGCCGAAGAAGGCGGCCTTCGCCATGGACGCTCCGCCGCCAGATCCGGCCGCTGCCACACAAATCAACCAGTCGTGGGGAGAAGCGGACACGGCTGAAAAGGAAGTAGCTGGCCAAGTGGCTCCGGATGGCGCTGCAGCCGCCGCGCCGGCCGCTCCCGCCGCTCCTCCGGTAAGCGTCGACTTGGGCCAGACCATCGATCAGGTCACCGCCGCGCTCGGCCAGCCCAAGAGCATCGTCAATCTGGGCACCAAGAAAATCTACGTGTTCAAAGACATGAAGGTCACCTTCAAGGACGGCAAAGTCAGCGACGTCCAGTAAATCTCGGATCTGCAAGTGAGCACTCGCCGTTCCGAGCCGCGCGCGTAAGCTAGCGGGGGTTTGACCTTTTGTTATAAGGCAAATCCCCTAGCTCTCTAAGGTTCAATCTTAGGTCAAATTGGCCAAATAGATGGATTCCCTCCGTCGGCCAACCGTACTTATACTGAGCACGTCGGCTACTAGTGAAGCCGTGGACGCTGCTCACATGGATTTTCACGTAGGACAAACTTTCGGCGATTACTCCATCACCGGCGTGCTCGGCGCCGGAGGCATGGGGCGCGTCTACAAGGTGGAACACAACCTCACCCAGCGAACCGAAGCCATGAAGGTTTTGAGCTCGGAAGTCGCAACCGAAACCCAAATCAAACGGTTTGAGCGCGAGATGCGCGTCCTGGCTCGTTTAAGCCATCCCAATATTGCCGCACTTCACAATGCGGTTCATGGCGAGCAGCAGTTGATCCTCTTGATGGAGTTCATCGAAGGCCGAACTCTGGAAGAAATGCTAGCCGCCGGGCGCATTCCCATCGAAATCGGAATTTGGTACATAAAGCAGATATTGTGCGCGCTGGCCTACGCGCATCAGCAGGGCGTGGTGCATCGCGACGTCACCCCCGCCAATGTACTCGTTACCGCGGCCGGTGAAGTTAAGCTGACCGATTTCGGACTTTCCAAATCCTACGGCGATCCTCTTCTGACCAATTGCGGCGAGATCCTGGGCGCTCTGCCCTACATGGCGCCGGAGCAATTGAAAGGCGTCACCCAGCCCGATCAGCGATCCGACCTGTATTCCGTTGCGGCCATTCTCTACGAACACCTCACCGGACAAAAACCGTTCGGACCGAACCGCCGGCTGGCTCCGGTGCTGACCGATTCGGAAGCCGATCCTCAGCCGCCCAGCCAGCTTAACCCCAGTCTTCCATTGAAGTGGGACCCGATCTTCCGCCGCGCCCTCGACAGAAATCCGGAGCACCGCTATCAATCCGCTCAGGAATTCCTGGACGCCATCGCTCAGGTTAGCGCCCCTCCGGTGGCCGAGATTCCATTGCCGCACCTCAGCAAAGTGGCCCTCGGGGGGGCGATCCTGGTTGGGGTAGTGGTGGCCCTAGCCGCTTCCCCCGCGATCAAATCTCTAGAGCCCATTGCGCCCATTCACATTCCGGTGCAGAAGCTGCACATCGCGCCGCCGAAATTCGACGCTGTCGTTGCGCCACCAATCGCGCCCCCCGCCAGGCACGTGGCAATGTTCGCGAAAGCGCCGCGTCCCAAGCGCGTAGCGCCGCCCGCCACCGCGATTGTCATCGAACCCCCGCCGGCCCTTTCGATTGCCAGCAGCCCGCTGGATGGTCAGCCAGATGCTCCATTGCCGATCCCGGCCCAAGCCATTATCGCACCGCCTCCCGCGGTAGCCGCACCACAACCGAAGAAGACCTTTTGGGGCAAGATGAACGTCTTCAAGAAAAAGAAGAACGCCGATTCGGGCGAAACCAGCAAGTGAACCCGGCCGCCGCTACTCGGCTCTGAGCGCAGTCATCGGAGAGATGGACGCGGCGACGGTCGCCGGAATCAAAGCCGCCACCAGGGAGCAGATGGCCAGCGCAATCGCTGCTAGCATCAACGCGAGCGGGTCCCAGAACGAGACATCGTACAGCTGACTCGAGATCAGGCGGCCTGCGACGATCGCCAGGGGAAGTCCCAGCCCAAGTCCCACCGCCACGCGAACAAATGCTCCACGGAGTACATAGCGAACCACGCTCGCGCGGTCGGCGCCCAGCGCCATGCGAATCCCGATTTCATTCGTCCTCTGCGCAACCGTGTAGGCGGTCACTCCATAGAGTCCGACAGCGGCTAGAAGCAAAGCAACAGCCCCAAACAATTCGGCCAAGCCGGCCACGGCGCGCTCCTGATCGAAGGTCAGGGAGACTTGCTGCTCCATGGTCCTCAAGCTGTTGATCGTCAGATTGGGATCGGCTCCCGCTAAAGCGCGCTTTAACGGCGCCTCGAGCGTGCCGGGCGGGACATTCGTCACCAGCATCATCCCGCCGATGAAATGGGACTGCACTTCCGTCCTCTTCATCAAGGGATCTTTGTAATCGACGTTTTGGGCGAGCGGCACGTAAAACATCGGACGGGCCGGTCTTCTCAGGGCGAATCCCGCGAACTTGGCGTCATGCACGATGCCAACAATACGGAACGTGCCGGCGTTCTCCGGCAAATTTAGACCGAAGTGTTGCCCGAGCGGATCTTCGCCGCTTTTGAAAAAACGTTTGACGAACGCTTCATTGACGATTGCGACCGGCGCCGTCCTCTCGTTGTCGGCATTGCTAAAGTTTCGCCCGCGCAGCACGGTCATCCCAAAATTCTGAAGATAATCGGCGCTCACCCGGTCCCAGGAGGCTTCGGATTCTTCGCTCATCTTAGCCGGGGGATGGCCGGACACCATCACCATTTCGCCCCAATTGTCAGTCAGCGGATTGTATAAGGCCAGGCCCGAGCCTTTCAGTCCAGGCAGCCCGTCCATGGCTTGCTCCATCTGGCGATACAGCGCAAGCAACTGTGGCAGCGTGTAGGTGGCCGGTGGCCGATTCAACGAAATCACGACGCGCCCATCTGTCCGGAATCCCAGGTTTTGGTGCTCCAGCTTGTTGAGGCTTCGCGCCAGCATGGTTGCACCGGCGACTAAGACCACCGACAACGCCGCCTGCACAATCAGCAGCGCCTTGCGAGCGAACCCGGAATGGTCGCTGGTGCTGCGGCCTGAACCGCGCAAGGCCTCCACCGGATCGGTCCGCGTTGCAAACCAGGCGGGCGCAGCGCCGAAGATCACTCCCGTCAGCAGCGCCACGCCGAAGGCGAACGCCAATACCACGGGTGACGGTAAGGCGCTGATGGGAAGAAAGTGCGAGCTTCGGAATGCCAGCACCAGCAGCAAACGCGCCGCCCCCACTGCAACCACCAGGCCCGCCACGCCACCCGCTACCGCCAGCAGGATACTCTCGAGCAGCGCCTGCACTATAATCTGCCGCGCGCTGGCGCCCACGGCGATCCGCAGGGCAGTTTGCGTTCGGCGCGCAACCGCGCGAGCCAGCAGCAGGTTCGCCACATTCGCACAAGCAATCAGCAGCACCATGCCGCAGACGGCCAGCAAAATCTGAAGACTGCGTCCGTACTCTTCCTTCATTTCCCCGACGCCGGCGCCCGCGGGAACCACGTTGATCACTTGTTTGGGAAGCATGTGAACGATGTCCGCCATCCAGTTGGAGGGATAGCCCGAATCATGCTGCATCCACTGTCGAAGGACTCCGGTCAGCCGCGGCCCCATGCCGCTGACAGAAGCGCCCGGACGCAGACGCCCCACCACGCGCAGCCATGCACCCACGGACTGATGCAGCAGCGCGCTTTCACCGGCGATCAGAGGCTCCTGTTGAACCGGTAGCCAGATATCCGGTGGATTACTGCGCAATGTCTCGCCAAAGTATCCTGGCGGAGCCACGCCGATAATGGCGAATGGGTGCCCGTCGATCACGAAAGTAGCGCCCACCACCGAAGGATCGGCCCCGAAGTCCGTCTGCCAGGTGTGATGGCTGATCACGGCCGCGGGCGGAGAGGACGGCCGGTCGTCCTCAGGCGTCAGGAGACGGCCGCCAAACGCCCTTACTCCCAGCGTCGAAAAATAATTGCCCGTGACGTATTCGGAACGCAGCGATTTCGCGGCGATGCCCGCGCCTTGCCGTCGCACGCTGAGCCTGGCGCCACCGGCCTGAAATGCGGCTACCTGCTCGAATTCCGGTGCTGCTGCTTTCAGTCGCTCGTACAGCGGAAAGGAATACATTCCCCAGCGATCCTGCGGGCCGCTTTCCACGCAGCAGTCATCGCCATCGCCGATCCGATACAGCAGCGCCGGATCGGAAACTGGCAAAGAGCGTAGCATCACCGCATGGATCAGCGTGAAAATGGCGGTGGCGCCGCCGATTCCCAAAGCCAGCGTCGCTATGGCCGCCGAGGTAAAGACCGGCGACTTCCGGAACTGCCGCACGGTATAACGTAGAGTGCCAACCAGATTCTGCATTCGTCTCTCGTAATACGTACGAGATGGAGGACGGTTAGTTCCACGAAAGTACCGAACAGGCAATGACCGGGCGCGAGCCGGTTGTTCCCAAAATCGGGCACTCGACGCCGTGATCTCCTTGAGAATCCAACGCTCTTTGCGGCCACCTACGTGCATTCGGAGCCGCCATGCTGCGCCACAACCTGATCTTTGCTTTTCGCCGGCTCCGTTCCAGCCCTGGGTTTACCGCCGCTGCGATTGTCACGCTGGCGCTTGGCATTGGCGCCAATGCCACCATTTTCTCGCTGGTCAATGCCGTGGTTTTCCGGCCCTTCGGTGTCGAACGTCAAAACGAACTGGTGTCCTTCAACCAGCGGACCTCCAAGGAGCAGATCCCCACGCTCTCCTATCCGGATTATGAAGACTATCGCGACCGGAATACCGTGTTCAGCGGCATCGCGATGTACCGCACGGTAGCTATGAGCATGAGCCGGAGCGGGGCTAAGAATTCTCGCCTGTGGGGCTATGAGATCAGTGGAAATTACTTCGACTTGCTGGGCGTCCAGGCCATCCGCGGACGCGTGCTGCATCCTTCCGATGACGTGAAACGAGGCGGCCATCCCCTGGCTGTCATCAGCTACAGTTGCTGGCAGGCGCGTTTCGGTGGCGATCCCGAAATCGCCGGCCAGCAAGTGAAGATCGGTGGGCTCGATTACACCATCGTTGGCGTAACGCCCCGGGCGTTTATTGGAACCGAGCTCATCTATACTCCCGAAATTTTTGTTCCCCTGGCGATGGCGGAGCAGATTGAACAATCCAAATGGATGAACGATCGAGACAATTCGAATGGATTGGTGATCGGACGGCTGAAGCCGGGCGTTTCCCTGAAGAGCGCGCAGGCGGCCGTCAATAGCATCGCCACCGAGCTGGGCCGCGAATACCCGAAAGACGACGCGGGCGTTTCCATCGTGCTCTCGCCGCCCGGCATGGCCGGCACCTTTCTGCGTGGAGCCATCACCGGATTTTCCGCTGTATTGATGGCCGTGGCCGGGATGGTGCTGCTAATTGCTTGTGTGAATCTCGCCAGCCTGTTGCTCGCCCGCGCATCCGATCGCAGAAAGGAAACCGCCATCCGCCTGGCTTTGGGCGCCAGCCGCGGTCAACTGCTGCGCCAGCTTCTCACCGAGAGCTTAATGCTGTCGGTCGCGGGGGGCGCCGCTGGAATTCTGCTGGCCTACTGGCTCGGCGATCTGGTGAACGTCTGGCGCCCGCCCGTGGACGTCCCGGTGATTCCCCATGTTGTGATGGATACGCGGGTACTGCTGTTTTCTGCGCTTGTTTCGCTGCTGAGCGCGCTCCTGTTCGGCTTGGCGCCCGCGCTGCAATCCACGCGCTCGAGCCTGGTCGGGGCCATCAAGAATGAAGCCCCCTCGGAAAAACTTCGCCGTCTGAACCTGCGCGATATTCTGGTCGCCACGCAGGTGGCTCTCTCGGTTGTCCTGCTGGTCGGAAGCATTCTCGTGGTGCGCAGCTTGCAGCACGCCCTCAGCCTGAATTTGGGATTCGAGCCGGAACATGCCGCAGTCCTCTCTTACGATTTCGCCTCACAAGGCTACGATGAGGAGCGCGGCCGGCAGTTCCAGCGGCGCCTGCTCGATAAGGTCCGATCCATGCCGGGAATTGAGGCTGCCGGGATCATCGACGCTCTGCCCCTTTCCCTGAATTTTTCCGACAGCGGCATCTTTCTTGAAGGTAAGCCGGAGCCGCGCGCGAGCGACGTCCCGGTGGCGAATCTGTACCTCATCACGCCTGGCTATCTCCAAGCCATGCGAACGCGCCTGATCGCCGGCCGCGACCTGGATCAGCGCGACAACAAGGACGCGCCCCGCGTCGCTCTCGTAAATGAGGCTTTCGTTCGTCAACTGCTGCCGGGCGAAAATCCCGTCGGTAAGCGATTCCGCCATAGGGCAACCGGAAAATGGATTCAGATCGCGGGCGTTGTGGAGGACGGAAAATACCGTTCTCTCGGCGAATCGCCGTCCCCCACCGTTTTCGAGCAGATGGAACAAGTCTGGATCCCCCAGCAGACGCTGGTGGTGCGCTCGCCTCTGGCCGAAACCGAAACCACTCGTCTGCTGCGCCGCGCCGTCTTGGAATTGGACCCGTCGCTCACCGTTTACAACGACGGCAGCCTGACCAGCGCGCTCGGACTCGCGTTGTTCCCGGCCAAGCTGGTAGCGGTGGTGCTCGCAGCGTTTGGATTGCTCGCAGTGGTGCTGGCCGCGACCGGCGTGTACGGCATCATGGCCTATGCGGTGTCCAGAAGAACGCGCGAGATTGGCATCCGCATGGCTCTGGGCGCTGCCCCCTCCGAAGTCGCCCGCGTGGTGCTGGCGCGGACGGCGAAGCTGTTGGCGGTGGGAATAACCATCGGTTTCGCGCTGGCGTTCGCGTTGGGGCGATTCTTCAGCCAGATCCTCTATGATGTCAGCGCGCACGATCCTCTAACCTACCTCTGCGCGATCGCGCTCATGGCAGCCGTGGCATTCGTCGCATGCTGGGTACCGGCGCGCCGCGCCATTCAAGTAGATCCGCTGACAGCGCTCCGATCGGAGTAGCGCACGCACTCTTGCGTGCCGCGTTGGCACTCGTGCCAACGCTCTTACCGCGCGTCCGGCGTTAAATGCACGATCGCAAACAGCTCGTGTTGCTCCCGATCCGCTCCCGGTGCAACGGAACGTTGCCATCGGATCTGTTCTACTCTGCGCAACGCCGCATCGACCAGCGCCGGGTCAGAGGATTCGAGCGGATGCGCTTCGGCGACCTTGCCATCCGGCGTCAAGAGGCCAAAAATGACGACCGTCTGCACGCTGCCGGACGACGGCCTCGTGGCTCCCAGCGAAATCTTCTCCAGGCCGGCCATCGCCGCGCCGGGCCTCCCGGATCGCATTTGCGCCGTGGGGGTAAACTCACTGGCATCCGCCGCCGGCAGGGCTTCCAGGCTCTCCACCCGCTCCTCTATTACTGTCGTTTCGTTTTCGATGACCGTCATTTTTCCCGGCAACTCATTACTTTCGAGCTTCAGCGGGTGCGAAAAGTCATACAGCACGTACAGCCCAGGGGCAGGGGAGTGAAGCAGCAAGTGGCCGGTCTGGGAATCGAGGCATTCTTCTCGCTCCCGCCACAACCGCCCCGGCGCGCCGGCGTCCGAAGATCGCCTGGCATCGGAAAGCAGGAGACAAGTTACCTGGGCGCCATTCAGGCTTGTGGACGCGGTCCTGATCAGATCGCGGCGCGCGTTCTTAATCGATTCCAGCGGGCCCAGGAGGTGGCCGCGAGCCTCGTGCAAACGCAATGGGAAGGTCCCGCCGGGAGTGTCCTGATAATTCGCAATCGACGTCTTCAGCTGCTCGAAAACAGAACCGCCCGTCCGCGCGGTAAGACGAACCCCCAGACTGGGAGAATATCTTTCATCGAGCTGCCAGTCGCCGTCCAACTCGGTCCGGCCGCCGGAAGTCACAGTGAAGGAAGTCTTCACGTGATAGGCTTGCCGGGACTCCTTGAAATCGTAATAGGAGCGCGCCTTATTCATCAGGCGGATCAGCGCGTCGCGCTCTTCGGGCGTATCGACAATACGGACGCCGCTGCTCGCCAACTCCAGCCGGTTTTCGGGCACCGGCGCGAGATCCTGGCCAGGCTGGGAAAATGCGGCCTGAGTCAAAAGCGCGCAAATCGCAACATATTTGACGTATTGGAGCATGACTCCCCGAGTGAGTCAATTATACCCGAGAATAGACTAATGAACCTAGAGGCGCTCCTCATCCCGGTCTCGGATGTTGACCGGGCGAAGTAGTTCTACGCAAACCTTGACTGGCGGCTAGATGCCGACTTCCCCATCGATAACGGCTTCCGCGTCGTCCAATTCACGCCTCCGGGATCGGGTTGCTCGGTTCAATTCGGAACGAAGATGACCTCGGCCGCGCCTGGTTCGGCCCGAGGCCTCTACCTCATCGTCTCCGACATCGAGGCGGCACGCGGCGAACTCGTCGCTCGCGGCGTCAAAATCAGCGAGGTGTTCCACGCCGGAACGCCGGGCGCCCAGTTCCAACCCGATGGAACGAGCGGCCGCCTCAGCGGGCCGGCGCCGGATCATGCCAGCTACAGCTCCTATGCCGTGTTCAGCGATCCGGACGGCAACACCTGGCTGTTGCAGGAGGTCACCACCCGGCTGCCTGGGCGCATCGATTCCGGCCGGACTTCGTACGCTTCGGCGAACGATCTGGCGAGCGCGCTCCGGCGCGCGGAGGCCGCCCATGGCGAGCACGAGAAGCGCACCGGGGAACGCGACCAGGATACGAGGCCTGGCAGCTTGTCTCCATCAGCCAGGATGGGCCACTCATTGCTGCGACCCTCGCAAATCCTGTGATGATCAAGGCCTATTTGGCCGGCGCTCCCGCCAACGGCAAGCCTTTCCCCGACGGCTCCAAGCTGGCGAAGATCCATTGGAATCCGAAAAAGATGGAGGCGTTCCCCGCGGCGACGGTGCCAGGGACTCAGCATGACATGGACTTTATGGTGAAGGACAGCAAGAGGTTCGCGGATAGCGGCGGGTGGGGGATACGCCGTGTTCGATTACGACGCTGCATCCGATACGTTCACGCCCGGCACCCTGGCTGGCAAGCCGCCGCAGGGGAACGACGCCAAGTGCGGGTTCACGTGCCACACCACGGTGAAGACGAGAGATTACGTTTTCACGGATTACGGGCATAGGTGAACCGCTCCGCTTCCATCCACTCAAGAATATAGCATTGACGACATTATGTCTCCCATGACATAATAAAGCTTGGCGTGGGAAGTTGAATTCTCCGACGAGTTCGGGGAATGGTGGAACGATCTGACAGCCGCCGAGCAGCAGAGCGTCGATTTCACTGTAAGTTTATTGCAGAAAGTGGGCCCAACTCTAAGGATGCCCCATTCGTCGGGTGTTGAGACGTCGCGCCACACTCATATGCGCGAGTTGCGTATTCAGCATGAAGGACGGCCATATCGCGTGCTGTATGCGTTCGATCCGCGTCGTGCCGCGATGCTGCTGATCGGTGGAGATAAGACCGGGAACAATCGTTGGTACGAGGAATATGTTCCTCTCGCAGACGTGATTTACGATCGGCATTTGGTCGAGCTTCGGCGAGGAGAATAATGTATGGCACGGAACTTCAAAGAGCTTCAGGCAAAGATGGACCCCGCCCGCCGCTCCGAAAACAAGCAGCGCGTGCGCGACGAACTGCAACGGATGGCTCTCGATGAACTCCGAAGCGCCAAGCAGCTTACCCAGGCCGACATGGCCGAGATGTTGGACGTGCCGCAGAGCTCGATCTCTCGCATCGAGCGGCGTGCGGATATGTATCTCAGCACGTTGCGGAATTACATTCAAGCAATGGGCGGCGTCCTTCAGATTCAGGCGGTCTTTCCCGACGGAGGCGCAGTCGTCATTGACCGCTTCGGCGACTATGAGAATAAGAGGTACGTGGTTTGGGCTCGGGCCGAGAGCAATGGTACCTACCGGCTGCTCGCGCGGCCGTTTCAACATCAAGGCGACGAGCTTTCAACCAAGACGCTGAAGGCTTCAGGACTCTTTAAGAGCATGAAGGCCTTGCACCTTCCTGAACCTCAGATTTCCGCCGCCGGAGGAAACCTGGAAAATGGCGTCGAACTCCGGATCGGCGGTACCTTCGCGGCCGCAGATCTAGTGGCCGCAGGCTTTGAGGGGAGGAGCCCGGAACCAGCCACTGATCGCTACTAGCCGCTCCGCCGAGCTGCTAAATTTAGCGATACGCCGATTCATCCAGAGTTTGAAAGCTTGCTCCTGAAACCCGTCGAAGCCACGCCGGGGCACCACCCTCGTTTGACCTCGGCTCACCGCTGACCGCTGCGGAAGGTCCAAATCACCGCACTTCCTCCAATTTCTCCCAACCCCCTCCAACCACTTACCTGCTTGATGCGTTCCAGCGCGCTTTTCCCACGATATTCTGGACCCGATGCGAAACAAACTCCAATTCGCGCGCAAAAGTGGGTTCGTTTCTACAAATTCCAAAAACTGCGCCACCACAAACACAAAACACCCCCACTTGCGCCACCCGCCAGCCACCAATAACCAACAACCAACAACCAGTGGCGGCAGCTATCCTGAACTTATGAAACAGCTCGCCCTCGAAGCGCTCGATTCGGCCCTGCGCCCCGGCGTCACCTACGCCGACGTCCGCCTGGTCGAAAGTCGCGACCGCGAGCTCGGCACCAAGGACGGCAAACCCAGCCAGGTCTCGAGCGATGAATCGGCCGGCATCGGAATTCGCGTGCTCGCCGACGGTTGCTGGGGATTTGCCGCCACCGACGATCTCACCCGCGCCGGCATCCAATCCGCGGCCGCCCTGGCCGTCGACATCGCGCACTCCAGCGCCCTCGCGAAGAAACACGACGTCACGCTCGCGCCCGAAGCCAAGCACGAAGCCACCTGGATCTCGCCCTGCCAGATCGATCCCTTTTCCATCAGCGTCGACGAACAGCTGGCACTGCTCACTTCCGTCGACGACGAACTGCGCCGGGCTTCCGGCGTGACGCTTGCGCAAACTTCGATGGTCTTTCACCGCAGCCGGCAAGTCTTCGTGTCTTCCATCGGCAGCGTGATCGATCAGACGCGCACCACAGGCGGAGCCGGATTCGAAGCCTACTGCTTCAAAGACGATCAGATCCAGAAGCGCTCTTATCCCAACTCCTTCGGCGGCCAGCACCAGCTCAAAGGATACGAGCTTATCCACCAGCTCGATCTGCTCAAGCACGCGCCGCGAGTGGCCGAAGAGGCCGTGGCGCTTCACTCGGCCGATCACTGTCCCGAGGGCCGCTTCGATTTGATCCTTGACGGCAGCCAGCTCGGCCTTCAGGTCCACGAATCCATCGGACATCCCATAGAGCTCGATCGCGTGCTCGGCTCGGAGGCCAACTACGCGGGCATGAGCTTTCTCACGCTCGACAAGCTGAATCATCTGCGCTACGGCTCCGATCTGGTCAACGCCGTTTGCGACGCGCGCATCGAGCACGGCCCCGGTATGGGCACCTTCGCGTTCGATGACGAAGGCGTTCCCGCGCAGTCAGCCGACATCATTCGCAACGGCCAGTTCGTCGGCTATATGACTTCGAGAGAAACCGCCTCCGCCATCGGCGAGAAGCGTTCGAATGGCACCATGCGCGCCACCAGCTGGGCGCGCCTCCCGCTCATCCGCATGACCAACGTCAGCTTGCTGCCGGGCGAACAGACGCTCGACGAAGTTTTCGCCGGTGTCAGCCACGCCATTTATATGGAGACCAATCGCAGTTGGTCCATCGACGACAAGCGCTACAACTTCCAGTTCGGCTGCGAGATCGCCTGGGAGATCAAGGACGGCCAGCGCGTTCGCATGCTTAAGAATCCCACCTACAGCGGCATCACCACCGAGTTTTGGAACGCCTGCTCCGCCGTCGCCAATCGCGATCATTGGGTGCTGTGGGGCGTTCCGAATTGCGGCAAGGGACAACCCGAACAAGTGATCGGCACCGGCCATGGCGCCAGCCCCGCGCGCTTCCACAACATTAAAGTGGGAGCCGCTTATGGCGGCTAATTCAGACGGAGCGATGTTATCGCAGAACGAATGCCGCGAGCTATTCGATGCCGTGCAGCAAGCCGCGAAATCGCTCGGGGTCTCCGACGTCGAGGCGCTCTTAGGCGCGCATTGCGCCGCTCTCACGCGTTTCGCCAACAACACCATTCATCAAAACGTCGCCGAGCAGGATCGCTGGCTCTCAGTTCGCGTGGTGATCGACCAACGAACCGCGCGTGCTACGACCAATCGCTTCGATCCGGATTCGATTTGCGCCGCGGTTGAGCAGGCTCTCGCGCTGGCCCGTTCTTCCGCCCCCAATTCGGATCTGCTACCGCTCACCGAGCCTTCCCTGATCTCCGTAACCAAGCGGTTCGACCAGAACACCGCCGCTGCCACTCCCGCACATCGCGGACAGGCCGTGGCTGAAGCCATTCGCACCGTCGAGAGCGCGGGACAAACGGCCGCCGGCATTTATTCCACCGGCCAAAGTATCGAGGCGATTCTCAACTCCCGCGGCGTTTCCGCCTGGCACGCCGAGACAATGGCACAGTTTTCCATCACCGCCATGGCCGGCGACAGCTCCGGCTGGGCCAAAGCTTCGGCGGTCTCGCACGCAGCCATCAATCCCGTGGCGCTCGCCCGCAGCGCCAGCGAAAAAGCTCGCCTGTCGAGCGATCCCGAGGAGCTCGCCCCCGGCCGCTACACCGTGATCCTGGAACCCGCCGCCGTGCTCGACCTGGTCGGACAAATGTTCGGCGACTTTAGCGCCACCTCCGTCAATGACAGCCGCAGCTTCCTTACCGATCGGCTGGGTACCAAATTGTTCGGCGACAATATCCATATTTCGGACGACGTCGCGCACCCGCTCCAAGCCGGCGTGCCCTTCGATGGCGAAGGCGTGCCGCGCCGCAAACTTACACTCGTCGATGCCGGCGTTCCGCGCGAGCTGGCCTATTCGCGATCCAGCGCTCACCGTGCCGGAGTCGATCCCACCGGTCATGGCTTTCCGTTGCCCAACGAAGTCGGCGAAGCGCCGCTCAACATCGTTATCGCCGGCGGCTCAACATCCGTCGACCAAATGATCTCATCGACCGAGCGCGGCATTCTCGTGACCCGTCTTTGGTACATTCGCGAAGTGGAACCTTATGACAAGATCATGACCGGCATGACTCGCGATGGCACATTCCTCATCGAAAACGGCCGCGTAGCCCGGGGCCTTCGCAATTTCCGTTTCAATCAGGGCATCATCGAATTGTTGAACAATGTCGAAGCGCTTTCGCCCGCCGTCCGCGCCTCCGGCGAAGAGACGTTCGATATGGTGGTTCCGGCCATGAAGGTCCGCAATTTCAACTTTACGGAAGTCACCAGATTCTGAAACAATTCGCGCAGGGTTGTAAAATAGAAGTGTAGGCATAAATTGCATCATCACGGCCACCAGCACGGGACAGGGAACATTCTGAAATGGTCGTTCTTCGCCACCATTCTGTTCGTCGTCGTCGAAGCGATTGCGGGATTCCGATCGGGTAGCTTGGCTCTGGTTTCCGATGCCGGTCACAATTTCACCGATGCACTTGCTCTGGTGCTGGCCAGCGTCGGCGTCTACATGCAATCCAAACCCGCCGACAGCGTCAAAACCTACGGCTATCATCGGGCCGGAGTGCTCACGGCGTTCGTCAACGCGCTCACGCTCGTCATCATCGCAGTCTTCATTTTTTATGAAGCCTGGCAGCGTTTCCTGCACCCCATGCCCATCCAGGAATGGACCATGCTGTGGGTGGCCGCGGCCTCGGTTGCTCTCAACGGCGGCATTATGCTCAGCCTGTTTCGGGACAAGGATCACGACATCAATATTCGCGCCACCTTTATCCACATGGCTGGGGACGCAGTCAGCGCGGTTGGGATCGTCGCGGGAGCTATCGCGATTCATTTCACCGGGCTTGCAGTAATCGATCCCGTGCTATCGGTTTTGATCGGAGTTCTCATCGTCTGGAGCGCCTGGGACATCATCCAGGAATCGCTGAATGTTCTGCTGGAGGGCCTGCCACGCGGCATGCAGCTGAACGAAGTCACTGGCGCGATGCGTGAAATCGACGGCGTGATCGACGTTCACGATCTGCATATCTGGAGCCTGGGATCGAGCGCGCACGCGTTGAGTTGCCATGTGCTGATCGAAGACATGCCGCCATCGGAAAGCAACGCCATCCTGCAGCGTCTCAACGATGTGCTTTGCAAGTTCGAAATCCGTCACTCGACGGTTCAGTTCGAGCACACCAAATGCGCCTTATCGGACGCTCCTTGTTCGATTCTCGTCACGACCCCTCATGAACACCAGCACCACGAGCACTAGCTAAGGAGAAACCATGACTCCTCCTGTTCCGCCTGTTCCGGCGAAGAAGACCAACGTTCTACTGTGGGTCTTGATTGGCGTCGGCGGATTTTTCTTTCTGATCGTGCTGGTGGTTTTCGCGGGCGGGCTCTTCCTGGCGCACAAGGTCCGGGAAGGCCATTTCGAAATGAAGTCCGCTGACGGCACGGTCCAGATTGGCGGCGACGCGAAGCTCCCGGCCTGGGTGCCGGAATATCCTGGATCCAAGCCGCAAAATGCGTTCTCGGCGCAAGTGAGGGATGGGCGAAACGGAACCTTCATGTTTATGACGGCGGACTCGCCGGATCGTGTCGCCAAGTATTATCGCGAGCAACTGGAGGCCGCGGGACTCACGGTCAACGCTGTCGTAAGCTCCGGGTCAAGCCAGGTCGTCACGGCGACCGACGGCGTCAAGCATCACACCGTGACGGTGGTGGCCGGCGGCCGAGGCAATGAAACTTCGGTCAACGTCACGTACGCGAACAAATAGCGATCCATTCTTCAGGCCGCGGAAACAGATCGCTAATGACGGCCACCGAATCGGCGCCCGCTTCGAAGACCTGGGGCGCTAATTCACGCGTGATGCCGCCGATGGCGACCAGAGGTTTCTGGGTGAGCTTGCGAAGCGATCGTAACCGATCCATTCCTACAACGGGATCCGGATTCAGTTTTGAACGCGTGGGAAAGATCGGACCAATGGCTAGGTAATCGACGGGCTCCGCATCGCCCGCGCGCATTTGTTGTTCGTTGTGCGTCGAGAATCCAATGATGCCCGGTGGCGGCAGGATTCGGCGCGCGTCCGCTGGCGCAAGATCGTCCTGGCCCAAGTGCAGCCCGGTGTCTAGCAGCTTCGCGATATCGGCGCGGTCGTTCATGATGAACAGCGCTCCGGCACGTCGGCACAACTCCGCGATACGGCTCGCGTCCTGGAACACGGCTCGGGAGAAGAAGCCTTTGTGACGAAATTGCAGAATACGCGCGCCCGCTTCGAGCAACGCCTCAGCCGCTGCTACGTCATCGATAATCGGATAAAAGGCGGGCAATGTCATGCAGTGCGCCGAGTGGCCAGAGCCATAGCGCCATACAACACGCTATCGTCGCCGAGCGCCGCGGGAACCACGTCAATCCGCGCGCGCGACCAGGCCGTGATCTGATGCGACAGCTCCGCCAGCAACGGCACGAACAATCCATCGCCTGCCTTGCTGATGCCTCCGCCGATCACGATGCGTGCGGGATTCAAAAGCATGATGGCGGCCTTCAGTCCCAACGCCAGGTCCCGAACGTAGCGCGCGACGAATGCAGGATCGCGCAGCAATTCTCTGGCTGGGCGGCCGTTATCGCGTTCCAGCCACAATCCGCAGCACATCCGCTCCAGGCAGCCGCGTGCCCCGCAGAGGCACTCGGGACCATCAGGCCGGATGGTCAGATGTCCGATTTCACCGGCGTAGGAATCGGCGCCGCGATAGATGCTATCGCCGCTGGCGATAATACCTCCGCCGATTCCAGTGGACAGCGTCAGGTAAAACAGCGGCCGGTAACCGCGCCCCGCGCCATATAATGCTTCGCCCAGAGCGCCGGCGTTGGCATCGTTGTCCATAACGGGAATTAGGCCGAGCAGTTTGTTCAGATGCCCCGGCAGGTCGAAATCGTTCCAGCCGGCGACGTGCGTGGAGAGCACCACGCGCTGGCGCTCGAAGTCCACCGGGCCGCCGAAGCCGATTCCGCATCGATCGAAACGGTAGCGCGGCTTCCACTTTTCAATGATGATCGCGATGCGATCGAGTATCGATTTGTCGGCCGCGTGCGATTCGCGATCGACCATCTGCTGGTCTTCAAACACCGCCATGCTGAACTTGGTGCCGCCAATGTCGATCCCGAGCGTGGTCACGCGGGGAACAGAGTAGAGAAGAGCTCTTCAGCGCACAGATAATTGGGAACAATATAGTCCGCGCCCACGCCGATCAGGCGCATGCGTTTCCATTCATCTACCTTGTCGCACGCCGGCTCTTCGCTCGCTACACCCACGGCCACGCCGCCGACGTTTTTCACTTCCTCGATCTCGACGTATCCGTCGCCAAAGACGAGGATCTGATTGCCCTGAAACTCGGCGGTGGATAGGATGCGCTGGATCAGGATCGCCTTCGAGAAGCTCTTATAATCGTCGAGCGCTCCATAAACGCCGCCGTCAAAGTACTTCGTTAGACCGAGCAGCCGCGCCTCTTCCTTCATATAGATTTCGTCGGTGCCGCTGGCCAGGTACATCTTGAGTCCACGGGCTTTCAGGCCATTGAGTAATTCCAGCGAGCCAGGCACCAGGTACTGTTGCGGATCTGCTTGGCCATGTCGCAACGCCTCCACACGGGTTGCAATCTTTTGCCAGAGCCGATCGAGATACATCTGCTTGTACGCCAACGGCTCTAGCGGCTTGCCCCCGCGTGCCTGAACGGCCTCGGCGAACGCGATCATCTGGTAGATGGTTTCCTTGCCGGTAAGTCTCCAGACAAACTCCTCAACTAAACCGCGCAATTGTTCTTCCGATTCGCCGGTTTTCAGATCGGCCAGGATCTCCACCATCATCGGGACCATTACGTTCATCCATCCCGAGCGGATCACAGACAGGGTGCCATCGAAGTCAAAGAGCACGACTCGGGCGTTGCGGGCAGAAACGCCCGTGCTGACGTGCTCAACCATCGAACGTCTATTTATTGGAACCTGTCCATAAGCGACGGGACGTTGTAGATGGTTACCGCCACAACCACCCCGATGATCCCGCTCACGATGGACACGTACCACAGCATTTTACGCTTGGCCAGGATTGCCAACGATGACAGGACGATCGAAAATTCGAGAAATACTTCGCCCATGTGGAATCCGAGCGCTTGGTGGCCCCGCCGATGGCTCTCCTGTTCCAGCCCCTGGGCTTCCTTCTGGATGTCGTCGTCGTCCTTCCGGTACTTATCCGCGTTCTTTTGGTATTGCGTGCTCTGGCCGGGCAACTTGAGGCCGGTGAACAAATCGCGCGCCACTTCCGATTGATACCTGCGGATGGATTTGGCTTGATAGTACGACCACTGGTCGGAAGCCTTTTGCTGCTCCAGCAATTCCTCGGTGACCATCAGTTGTCCCCCGACGGCAACCACTGCCAGGCATGCTGCGATGATCGCCATAGTTGCGGCGACGTGCTTGTCGAACGGATCCTTGGCCTTCTCGATGGACTCTTGGAGTTCTTCTTCGACCGACATTCCCTATATCATAAACCACGAGCCATGGCGCCGGGGCGCGGCGTCATAACTAGGGGTCCGATTTTAGCGCTTCTCCTCCGGCTCTTTCTTCGCTGCAGGTTTGGGTTGGATCTTCTTCTGTTCAGCCGCGTGTTTTTGAGCCAACTGCTGCGTCTGCTGCTGGTGCTTCTGCTCGACCTGCTGCTTGGTCGCGTCACTCGCCTTCGTTTTATCCAGCCTCTGGTGCTCCTGGTCCTGTTTCTGCTGGAGTTGCTGCCGCTCCCGTTCTTGCGTTGCGCTCAACTTTTCCTGCTGCTGCTGGTATTTCTTGTCTGCTGCCGCGTTCCCCGTGCTGGGAGCGGGCCGAGCAGCGGGCGGGAGATCCTTAGGATGGACGGCAGTGGCGGGTCGCTCGGCGGTGTTCTTCTCCTCCGCGGGAGCGCTGGGGCGAGCGCCGCCCGGAACCGGAGCAGCTTTACGGGCCTCCACCGGCTTATACGATGGCGCCGCCGCTTTCGCTGCCGCTACGCCTCCGCTGAATTGGGCGGGTTTGGCGGTAGCCGCAATCGCCGGCTTACCGTGATTCGCCGACTCGTACAGCTGGCGATTCGTGCTAGCCATCTGGACGTGTTCGGTTTGCAAGGACGTGGGCGGGATATGCCTCGCACTGGCTGCTGCTTCTTCCTGCGGGGTGGGGCGGGCCGTGATGCCGCCGGTGCCTCCGTTGTAGCTCACGTTGTTCACCGTGACGTTATTTACGACCACAGTTTTGTTATAGACATTCGTGATGTTCGTAACATTGCTGACGGATCGGTTGTAGAAGAAGGTTCCGCCACGCCACTCGCCCCCCTCGAATCCGACTCCGACATATCCGAAGCCGTAGTTGATCCCTCCGTAGAATCCAACCTGAGCGCCCCAGTAGCCCTCATGAAAAACGAACGCGCTGCCGCCCCAGCCCCAATAACCCGGGGTCCAGAGGAAACCGGGCTCCGGCGCCAGCACCCACGTGCCTGGCACCCAAAAGTATCCGTCAGCGGCGTAAGCCCAATATCCGGGGGTCCAAATGTAACCATCGCCGGGGCAACTGGGCTGATCGTATACGGGAAGCGGCGGTGGAGCGATGCCGATGGTAAGGATAATCTGCGCGGACGAGGCGCTGGTATAGCTAGTGTCATCAGCGCGAACAACAGCGAGCGAGTAGCAGCATTCAAGCGCATCATGGAATCCCCTGTCCGATTGATTCAACGGGGGGTAAATTCGTTTCAAATTTGGTGCTGCGAGCACTTAGCGGCGGCCTGCGAGCGCCGCGCCCAGCCAGACGCCGAGGTAACCAAGAACGACGCTGCCCAGAACGTAGAATAATCCCATCCAATGCGCGCCATCGCGCACGGATTGGTAAGTTTCGTACTCAAAACTGGAAAAGGTGGTGTAGCCGCCCAGAACTCCGACCACCAGAAATAAGCGCCAATTTGAGTGAGGCTGCCAACGCTCCAGGAAGAGAGTCATGAGCACGCCGATTAAAAATGAGCCGGTGATGTTAATGAAGAAAGTGCCGAGTGGAAAACGGCCGGCGTATTTTTGCATGATCCATGTGCCGGCCACGTAACGGGCAAGCCCGCCGAGTCCGGCGCCGGCTAATACGACCAGATACTTACTTGCTTGCATAGCTCACGCGCCAGATCACCCGAGCGCCATCGTCCGATACCAGCAACGAGCCGTCGGCCGCAACCGCCACTCCCACGGGTCTGCCCCATGCCTTTCCGTCGGTGGCGAATCCGGTGAGGAAGTCTTGATAAACGCCGCTCGTAGCGCGACCCTTCTCTAGAGGGATGCGGATCACCTCGCGACCCGCGCCCTGGGAGTGGTTCCAAGATCCGTGCTCGGCCGCGAACGCATCGCCCGAATACTCGGCTGGAAACATCGCGCCGTCGTAAAACGTCATGCCGAGCGAAGCGCTATGAGCCTGAATCAGGACGTCGGGCACGATCACCTTGTCCTTCAACTCGGGATGTTGGCCGGCATGTGCTGGATCCTGATGGCCGCCGATGTAAAACCACGGCCAGCCGTAGAATCCGCCGCGCGCGACATGGGTCACATAATCGGGAACCAGGTTGTCGCCCAAGTTGTCGCGTTCGTTGACGGAGGTCCACAGCTCGCCCGTTTCCGGGTTGATCGCCAGACCCACCGGGTTTCGAATGCCCGACGCATAGACGCCAACGAACTTGCCGTCGGGTGTGTACTCCAGGATGTTGGCGCGGTGGAATTCGGCGGCATCGTCGCTATTGTTGGACGCCGATCCAACCGCCAGGAACAGGCTCTTACCATCTTTGGAAAAGACAATGTCGCGGGTTGAGTGTCCGCCGGAGGGAATGTCCGCGATCAGCTTCTCGGGCTCTCCGGTGGCCCGGAGATCGCCGTTCTTATAGGCGTATCGCACCAGCGTGGTGCTATTGGTCACATACACCCACTGTGGATTCGGTCCTGGAGGATAGAAGTTTATGCCGAATGCGCCAGGCAGACTGGCGTACACCGAAGATTCCCGCGGCTTGCCGCCGGCCGTGATGCCGCGGAAGACTCGAACCGTTCCGCCGCCCGTATCCGCCAGGAAGACGTCGCCGTTCGGAGACCTGCGCATTTGCCGCGGGTTGGTGAGTCCGCTTGCGACATAGATGTCCACTTTGAAACCGGCCGGCGCCTTTGGAATGGCGTTTTCAGGCCGCGCAGAGCTCCTGCCGAAACCGGCTGCCAGGTACATCGAGAGCTTTGGCAGCAGGCTGGGAGGTTGAGGTTGCGGAAGATCCTGCGCGGTGATCCTGCGGGCCAAGCCGGGACTAAGAGAAGCAGTATTGGTGAACGCCTTCGGTCCGGTGATCACGTTCATGCCGTCGGTTTTGGCCGCATAAAGCACTAGGGCCGCCGCAATGCCGATGCCTCCAGCCAGCGCGATTGAGCGATGGTGCTGCATGAGGTTGATGTTACTAAAACCGTCAAGGCTGGGCAGAGTAGAATTGTTCCAATACCCATGCCCATCCCTGTAGGCGACCGTCTTGGCCCCTACGAAATTCTCGCGCCCATTGGCGCGGGCGGCATGGGCGAGGTTTATCGCGCACGTGACACCAAGCTCGACCGTGACGTTGCGATCAAGGTTCTCCCTCCTTCTTTCGCGCAAGACCCCGAACGTATCGCACGCTTCGAGCGCGAAGCCAAGGTTCTGGCGTCGTTGAATCATCCCAACATCGCGCAGATTTACGGTATCGAAGACCGGGCGTTGGTGATGGAGTTGGTTCCGGGCGGATCTCTCGAAGGACCGCTGGCAATTGAGACTGCTCTCAACTACGCGCGCCAAATTGCTGACGCACTCGAGGCCGCGCACGATAAAGGGATCATTCATCGCGACCTGAAACCGGCCAACATCATGGTCACGCCCGATGGTGTGGTCAAAGTGCTCGACTTCGGATTGGCCGCGGTTCCGAACCGTGACCATGAGGGAGCTGACGTTAACAATTCCCCGACGATCACTATCTCTCCGACTCGGGCCGGGATGATCCTGGGGACGGCTGCGTATATGAGTCCAGAGCAAGCGCGCGGCAAAGTGGTGGACAAACGAACCGATATCTGGGCGTTCGGAGTGGTGCTGTTCGAGATGTTGACGGGCCAGCGATTGTTCGCGGGCGAGACGGTTTCGGACACTCTGGCGGCGGTGCTCACCAAGGAGCCGGATTGGGAGCAGGTTCCGGCGAAAGCGCGGCGTCTACTGAAGAAGTGTCTGGAGAAAGATCCGAAGAAACGGCTGCGTGATATCGGTGACGCGTGGGAGCTGCTGGCGGAAGACGCCGCGGTTGCTGCCGCTCCCTCACGGTCGCGGTTCAGTTGGGTGGGTTGGGGTTTGGCTGGGATGCTGCTCGTTGCGCTCGTTGCGCTGGTGTTCGTTCACTTCCGCGAAAAGCCGCCCGTCAAGGAGCTGGTGCGCTTCGAGATTCCCGCGCCCGCCAACGCCTCATTGAATCTCGACCTGGCGGTCTCGCCCGATGGCCGCAAGACTGCCTTCGTTGTCACTGCTGCGGACGGCAAGTCCATGATTTGGGTTCGGTCTCTGGACACTGAGGAAGCCCGTCCTCTGGCCGGCACCGAAGACGCGTCGAAAGCCCCGGTTTGGTCGCCGGACAACCGCTTCCTCGCGTTTGCGAGTGGCGGAAAGCTCAAGAAAATCGAGGCGTCCGGCGGCCCGGCGCAAACGATCTGCGATGCCCTAACGGTTAACGGGGGACTTTGGACCTCTGACAACAGGATTCTCTTTGGCACCCTGGGGCCCTTGCAGCAGGTTTCGGCCTCGGGCGGAATGCCTACGCCGCTCACTGCGCTCGACCACTCCCGCAATGAATTTGCACACGGGTATCCGTCGATGCTGCCGGACGGGCGTCACTTCCTCTACTGGCGAATATCGATACCTGACGAAAATGGCGGTATCTACATCGGCTCCCTGGACGCTCAGCCAGAGCAGCAGAGCAACAAAAGATTGCTGCCTGACGCTACCAATGTGGTGTACGTGCCGTCGCCGCTGGCAGGCCGTGCACCTGGCTTCGTTCTGTTCGTGCGCGGCCTCATCAATACGTTTACTGGTGCGGGGGGCGGCACGATATTGGCGCAGCCGTTCGATCCGAAGCGGCTGGAATTTACTGGCGACGCGGTTCCCATCGCCGAGCAGGTTCGATCTTTTGGCGCGTCTCCGGCCGGTGTAATCGCCTTCCGGGGCGCCAGAACCCAACTGAGCGCGCAACTCACCTGGTATGACCGGAAGGGCGGCGTCCTGTCCACCGCCGGCGAGATCGGCGAGTACAGCGACCTGGCGCTTTCTCCGGATCAGACGCGGGTCGCCTATGAGCGCGACACCGACCTGTGGATCTTCGATTTTACGCGCGGCGTGAACACGAAGTTCACGTTTGGGAATCCTGCGCGGGAACCTGCCTGGTCCTCTGACGGCAGCCGCATCGCGTTTGTGTCGTTACGCGGGGGCGGGTATGCCATCTACCAGAAGGCTTCGAATTTGGGGGGCGAGGAGGAGCTGCTGTTGCAGTCACCTGATCTCAAGGCCATCCCCAGTTGGAGCCACGATGGCCGTTTCCTGATGTACACTGCTCTAGGTTCGGCCGGAAAACAAGGCGATCTGTGGATACTGCCCGTGGGTGGATCCGCAGCCGATCGCAAGCCGCTTTCTTTCTTGCGCACGGAGTTTAGCGAATTTGGCGGCCAGTTCTCTCCGGACGGCCGTTGGGTCGCGTACGTGTCAAATCAGTCCGGGAAGAACGAGGTTTACGTGCTGCCATTCGACGAGGCGAACCCAGGATCTCCCGCTCCCGGCGGCCTCCATCAGGTGTCGCAAGACGGAGGGCACGACCCCCATTGGAGCGGGGATGGAAAGGAACTCTTCTATCTGGCGCCAGATGGCTACTTTATGTCGGTGAACGTAAACGCCGCGGGCGGGACGTTCCAAACCGGAGCGCCGCAGCAGCTCTTCAGGTCGCCGGCACGCTCCGAGGGTTGGGACGTTGCCGCGGATGGCAACCGATTTCTCATCGCCGCGCCATCGGGCTCCGGCGCCGCCGCCTCGCCCTCCTACCACGTGGTGGTGAATTGGACCGAGCTACTGAAGCGGTGACTCTCGGCCATTCTCTGACCAGCCACGATAGACTTGTTTGATCGTCATGATTGCAGGCGAAAGACTCGGCCCGTACGAAATCCTCGCGCCCCTCGGCGCGGGCGGAATGGGCGAAGTGTACCGCGCGAAAGACACCAAGTTGAAGCGCGAGATTGCGCTGAAGGTCTTGCCGGATTCCTTTGCCGCCGACCCCGAACGCATGGCGCGATTCCAGCGTGAGGCCGAAGTTCTGGCATCGCTCAATCATCCCCACATCGCTCAGATCTACGGCGTGGAGGAACGCGCGTTGGCGATGGAGTTGGTGGAAGGTGAAACGCTCCAGGGGCCGCTCCCGCTTGAGACCGCGTTAAATTACGCGCGCCAGATCGCCGACGCGCTGGAAGCCGCGCACGAGAAGGGCATTATCCATCGCGATCTGAAACCCGCCAACATCAAAGTGACTCCAGAGGGCGTGGTCAAGGTTCTCGATTTCGGACTGGCGGCGATCGCACAACCCTCGGCCGGCGAAGCATCGAATCCCGCGAATTCGCCGACGCTCACGATTTCCCCGACCCGCGCGGGCATGATCATGGGCACGGCGGCCTACATGAGCCCCGAGCAGGCGCGCGGCAGGCCGGTGGACAGGCGCTCGGACATCTTCGCGTTTGGCGTTGTGTTCTACGAGATGTTGACCGGCAGGCAGGCCTTCGCGGCCGAAACCGTCGCTGACACGCTGGCCGCCGTTCTGACCAAGGAACCGCCAATGGACCAGTTGCCCGCGTCGACTCCTCCGGGTATTCGCCGATTGGTGGAGAGGTGCCTGCAAAAAGATGTCAGGAAACGGCTCCAGGCCATCGGAGATGCGCGAATCGAAATCGACGAATCGCTCGCGGGCAAGGATTCTAGACAATCGCCGCCGCCTCCGGAAGGCAAAGTTCACGCGAGGTCGCTGAGCCGGCGGTCCGCCATCGCCATTGTAGGCAGCGCTGCCGCCATAGTCGCCGTGGTTCTCGGCTACTTGTGGTTGGCACGCCCGGTCCCATCGCCCAAAGTGGTCGGCTCGACGCAAATCACCCGCGACGGCCGCCAGAAGACCTCGGCATTAGAGATTCAGTCGCTTTGGGCCGAAGGCTCAAGACTCTATTTCAACGAGGAGGCAAACGGGAGCTGGGGCATCGCCCAAGTTTCGGCCCTGGGAGGCGAAACGCTACCGTTCTCCACATCCATATCAACTCCCCTGCTGCTCTCCATGGCTCCCAATCGATCCGAGCTTCTGGTTCAAAGCGTTACCTCGAATGAAGTCCAGGCGCCACTCTGGGCCGTACCGATATTGGGAGGAACGCCCCGCCGCATCGGAGACGTACGCGCGAACGACGGCGCCTTTTCCCCCGATGGGCGGCACATCGTTTACATCGTGGGGTCGGACATTTATCAGAGCAATCTTGACGGAACGGGATCCCGCAAGCTTGCTACCGTTTCCGGCGTCGCCTTTTTCCCTCGCTTCTCACCGGACGGGAGCATTCTCCGTTTCACGGTTCTGGATTCAAAGACCAATTCGTGGTCGATTTGGGAAGTTCGCTCGGATGGAACCGGGCTTCACCCTATTCTTCCTGACTGGAACAAACCACATAACGAGCTGTGCGGCTCTTGGACCCCGGACGGCAGGTATTACATTTTCGAAGCGGTCCGCGGAGGAGCCGGCAATTCAAACTTGTGGGCCCTTCGCGAAAAGGGAGGTTCATTCGAAAGATCGAGTCGTGAGCCGATTCAATTGACTTCCGGGCCGTTCGATTTCCATGTGCCTGTTCCCGACCCCAATGGCCGAAAACTCTACGCGATCGGGGTACAGCAGCGCGGCGAATTGGTCCGCTACGATGCGAAGTCACAGCAATTTCAACCCTTTCTATCCGCCATCGGGGCTGAACAATTGGATTTTTCGAAGGACGGCAAGTGGGTGACATATACTCTTTATCCGGAGGGCAGCCTGTGGCGGAGCAAGCTGGACGGCAGCGAGCGCCTGCAGCTCACTTTCCCTCCCGCGCGGGCCATCGCGCCGCGCTGGTCTCCCGACGGGAAGCGCATCGCTTTCTCGATCAGGATGACCGGTAAGCCTCAAAAGATTTACTCTCTCTCGGTCGACGGCGGCGCCCCCGTACAGTTGACCACGGGAGACCACGTCGATATTGACCCGAGCTGGTCGGCAGATGGCGAGTCTCTCGTCTTTGGCCAGGATCTGACAAGTGAACCCGGTGGCCTGGCAATTAGGATTTTGAATCTCAAGACTCGCCAAGTTTCCATTCTCCTGAGGTCCGAGGGGCTGTGGCATCCGAGCTTCTCGCCGGATGGCCGGCACATCTCGGCGTTGACGGCTGATTCGCAAGCGATGATGTTGCTTGACGTTGCCACTCAAAAGTGGACGGAACTAGCCAGGACCGCTGTGAATTCTCCGGCGTGGTCGCGCGACGGCCAATATATCTACTTCGACTCTTACCCGAACAGGGACGCCGCGATCTTTCGCGTACGAATCAACGACCACAAGCTGGAACGCGTTACGAACCTCGAAGGCTTCCGACGCGCCCAATCGTCGGTTTCCCCTTTCCCTTCGATGGGTCTGACACCGGACGACTCGCCCCTATTGCTGCGCGACAACGGCACCCAGGAAATTTACGCATTGGATCTGCAACTGCCGTAGATGAACTCAGGAGATCGTCGAGGCAGGAGCCGGGCGCAGCTGTTCGAGCGCCCAGCGAGCGTTGTCGGCGACTAGCGGGTTCGGGAACGCGGCCAGGTGTTCGAGTGGCTCGCGGAATTTCTCCAGCTTGCTGTTGCCCATCGCGATCGCGACATTCCTCAAGAAACCCGCATATTTGGCGCGCTGGATAGGGCTCGCGTGAAACATGGCACGAAATTCGTCTTCGCTTAAGCCGGCTAATTCCTCCAGGGACGGGGCAAAATGGCGAGGCTCGAATGCGGGCTCGTGCGCGACCGGCGCGCGCCCGTTCCAGGGGCACACGTCCTGGCAAATGTCGCAACCAAAGATATGTTGGCCGATGGCGTGGCGCAACTCCTGGGGCGCGGCTCCGTGCAGTTCGATGGTGAAGTAGGGGATGCAACGGCGTGCGTCGATTTCGTAGCCTTGTGGCGCGATGGCTTGCGTGGGACAAGCATCGATGCAGCGCGTGCAGGTGCCGCAGCGATCGGGGGGCGGGGAGTCCGATTCGACTTCAAGTGAAGTAAGAATCTCGCCGAGAAACACCCACGAGCCGATCTCCTGGTTGATCAGACAAGTGTTCTTGCCGATCCAGCCCAGGCCCGCTTGGCGCGCGTAGGAGCGCTCGAGCAATGGCGCGGTGTCCACGCAAATCTTGTATTCGTGATGACGCCCAAGTTTCTGCGCCAGCTCTTCCAAACCGCGCCGCAGTACGTGATGATAATCGTCTCCCCAGGCGTAGCGCGAGACCCAGCCAAGGCCGGCGTCCTGCATCTCGTTGGTCACTTCAGTAGAGCGGGGCTCGGGACCGTTGTATAGCTTGGCGACGCAAATGATGGAGCGCGCACTGGCGAGCAGGAGTTTAGGATCGGTTCGCACGGTCGCGCGCCGGTCGGTGAGATAGCCCATCGCGCCGGCCATTCCGCGATCCACCCAATCGAGATAACGCCGGCTGTCGTTGGGCAAAGGCTCGGCTCGCGCGATTCCTGAGAGCTCGAAGCCGCACTCGCGCGCCAGGGCCTTGATTTGCGCGGCGGTCATGAGTTCATCATATACACTGGAAGTTTCCATGAAGCTAAACAGCTACACCATTACACAGGGCAAGGACCGCGCTCCGGCACGCGCGTTCCTGAAAGCCATCGGCCTCACCGACGAGGACATGAAGAAGCCGCTCATCGGCATCGCCAATACCTGGATCGGCACCATGCCGTGCAATTTCAAATTGCGCGAGCTGGCGGTGGATGTGGCCGAAGGAATCCGGCAAGCCGGCGGCACGCCGATGGAGTACAACACGATCGCGATCAGCGACGGGATCACCATGGGGACCGAGGGGATGAAAGCGTCGCTAGTCAGCCGCGATCTTATTGCGGACTCCATCGAGCTGGTGGCGCGTGGCCACATGTTCGATGGCATCGTGGCGCTGGTGGCTTGCGACAAAACGATTCCGGGCGCGGCGATGGCCTTGTTGCGGCTCAATACGCCCAGTTTGATTTTGTACGGAGGATCGATTCTTCCTGGCCGGCATAACGGCCGCGACCTGACGATTCAGGACGTGTACGAGGCCCTGGGAGCCAATGCCACCGGCAAGATGTCGGACGAGGAGCTGCTCGAGATCGAGAATTCCGCTTGCCCGGGCGCAGGCGCGTGCGGCGGACAATTCACAGCGAATACGATGGCGACGGTGATGGAACTGATCGGGTTGTCGCCTTTAGGCACAGCCGCGGTTCCGCAGGTAGACGCTCGCAAGCACGGAGTTGCGGCGCGCTGCGGGCGGCTGGTGTTGGATCTGGTGAAGAATAACTTGCGGCCGCGCGACATTGTGACGCGCAAAGCTATCGACAACGCCATCGCGTCGGTGGCGACTACGGGCGGGTCCACAAACGCAGTGCTGCATCTGTTGGCGATGGCGCGCGAGGCCGGAGTTCCACTCGGGATCGACGATTTCCAGACCATCAGCGAGCGCACTCCGCTGCTGGTGGACTTGAAACCCGCGGGTAAATTCGTTGCCGTGGACGTGGATAAAGCCGGAGGGATTGGCGTGATCGCGCAGCGGCTGGTGCAAGGTGGTTACGCCGATGGCTCGGCCATGACGGTGACAGGCCGGACGCTGGGCGAAGAAGCGGCGGAGGCGAAGGAAACGCCCGGTCAAGAGGTGATCCATCCGCTGGATAAGCCGATCAAGAAGTCGGGCGGCCTAGTGATTTTGCGTGGAACGCTCGCGCCGGATGGTTGCGTGATCAAAGTGACCGGCATCGAGCGCAGCGAGCAGCGAGGACCAGCGCGCGTCTTTGATTCCGAAGAGGAAACTCAGGAAGCGATACTCGCGGGGAAAATCCATCCCGGCGACATTGTCGTGATTCGATATGAAGGGCCGCGCGGAGGGCCCGGCATGCGCGAAATGCTGCAAGTGACCAGCAAGATTGTCGGCGCGGGGCTTTCCGATAGCGTCGCGCTTCTGACCGACGGACGGTTCAGCGGGGCGACCCGAGGATTCTGCGTAGGGCACGTTGCGCCGGAGGCCCAGGTGGGCGGGCCTATCGCAGCGGTTCAGGAAGGGGACACGATCCACATCGACATCGCGAATCGCACCATCAATCTGGAAGTGCCGGAGCATGTGGTGCGCGAGCGGCTGGCGAAATGGAAAGCGCCGCAACCTCGGTACCGGTCGGGCGTGTTCGCCAAATATGTGGCGTTGGTAGGATCTGCTGCGGAAGGGGCTCTTACGACGCCGGCGTAGGAGGCCGACGAGGGCGTCGGCCGCGGTCCAGGGGGACCGCCCCACCTCAGGCAGCGGTCACTGCAAATATTTGTTGAACCAGTTGAGTTCTTCGTAGAGCACGTGCTCGAGCGACTCTTTCGCGCGGTATCCGTGCGCCTCGGCGGGCAGCATGACCAAACGTACCGTGCCGCCGTTGCCCCGGATGGCGGCGAACATTCGCTCGGACTGGATGGGGTAAGTCCCGGTATTGTCGTCGGCCTCGCCGTGGATGAGAAGGATGGGAGTCTTGATCTTATCGGCGTACCAGAAAGGCGACATCTTGGTGTAAATGTCGGGCGCTTCCCAGAACGTGCGTTCTTCAGTCTGGAAGCCAAAGGGCGTCAGCGTCCGGTTGTAGGCGCCGCTTTCGGCCACCGCCGCGCGAAACAACTTGGAATGCGCCAGCAAGTTCGCGGTCATGAATGCGCCATAGCTGTGACCGAAGACTCCCACGCGATCCCGGTCCACGACGCCCATCTCGACGGCCTTGTCGACGGCGGCCTGCGCGTCCATGACCAGTTGCTCCACGTAGGTATTGTTGACGGTTTCCGCGTCGCCGATGATCGGCATGGCGGCGTTGTCGAGCAGAGCATAGTTATGCAGCACGAACAACTGGTGGTAAGTCAGCTCGCTGAAGGCCTGCGCGGCGTGCCCGGTCACCTGACCCGCCGTGGCGGCGTCGCTGAACTCATATGGATACGCCCAGATCAGAGCCGGCAGTTTCGTGCCGGGTTTATAGCCGGCGGGAAGATAGAGCGTGAACGAGAGAGGCACGCCGTCGGCGCGCTTATAGGTGACCAACTGCTTGGTGACACCGGCAGTCTGCGGCGTGGGATCGGGAAAGCGCGTGAGAGGCTTCACTTCGGAACCCGCGTGGATGAAGTAATTCGGGGGCTCGGTGGGGCTTTCGCGGCGCGTGAGCAGGCGCGTGCCGCTATCGTCGAGCACGGCAGCGATGGTTTCGTACGCTCTGCCATCGGATTGAAACAGCCGCTGCGGTTTGCCGGTGGCGAGATTGAAACGGTCGAGAAAGGGATGGTCGCCGGTGGGCGACGATCCTTCGCCTTCCAGATAAATGTCATCGCCGGATTGGAGCACCTGGCGGCGTCCGTCGGGCGTGGTTTTCAGAACGGGTGTTCCGGGATTGTGATAGGCATCGCGTTCATTAAGACTGAAGATGAGACGAGCTTCTGTCTGGGGCTTAGTGAGACTGATTTCGAAGGTGCGCACGATGCGCTTGACGCGTTCGTAATCCTCCACCAGCGCCTTGCCATCGGCCAGCGGCTGCAAGCTGCGAAAACGCTCGCCGGTTTTAAAGACCTCGGTCGGCTGGGCGCTGAAGGGAGCCGCAATCAGCAGGATCGCGTCGCGGTTCGGGACCTTCGCCTTGGGGTCGCCGCCGTCCAGCGCCTGGGCCCAAACCAGCGTTGCCGGCTTGTCCTGCAACCACTGGTAAGAGCGGGGGCCGGTGCGAACGCCAGCGAGTGGAACGCGATCCGCCAGAGGAAGGCTCGCGACTTTGTATTCCACTTTTCCAGTGCGATTCCAAATCTCGATTTCTTCCGGAAAGGCCCGGGCCGTCAATTGGTAGGAATACGGCTTGTGCAGCCAGCCGATGAGCAGATGGCTCTGATCGGGAGACGGGCGGACCACGGTGTAGATGGCGGGCTTGCCGAGTGGGGTCGATTTTCCGCTGGCCGCATCGAGATAAACAAGCTGCGAAGTGGCGTAATAATCAAAGAGGTCTTCGTCGTGGGGCGTGGCCAGGAGGTCCTCGAAGGTTGGCGCGGGACCAGCGTTGCCCGTGCTCTCGCGCACGTGCGGGCCAACGGGGATAGCGGGTTCGACGGGAGCGGGGCCGCGGTTGGCGGGAACCGTGCTCACGATGAGGGTACGATTATCGCCCAGCCACTGGATCGGGGCGCCGCCGATCTGTACGCCATTGACCGTGATGCCGGGGATGCGGCGCGTCTGTGCCGTGGATGGCGAGCCGATCCATAGTTCGACGCCCTTGGCTGCGGTGTTGGTGAAGGCGAATTGCTTGCCGTCGGGACTCCAAACCGGAGCGCCGAATTTCCCATCACGCGGTAACGTGATGGCAATGTCTTCGCCTCCTGGCAGCCGTTTGATCGCGAACGAAATGAAATAATTCGCCATGTGCAGGCTGTTGGTGTTGGCATCTACGCGCAGGCCCGCGAGCGGCAGAAACGGCTGTGCGACCTGGGCGATGGGCGGGTATCGAACGGCTTGCAGAAAGATTGCGTAATCGCGCTGCGGGCTAACCGAGACGGCAGGAGTGGGCAGGGCGTTGAGAACGTCGCGGATTTCCTTGGGAGGCTGCTGGTAGGGGAAATCGGTGGCGCAAACGATTGTGGCCAAGGCCAGGAGCAGAAGCGGAGGTCGGGCGATCATGCCCGATTTTACACTACCGCTTGCTCACGCGCGCGGTTCAGTTTAGGCGGTGACGTGCGCGTCCAGCATCTTCTGGACGTCGGTCTTGCCGACCGCGCCCACCTTCTGCTCCACCACCTTGCCGCCCTTGAACAGGAGCAGCGTGGGGATGCCGCGGACGTTGTAGCGCATGCTGGTGGCGCCGTTTTCATCGACATTCAGCTTGCCCACTTTGACGCGGCCGGCGTAAGCCTCGGCGATGGCGTCTACAGTCGGCGTCATCATCCGGCACGGCCCGCACCACTCGGCCCAAAAGTCCACCAGGACCGGGGCTTCGGAATTCAGGACGTCTTTATCCCAGGTCGCGTCGGTAAATGTCAGTGTATTCGCACCAGCCATAATCTTGTCGGTCTCCTAAGTTAAATAGATGTCAATACTGGCAAAAGGATTCATACCCCCAGCAGGCGGCCATACAGCTCCACATACTCGCCCGCCGACGCGCTCCACGAAAAGTCCTTTTCCATGCCCCGCCGCATCCTGAGCGTCCAATCGTCCTTATTTTCGAAGGCCTTTAGGGCCAGACGCACGGACTCGAGCAGGGCGTCACCGGAATAGTCGCGGAACTTAAAACCGGTATCTTCATCAATGGTATCATCCAGGCCGCCAGTGGCGCGGACCACCGGGACGGTGCCGTATTTGAGGCTATAAATCTGGTTGAGACCGCAGGGTTCATACTGGCTGGGCATCAGGAACATGTCGGCGCCTGCCTCAATGCGGTGCGAAAGGCCGTCGTCGTAGCCCACCCGCACGCCTACCTTATCCGGATAGGCCCGCGCCAGCGCGTGAAACATGGACTCGTAGACAGGGTCGCCCGAGCCCAACACCACCAGGTTCATATCTTCCTGGAGCATGAGCGACGCGGCGCCGGCGAGAAGGTCGAAGCCCTTTTGCGATGCGAAGCGCGAAACCACGGCCGCGAGCGGGCGATCGAGATGGTCGTGTGGCAGCCCATACTCGGACAGGATGGCTTGCTTGCACTCGCGCTTTCCGGAGAGATCGGCGGGCGAGTAATTACGCGCGATATGCGGGTCGTGCTCGGGACTCCATTGGCTATAATCGACGCCGTTGACGATTCCGGTGATCGGCCCGTGTTTGCGGAGGAATCCATCCAAACCAAAACCGTACTCGGGCGTTTGAATCTCGCGGGCGTAGCCTTTGCTGACGGTGCTGACGGCGTCGCTCCAGGCAATGCCGGCTTTCAGAAGATTCAAGTTGCCGTAGAACTCCAGTTGCTCCGGGTTCATCCAGCGCGGATCGAGTCCGATGTGGGGAACAACGTCAGGGCCGAAGATTCCTTGATAGCCGAGATTGTGAATAGTGAGCAGCGACTTGACGCGGAGGAAGGCGGGATCGCCGCGGAAATGTTCGCGCAGGTAGACGGAGGTGAGCGCGGCCTGCCAGTCGTGCAGATGCAAGAGATCGGCCGGGAACAAGTGACGCGCCACGCCGATGGCCGCGAGCGAGAGCACCGCAAAGCGCACATGATTGTCGGGGAAATCGGACTGCCCCCGGCCGTAAATTCCATCGCGATCGAACAGGGCGGGGCAGTCGACGAAATAGTAGGTGACGCCGTTGCTGGTGGCATCGAGTATGTTCACCAGGTAGCCTGGGCCAATGGGGATAAACAGATCGCGATAGACTTCGCGCGGGGGTTGCGCATAGTAGTTTTGGCGATAGGCGGGAATCACCACCGCCACGCTTTGGCCGCGTTCCTTCAGCGCCGCGGGAAGCGCGCCCACAACATCGGCGAGTCCGCCTGTTTTTGCGAAGGGCGCGGCCTCGGAAGCCACCATAAGGATCTTCATGCGCCCTGGCTTAGTTTCGGCCTTCCTTATGAACGGCATCCAGCACGCCGTTGATGAACGCTACAGACTCGTCACCAGAAAATTGCCGCGCCAGCTCCAGCGCTTCGTCAATCACCACCGCAGCAGGCGTGTCGTGGCGACTCATTTCGTAGATGGCGAGGCGCAGAATGTTGCGATCGACAACCGGCATGCGCTCCAGCTTCCAATGCGCGGATTTTTCCGAGATGCGATGGTCGATATCCGGCGCCATGGCGGACGTCCCGTTGGCCAGCTCTTCCATAAACTCGTCGCGTCCGTCGCGCGGGGCATCGTCGTCATCTGCTTCTTCAGCAGGTTCCGGTGCGCCCTCCGCGCGCAACGTGTCGTAGAAGGCGCCGATGGTTTCTTCCATGGGACGCTTGGTCATGTCCCATTGGTAGAGAACCTGCAGAGCTCGCTGGCGGGATCGGTGACGGGCTGCCATTCCTGCAACTATTTTCGCAGCCTGCGAACGAGGTGCGCCATTTCGATGGCGGTCATCGCGGCATCGTAGCCCTTGTTGCCGTCTTTGCCGCCGGCGCGATCGATGGCTTGCTGCTCTGTGTTGGTGGTCAGAACGCCGAAAGCGACGGGAATTCCAGATTCGAGCTGCACCGCGGCGAGTCCGGCGGCGGCCTGTCCCGCGACGTAATCGAAATGCGGCGTATCGCCGCGAATCACGGCTCCCAGCGCGATGATGGCATCGGGCTTGTTGCCTTCGGCAAGGGTTTTGGCGGCGAGCGGCAACTCCCAAGCTCCTGGCACCTTTACGACCTCGATGGATCGGTCATCGGTGGCGCCAGCGCGTTTCAGGGCATCCAGCGCTCCCTCCAGCAGCCGGTCGGTGACGAAGCTATTGAATCGGGCGCATACGACGGCGAATTTCAGTCCGCGCGCGTCGAGATTTTCTTCGATCGGTTTTCCTTCGGTCACTTTGGTGGGATATGGGATACTTGGGGTTCAGGCCTCATTCTACCGCATGGATCCAGCTTTCATCCGGAACTTCTCTATCATCGCGCACATCGATCACGGCAAGTCCACGCTGGCGGATCGGTTGCTCGAAACTACGGGCGCGCTTTCGCAACGCGAAATGATGGAGCAGGTACTGGACACGATGGATCTGGAGCGCGAGCGCGGCATCACCATCAAAGCCCACGCGGTGCGGCTGAATTATCGCGCGGACGACGGGCAGCTCTACCAGCTGAACCTGATCGATACGCCAGGCCACGTCGACTTCAGCTACGAAGTTTCGCGCAGCTTGCAAGCCTGCGAGGGCGCGCTGCTGGTGGTGGATGCGTCGCAAGGAGTGGAAGCGCAGACGCTCGCCAACACTTATCTCGCGCTGAGCCACAATCTCGAAATCATTCCGGTGATCAACAAGATCGATCTGCCGTCGGCCGAGCCGGAAAAAATTCGCGAGCAAATTGAGCAATTGATCGGCCTTCCGGCGCAAGACGCGATCCTGGTAAGCGCCAAGCAAGGCATCGGTATCAAGGATGTGCTGGAAGCCGTGGTGCATCTGGTACCGGCTCCCACGGGCTCGCCCGAGGCCCCGCTGCGAGCGCTCATTTTCGATTCCTGGTTCGATCCTTACCGCGGCGTCATCATTCTGGTGCGCGTGGTGGACGGCACGCTACGAGTAGGCCAGAAGATCAAGTTGATGGCCACCGGGGCGTTGTGCGAAGTGGACGGGGTCGGGTACCAATCGCCCAAGCCGGTGCCGTGCGATGAGCTTTCGGCTGGTGAAGTTGGGTTCTTATTCGCGAACATCAAGACCGTCTCTGACGCGCAGATCGGCGATACCGTTAGCGGCGCCGAAAATCCCGCTCCCGAGGCGCTGCCCGGTTTCCAGGAAATCAAGCCGATGGTTTTCGCGGGCCTGTATCCGGTGGAATCGCACGAGCATGGGCGGCTACGCGAGGCTCTGGAAAAGTTGCGGTTGAACGACAGCGCGTTCAACTTCGAGCCGGAGAATTCGGTGGCGCTCGGATTCGGCTTTCGCTGCGGGTTTCTTGGCCTGCTGCATCTGGAGATCATTCAGGAGCGCCTGGAGCGCGAATTTCAAATCAATCTGATCACTACGGCGCCGGGAGTGCGCTACAAAGTGACGGCGATGAACGGGGAGCTGATCGAAGTTTACAACCCGAGTAAGTTTCCGGATCCCTCCGTGATCAAGCAGATCGAAGAGCCGATCATCGATGCGACCGTAATCACGCGCGAGGAATACGTCGGCGAAATTCTGAAGCTGCTGGAAGAAAAGCGGGGTACGCAGAAGAAGTTTGAGTACATCGGCACGGGACGCGTGCTGCTGCTGTATGAGCTGCCGCTGAATGAGATCGTGCTGGACTTTTACGATCGCCTGAAATCGGCTTCACGAGGCTACGCGTCGCTCGACTACCACCTCGCTGGGTACCGTATTTCCCCGATGGTGAAACTGGATGTGCTGGTGGCGGGCGAACCTGTGGATGCTTTGTCGATGATCGTGCACAGGGAATTCGCCTATGACCGCGGCAAGATTTTGATCGAGCGGCTGCGTAAGTTGATCCCGCGCCAGATGTTCGAGGTTGCCCTGCAGGCCGCGATCGGCAACAAGGTGATCGCGCGCGAGACCATCAAGGCGATGGGCAAGAATGTTTTAGCCAAGTGCTACGGCGGCGACATCTCGCGCAAGCGCAAGCTGCTGGAGAAACAAAAGGAAGGCAAGAAGCGGATGAAACGCGTGGGGCGGGTGGAGATTCCGCAGGAGGCGTTCCTGGCGGTGTTGAAGGTGGGAGACGGGGAGGACGGCTAGCCAGCGTTCCAGCAGTATGTTAGTATGGCTGTATGGCAAGCCGAAAGATGACGTTTACACTGCCCGATGACTTGGCTTCGAGCTTCACTCGAAGAGTACCGGCTCGGGACCGATCACGATATGTGGCGGATGCTATTGCTGAAAAGCTGGCTGATCGCGAGAAGCGATTGATTCTGGCTTGCGAAATCGCAAACCAAGATCCCGAACTGAGAGAAATCGAGCGGGAATTCGACGCTCTTACCGATGCCATGCCAGAGCATTGGGAGAACACCCCTGGGGAAGATGCCGCGGCGCGGTGAGATCTGGTGGGCGAACCTTGATCCTACGGTTGGATCTGAGATCAAGAAGACGCGCCCGTGCGTGGTGATCAGCAGCAGCGTCGTTAATCAACATCGGCGCACGGTCGTTATGGTTCCGCTATCCAGTTCACCGCGGGCCGCGCCGCCGGTTCTGGTGAGCGTGACCTGTTCCGGTCGACCCGCGGTCGCTGTGATCGATCAAGTGCGCGCAATTGCACGAGAGAGGCTGGCGGGCCGTATCGAACTATTGAGTGCCGAGCATTTGGGCGCCATAGAAGATGCACTCCGTGAAATCCTCGAGCTTGACTAGCGCGGACGACCTTCCGTTCCAGCATTACTCGCGCCGGCACCGCGCGATTGCGTGGATCAGCAGACATCTTTTTGATCACTTCAAGTACACGGTCCGCCACGGACTGATTCGCGGCATGCGCCGCAAGGGCGGCTTGGGTTGGATTCCGGCTTTCCTTTTGCGTCGCGCGCAGACCAAGGAAGAAATATTTTGGCGCGAGCTTCGGCTCCAGGGTCTGGTTGTATATGACGTCGGCGCGTTTCACGGGATCCTGACGTTGTTTTTCGCCTCGGGCTGCTCGCAGGTGATCTCCTACGAGCCGAACGAAATCAACCACGCCCGCCTGATCGAAAACATCCGCTCGAACAACCTCGGCAATGTCCAAGTTCGCAAGCTCGGTGTCGGCGCGCAGGCCGGCTTCGGCACGCTGCGCTATAGTCCCGAGATGGCGGGCGGCGGCACTCTCGAGCCGAACGCGATCGCGTCAATCTCGCAGCCTATTCAAGTCACGACGCTCGATCGCGACATCGCCGAGGCCGCGCTTCCCGCGCCCGACCTCATCAAGATCGACATTGAAGGTTGGGAGCTTGAAGCGCTGCAGGGCGCTCGCGAAACGCTGGCGGCGCACCATCCGGCGTTATTTCTCGAGATGCACGGTGAAACCAAGAGGGAGAAGCGGCGCAAGGCCAGCGCGATTGTCGCCTTTCTGTGCGACGCTGGGTACACGGACATCCGGCACGTCGAAACCGGTGCAACGATCGCGCCGAGCGATGAAACGGTGGCCGCCGAGGGACATCTCTATTGCTTATGCCCTACCAACACCTCATCGCGTCTACCTGTGAATCAGGCAGAGAAGGCCAGTTCGGCGTAATCACGCTGAATCGCCCGGACCGCCGCAACCCGCTCTCGCTCAGTTTGATGCTCGAACTGATTGCGTGCCTGGACGAATTCGCCTCCGACACGCACATCCGCGCCGTCATCCTCCAAGCCGCGGGCAAAGTCTTTAGCGCGGGCCACGACTTGAGTGAAATGGTGGGACGCACGGTCGCCGACTATCGCCGCCTTTTCGATGTCTGCACCGAGCTGATGGCCAAAATCCAATCCATCCCGCAGCCAGTAATCGCGCAAGTGCAAGGCATCGCCACCGCCGCCGGATGCCAGCTGGTGGCCACGTGCGACCTCGCCATCGCGAGCGATCAAGCCGCGTTCGCGACGCCCGGCGTCAAGATCGGTTTGTTCTGCACCACTCCTATGGTTGCGCTCACCAGAGCCGTCGGCCGCAAGCGCGCCATGGAGATGCTGCTCACCGGCAGGTTGATCGACGCCTCGACCGCGGCCGAGTGGGGTCTCGTCAATCGAGTGGTTCCGGCCGCCGAACTTGCATCAGCGACGCGTGAACTGGCTTCCAAAATCGCCGATGCCAGCAGCTTTACCGTCGCGCTGGGCAAGCAAGCGTACTACACGCAGATCGACCTCGACGAGCCCAAAGCCTACGCTTACGCTAAGGAAGTGATGACGATGAACTCGCTTGCACACGACGCGCAGGAGGGCATTTCCGCGTTTCTTGAAAAACGCGTGGCGTGCTGGAGCGGGGAGTAGTCACTTGAGCTTATATATGATCGAGAACCGCGTCCGCCCCACTTCGCGATAGTTCTGCAGCCACTCCTGCAAATCCGAATAGTTCGTGATGGCAAGCTTCGGATTCAAAGGGCCCAGACCATCCACAATCCAGGTTGGATCCGTTGCGATCAGCTCGCGGCGGTTTCGCGCGGCCCAGGCTGGCGCGAACGGTTCTGAGCTTGTTAGATGACGGTCCGCCAACACGCCTGTGAGCGGCTGCGAATCCAGAAATCGGCTGCCGGCGGGCATGCGGGTGTATGTGAAAATGTCGGGCCGGTAACCCCAGACCAGTAGTGTTCCGCCGTGTTCGATATGATTCGACGCCGCCAGGCTGTCGTGATTCAATACCAGATCGCTCCAGTTACTTTGCCGGTCATGAATCAAATCGTCGGCGAGCATCACATAGCGCGGTCCGAAGCGGATGAGCGGGACCACCAGCAGCGCGAGTATCACTACACGGCATCGACCCAAGAGCGTGTAGCCGCGCGCGGCCAGCAGGGCCATCACCGGCAGCAGTTGAAAATAGTAGCGCGGGAAGAATCGCCAGCCGGCTGCCACGGCCACCAGCGACAGGAGCAGCCACGCGATCATTTTCCATCTCCAGCGGTCTTCCTTCCAAAGCGCGAACGCGGCTCCGACGATCAGGGCGCTTTGAAAGCCCGCCCAATTTGCGGTTCTAATGAATCCGGTGGAGAACGAAAAAGTCTGTTCGGAGTACATCGCGCCCCAACGCCACACCTGATCGAGGTAGGGCTGGCCGAACCAAATTAGCGCCACAATGTTCGGAACGGCAAAGCCCGCGAGAAGCCATCCCGCGCCAGGCCAGGCGAAGAACAAGCAAGCCGCCAAAACGAAAAAGGCTTTCGCATTGACGAGCAGCGCGATGCCGGCCACCAATCCGCTGAACAACGGCCGGCCGCGCCAGGCCAGATAAACTGCCGTGATGTGCGGGAGAACCATCAATAAATCCGGCGCCAATGCCATCACTGCCGCCGGAATCCCGAACGTGAGAAAGATCCCGAGGAAAACAGCCGCGGCAAGACCCTCGCGCGGACCCCACAAATCGCGCGCGAATCGCCACAACATGAGGCAGCACGCAAAGACAAAGGCCGCGCCCGCGATCCTCAGCGGCACTCCCATGCGCGCATCCCACAGCAAATACACCAGCGCCGATAGGGGCGGCTTGTCGAACCAGACGTCGCGATACAGCATTTTTCCGTTCAAGATCTGGATCGCCGCGGCCGCTGGATACGCCTCCTCCACCCAGACGATGCCGCTGTGGCAGAGCCGCGCGGTGGCGAGTCCAATGAAAAGAAGCCCGAGCACAAGCCGATTGGACGTGTTTGCGTTCGGAATCACCTATTGAATATAACTGTGGCTAGTGGCTGGTGACTTGTGGCTGGAACCGAAGCCCGCGGAT
>Ga0302324_100001420_pt1 | contig 58333 bp, 51 predicted proteins | sample Palsa_T0_1_FD_201949 | JGI IMG/M metagenome (GOLD analysis project Ga0302324, IMG submission 201949) | Peat permafrost microbial communities from Stordalen Mire near Abisko, Sweden - Palsa_T0_1 | ecosystem: Environmental > Terrestrial > Soil > Palsa > Peat permafrost | place: Sweden: Abisko...
TAGAGCAGCCCGAACCAGGCGAGGCTGCGCGTGAGCAGGATGGTCACGATGCGGTAAACGGTGCCGGAACGGACTATGCCGTTGCCGAGGAAGTATTCAGTCGCCTGTACGCTGCCGATCAGGATCGCCGCCGCCGCGATCAACAACAGCACCGGCCCCGCTGCAGATCGCGGAGCATCCACGACTGCGGCGGCGGGGGGCGGCCCGGGCAGCCGCCAATACCACACCGCCATCACCGTAAGACCGAACACCGAACTTACGTACTGCAGGACGTGACAGAGCTGGCCGCTGTACGGGCCGATGGTGACGGGCGCGCTGAGGGCTGCGACATGGTGCACGATCCAGCCGTTGGGGTGCGTGAAGGAATCCCACGCCAGATGCGTCCACACGCCAAGCAGGATCGCTAAGGGCGCGAACAGCCATTCCACCGGTCGGTGTTCGAAGGGCGCAAGGGCGCCCAGGCACAGCCAGCGCGCACGCGCCGACAGCAGCGCGGTGAGCGGCTGGCGCAGCACGAACAGGCCCACCAGGGCCACGTATGCCAACAGCAGGTCGGTGGTGTATGAGCCGGTGAAAGAGTGGGACTCCGGCCCGAAGTGCGAGAATCGGACAGGTACGTAGTAAGGGAAGTCGGGAATCATGGCGCCGAGTATCAGCGGCACGGTGCGCAGGTACCTGACGCCGCGCAGCGGCAGGATGGCCGCAGGATGCGCGAAAGTAAACGGCACCCGCGCCTCTCAGTCCGGTCGCGCGCGGGGCACGACCTGGATGCGGAAATCCTGGCCTATCCAGGTGGCTGCGTGCCGGAACGTGAGGTCGATGCGCTGGCCGGCACGCAGGCGCGGTGTATCAACCTCCAACACGTGCAAGCCGAGCGGGTTGGGCGCGGTCTCCTGCTCGCGCACGTCCTGCCAGCCATCCAGCCCCCAGCGCACCGCGCCCGGCTCACGCAGCGCGATGCTGAGCGTACAGCCCTCGGGCAGCTCCGCCGCCGGAGCCTGCTCGGTCCAGATAACACGCGTCAGCGGCGGGCGCTCGCCTCCATAGCGCTGCCACACCGAGTCCGGGCGATCGAAGGGTCGCTTCAGGGCGCACGAGGCGGCGAGCTTCAGAAACTCCGCGTGCGCCCACACGAGCGGCATGGCAGCGCCCGTTGGACGGCCGGGCTCAAGCGCGCGCGCCTCGATGGGCGCGGTATCCCACACCTGCTCGGGCAGCATGCCGCCGGAGGAGGCCATGTGGGTCATGGCCAGAAGGTACGGCATGGGATCACGACCGCAGCACAGCTCGTAATGGCCGCGCTCGCCGGTCAGTAGCGGCCAGGCCCGGCCGCGGCCGGTGCCGTCGTAAGCGGCACCGTCGTCGTGCTCCCCGTAGCCGTCCTCGTTGTAGCGATGCCAGCAGGGTCCTGAGGGCGTATCGACCTTGAGCAAGGCATCAGCCACCTTGACAGTCGCGAGGATCAGCGGGTCGTCCGCACGGCGCAACCCGAAGCGCACCAGCTGCAGGAAGTCGACACCGACCTGTGCGCTCGCTGGCAGGCTCGGGTCCTTCTGCAGGTTCCTGATCGGCAGGATGCTCTCGGCAGCCTGGCGGCCCTCTCTCAGGACCTGCTCCGGCACGACGCGCACGTAGTAGCCGGGCACGCCGTACAGGCGCGCGAGCGGCATGTCGCGCACGGAAGTCCACTCCTCGAGCCGCGCGTTCCAGTAGTCGGCGATGGCAAGCGCGAGCTCCGGACCGTCCGCAGGCAGGTAGCGGGCCCCGGCCACGAGAGCCGCGATGCACACCGCCAGGGTAAAGGTGTTAAGACCCGCATCCTCCTCCCAGCGGTCCTGGTCGCTCACCGGACCGTGGCGCACCAGAAACGAGAGCGCGCGGCGGATCATGTCGGCCACCTCCGTGCCCTCGAGCGCCTCGCGCTCATCGAGCGCCACGGCGAGCAGTACGGGGAAGGCGGTCTCATCGAGCTGCAGTCCGCGCCAGTAGCCCTTGCCGCCGAGCCACTGATTCTGGTTCCAGTGCCCGTCGGCGTGCTGGGTGGCGATGAGGTAGCGCAGGGTATTGCGCGCCTCGTGATTCGCACCGACCGCCAGCAGCGCCCCTGAGCTCTCAACCAGATCGCGCGGCCACACGAGGTGATAGCCGGCGCGCTCCTCGTGCGTGTTGCCCCACGGCACACTGAGCGATGCGACCATGGCACCCGGATAAGTCTTGTCCTGGTGCGTGCGCAGCACCATGGTGGAGATGCGCACCTGCTCGGCGCACTGCGGCGGCAGGGCAGCGCATAGCGCCTCCTCGGGCTCGCACGCCGCATGCCAGCGCGTCCAGGCGGTGAGCTGGCGCTCCCAGGAAAGCACGAACGGCTCGGTCAGCGAAGACAGCGCCAGCGTGGCCGCCGAGTCGGCGCTGCTGCCGAAGCCGAGCGCCAGCACCGCCTGGCGCGGCAACTCCCCGGTTAGCGCGACGTTACCGGGCCCGGCGCTCTCGTATTCCCAGCTGAGCGTGCCGTTGCGCGCGAAGTCCTGCCAGCCGTCGCTGCTGCCGACGACGCCTGCGCTCGCGCGTCCCCAGGCGTCCTGTTGCTGCGCGTTGCCGGCGGCGAGCGCCAGCCCGAATGGGCCCTGCTCCGCCCACAGCAGCCGGCGCCCGCGGTGCGAGACCACCTGCGCGCGGTTGTCGGCGCCAGTGCCGCCCAGGTGCGGCGCCAGCAGCGCGTACGGCCGCAGCGCCGGATCGCCGCTCAGGTTCACTTCGATGAGCAGCACGTCGCGGTGCTCGGTCGGTGTTACCCGCAGCGTGAGCTCGAAGCGCTCGTGGTGGTGCACGATACGTACGGCCGGCGCCCCGGGCGCGGCGAGCTCTACGACGTGCCGCCACATGCGCTTCACCTCGACCCAGAAGCCGCGCCCGTCGCCGACGATGAAACCGAGGTCGCGGATCTGCGGGATGTCGACGCGCGGGTAGTAGACCTCGTTGATGATGCCGCCGCCGATGGTGAACCACAGCCGCGAGGAGCCGAGCGAGCAACCCACCATTTCCTTGGCGCTGCTGCACCAGGTGGGAGGGAGTCCGGGACCGCCCGGCGCCGCAGTCATCGGCGTCCGCGGACCCGTTGGTGCGCGGCTTCGGCCACCAGCCGAAGCCGGCCGGGACCCTGCTGCCAGAGTCGCAGGCCGCCGATGAACGCGTTGCGGTTATCTCCCACGCGCACGTCGCGTGGCAGGCGCTTCAGGCGCACGGCGTTACCGCCGCCGATGACAATGCGGTCCGCCTCGAAGGCCACCTGCAGATCGGCGATCACCTCGTTGACGGCCTGGCGCCATTTCCTGTTGCCCAGGCGCTCACGCCCGCGCTCCCCAACGTAGTCCTCGAAGGTGCGCCCGCGCCTGTAGGGCATGTGCCCGACCTCGGTGGGCTCGACCACCCCCTCGATGATCAGCGTCGCGCCGAGCCCGGTGCCCAGCCCGAGGAACAGCATGCGACCGCCGGTGTAGCTGCCGATCGCCTGCATCGCCGCATCGTTGATGATGCGTACCGGCTTACCGAACGCCTGGGCGAAGTTGTAGCCCCTCCACCCCTTGCCGAGATTGTGCGGCTCGGCGGCGATCTTGCCGCGAAACACCAGCCCCGGGTAGCCGATGGATACCGCATCGAAAGGGGTGTCGCCCAGGAACTTGCGGATCTGCCGCGTCATGTCCGCCGGCCCCATCTTCGGTCCGGAGTCGAACTTCTGAATAGTGCCGCGGGCGCCGACGCGAAACTTCACGTGCGTGCCGCCGACATCGATGACGAGGATGCGCCGCGGAATCGGGCTCATCGGAGGATTGTCCCCGGAAGCGCATGCGGCGCGCAAACAACCGCCGAACCGGATGGGTGGGACCGGGGCCGTCAGAACGAGCAGGCGGCAGACATCGTCGTCTGCCGCCTGCACGCCCCGCTGGGTTGCCTGTTACGGTGCAGTTACTGCGGGGTGGACGGGCTCACCGAGGCACCGGTGGACGCGGAGGCCGAAGCACCGCCGTTCACGGTGGCCGGGCGCTGCCCGTTCTCGCTCGCGCCGGGCTGGCTGAGCCCGGTACGCGCGCCACCGCTTGCGGCCGCAGAACTCGCCGTCTGCCCGCCACTGCTCGAGAGCGTGCCGCTCGAGGCACCGTTAGCGTTCACGGCGGGCGCACTCACCGTAGAGTTGCCGCCGAGCGCGACGGAGCGGTTGACGGTGCTGGTGGCCGTCCCGGTCGCATCCGAAGCACCCGTGGCCACAGCATCGTGCGCGGTCGTGTCGGTCTTGCTCACCGTGTCGCGCGCTGCAGTGTCTGCCTGCTTTGCCGTGTGGGTCGCAGCCTTGTCGGCATCCTTCGCAGTCTTGCCGGCATCCTTGGCAGTGGCCTCGACGGTCGGCTTTGCGTTGCTGTTCGCACGCAGTGAGCCTTCGGCCTGGGCGCCCGTGCGGGCCTGTACGCCGCCCGCGCCGCCGAACCCACCCCCGACTGCGCCATGCACTGCGCCTCCGGGGCCGTGAGCCTGCGCGCTCATCGCCCACACGGCCGCAATCGCCGCACTCACGAGAAGGTGATTCCTCTTCATGGTCCTCTCCTTGGGGGTCGCGCGGTCCGCGACCTTTCAGGGAGTACTACGAGCGATGCGCCGCGGATCTTCCCGCAGAGGCTGAAAAATGCCTTGTTTGACTTAATTCCTGGACCGGGAGGCGGCCAGCGCCGGCTGCTGGCGCAGCTCGCTCCCGACTACGCCGTAGCCGTAGACCGGATCCGGTGCGCTGCTGCTCCCCGGATGCTGTGCCACGCGCGCCAGCGCGCTGACCGCCTCGGTCGGCGCGCCGGCCTGCGGCAGCGTGAGCGCGAGCAGACCCGCCACAATCGGAGCGGCGAACGAGGTGCCACGCACCGGCACATAGCCGCCACCGACCCGGGCCGCCGCCATGTCGGCACCGGGTGCCGCGAACTTCACCTGCGGACCGCGCCCGGCCTCGACCAACACGCGTCCCCTGGCGTCCACGGCGGTGACACCAATCACTCCCGGCCACGCGGCCGGGTACAACGGCGGCGCCGCCGGGCCGTCGTTGCCCACCGCGGCCACGACCAGGCAGCCGTGTGCCACGACCTCGTGCACCACACGCTCGAGCAACTTGTTGGGCGGACCGACCAGGCTCACGTTGACGACCGCGACGTGCTGGGCGAGCAGCCACGCGAATGCCTCGGCCACCGCGTCCACCGACCCGCCGGTGGGCTGCCCGCAGAAGACATCCGCGGCATACAGCGCGGCTCCCGGGGCCGCCCCGTGCAGTGCCGCTGCACGCCCGACCATGAGCGATGCCACCGCCGTTGCGTGCAGCCCGGGCGGCGCCTGCGCGCCTGCGCACCCGTGCCCCTCGATCGTGATCCCGGCGAAAACCTCGTGAGCGGCCGCGACGCCGCTGTCGATCAGCCCGAGGCGCACGCCCGCGCCTGCGCCGCTGCCGGCACTGTCCGCACTGTGCGTCCCGGCCGCTGCGTCAGCGGCCGCCGCTGCGTGCAGCACTCCGCTGTCGGTATAGACGTGATTGAAATCATACGTGCCGGCGGGATCTGCGGACTGCAACTGCTGCAGGAGCAGCGCCGTGCGCGCGCGAGCTTTGAGCACCACGACGTGCAGGTCGATGGCCGCGAAGGTCTCCTCGCGCAGCACGGTAAATCCCGCCGCCGCGGCCGCGGCGAGCGCATCAGGCGAGGGCGCGAGCGCGAGCACCTCGCCGCGCACGAAGGGAACCCCATGAGGATCGGCTTCGAGCACGTCGCCGTGCCGACGCAGCAGCTCGCGGACGCGATCGGCGCGCAGCGCCTCGAGCCGCCGCGGATCAAGCTCGCTCCCGGGCAGCTCGTTGCCACCCTCGAGCGCGGCAGCCGCACCGGGCACGCTCGGCAGCCCGACGCTCGGCAGCTGCGGCAGGCGCACGCCGCCGAGTTGCGCAGAGGCGAGCTCACTCATGGCAAGGCACAATGTCAGCACCAGCGCGCGCATGCAGGCACCTTAGTCGAACCGCGCCGGGCAAGGAAGGAATGGAAGATAGTGAGGCGGCTGAACGTAATATCGGTATAGATGCACGCGTGGACCTCAACACCGAGCTCGTCGCTCTCCTGCCGCGCCTGCGGCGCTTCGCACGCGCGCTGGCGCGAAATGCGCACGACGCCGATGACCTGGTTCAGCTCGCGTTGGAGCGCGCACTGGCACGGGCTTCTCAGGCGCGCGCCGACGCACCGCTCGCCGCCTGGGTATTTGGCATCCTGCGCCATGCCTGGATCGACGAGCTGCGTACGCGCGGCCGGCGCACGCGGCTGTTCGCGCCCGAGGAAGCCGGTGCCGAGGCAGGTGATGCCACGCATGCGACTCACGTGGAGGTCCTCTCGGTACAGCAAGCTCTGGCGCGGCTGCCCGAGGAGCAGCGCAGCGCCGTGGCGCTGGTGCTGATCGAGGGGCTTTCCTACAAGGAGGCCGCGCACGTCATGCAGGTACCGATCGGAACGCTGACCAGCCGCCTGGCGCGCGCGCGCGCGGCGCTGCAGACGATGCTCGGTGCGGGCTGAGGAAGGAGCGATGAGATTCAGCGACGAGACGGTGATGGCTTATGCGGACGGAGAGCTCGACGCTGCGACCTGCGCCGCGCTGGAAGCAGCACTGCCGAACGACCCTGAGCTGGCAGAGCGCCTCGCGCAGCAGCGTGCACTGCGCGCGCGGCTGCAGAGCGCGTTCGATCCGGTGCTCGATGAGCCCGTGCCCGAGCGGCTGCTCGCCGCGGCACGCGCGCCGCCCGCTGCCCTCGCAAACGCGAACGTGATTGCGCTGCGGCCCGCCGCGCGTGCACGCTGGTCCTGGCCACAGTGGAGCGCGATAGCCGCAAGTCTCGTGTGCGGCGCGCTGCTCGGGCCCTTCCTGTTTCGCACGCCCGCGAGCGGTCCGTTCGTGGCGCACGAGGGGGTGGTGCGCGCCGCTGGCGCGCTCGAGCACGCGCTCACCGAGCAGCTCGCGAGCAGCCAGTCCGCCGATGCGCCGGTGCAGATCGGGTTGAGCTTTCGGGCGCGCGCGGGTGAGTACTGCCGCACGTTCGTGCTGCGTGGCCAGGGCGCGCTCGCCGGACTTGCCTGCCATGAGGGGCAGGCGTGGCGGGTGCAGGTCCTCGCCGCGACCGAGGCCCCGGGCGCGGCGAGCGGCTATCGGCCCGCGGCATCGGCGCTGCCGCCGGCCGTTACCCATACCGTCGATGAGCTCATCGCGGGCGATGCGCTCGATGCGAATGCGGAGGCCGCCGCGCGCGCGCACGATTGGCGGCGCTGAAGGAGCCCCTGTTCGGGCAGTCGACGGCTGCGAGTACTGCAGGCGCCGCGGGCGAACCCGGGAGCGGTCGCTGACGATGCCCTCGCCTAGAACAACCCAGTGATGCGCCCCTGCGCATCCACATCGATGTTGCTCGCCGCCGGCACCTTGGGCAGCCCCGGCATGGTCATGACGTCGCCACAGATCATGATGACGAACTCCGCGCCCGCGGCAAGTCGCACCTCGCGGACGTTGACCACGTGCTGCTCGGGGGCACCGCGCAGCTTCGGATCGGTCGAGAACGAGTACTGGGTCTTCGCGACGCACACCGGATAGTGACCGTAGCCGTCATCCTGGAGCTGGCGGATCTGTGCACGCACCTTGTTGTCCGCAGTAATGTCGCTGGCGCCGTATACCTCGGTGGCGATGGTGCGCATTTTGTCCCACAGCGGCATCTCGTCCGGGTACAGCTGACGGAAGTGGTTAGGCTGCCCGCACAGGCGCACCACCTCGCGCGCGAGATCCACCGCCCCCGGACCGCCCTGGGCGAAGTGCGTGGCGCAGATCGCGCGCACCCCGCGCGCAGCGACGCGCTCGATCAGCAGCTGGATCTCGCGCTCGCTGTCCTCGGCGCGGCGGTTGATGGCGACCGCGCACGGCAGCCCATAGCGGTTGAGGACATTGTCGATATGGCGCTCGAGGTTGACCACGCCCTTCCCGAGGGCGGTGAGGTTCTCTTCCTTGAGATCGGCGAGCTCTACGCCGCCGTGGAATTTCAGCGCCCGCACCGTCGCCACGATCACCGCGGCACTTGGCTTGAGGCCGGCCTTGCGGCACTTGATGTCGACGAACTTCTCCGCTCCGAGATCGGCGCCGAAGCCCGCCTCGGTCACCACGTAGTCCACGAGCTTCAGCGCGGTGCGCGTGGCGAGCAGCGAGTTGCACCCGTGCGCGATGTTCGCGAACGGCCCGCCGTGCACGAAGGCGGGGTTGTTGGCGAGCGTCTGCACCAGGTTGGGTGCGAGAGCATTTTTAAGTAGTGCTGTCATCGCGCCGTGGGCCTTCAGGTCGCGTGCCAGTATCGGCTGATTGTCGGCGCGATAGCCCACCACGATCCGACCGAGGCGCTCCTTGAGGTCCGCCAGTGAGTCGGCAAGGCACAGGATGGCCATCACCTCGGAGGCCACCACGATGTCGAAGCCGTCCTCGCGCGGCACGCCGTTCGCAGTGCCGCCCAGGCCGATGACGATATGGCGCAGCGCGCGGTCGTTCACATCGACCACGCGCCGCCAGGTTATGCGTCGTACGTCGAAGCCGAGCTCGTTCCCCTGGTAGATGTGATTGTCGATCAGGCCGGCCAGCAGGTTGTTGGCGAGCGCGATGGCGGCGAAGTCCCCGGTAAAGTGCAGGTTGATATCCTCCATGGGCACCACCTGCGAGTAGCCGCCGCCGGCCGCCCCGCCCTTGACCCCGAACACCGGTCCGAGCGCCGGCTCGCGCAGGCACACCATGGCACGCTTGCCGATGAGGTTCAGGGCATCCCCGAGACCGACGGTGGTCGTGGTCTTGCCCTCACCGGCCGGGGTCGGCGAGATCGCCGTGACCAGCACCAGCTTGCCCTCCGCACGCCCGGCGAGCTGCGACACGAAATCCAGCGACACCTTCGCCTTGTAGCGCCCGTAGGGCTCGAGACTGTCCTCGGGTATCCCGAGCCGTTCACGCGCCAGCGTCATGATCGGAATCAGCTTCGCGCGCTGCGCGATCTCGATGTTGCTCGGGAAAGGCGTAGCGTGAGCGGCCGCGGTGTCGGGCATGTTTGCAGCGCCGTTGGGGGGTGAGGATGGGGTCGGTGATGCTACCAGAGGCGCCTGCGAAATCCTCGTCCCGCCGCCCTCTGCCGCCGATTACAATCGCCGGCGATGCTGTGGCTCAAGGCTTTGCACGTGGTGTTCGTAGTGACCTGGTTCGCCGGCCTGTTCTACCTGCCGCGCCTGTTCGTCTATCACGTTGCCACCGAGGATGCGCCCGGTCTGGCGCGCTTCATCGTCATGGAGCGGCGGCTGTTCTTCATCATGAGTCTCGGTGCCATCCTGGCAGTGCTGTTCGGCATCACGATGATCGTGGCCCAACCGGGCTATCTGGCGCTGGGGTGGCTGCGGGTCAAGCTGCTGCTGGTCGCAGTGCTCGTCGGCTACCACGCCTGGTGCTACCGGCTCATGCTCGCGCTGCGTGCGCAGCGAGCGTGCCACACGCAGCGCTGGTACCGGCTGTTCAACGAGGTGCCCGCTCTTCTCCTACTCGCGATCGTGGTGCTCGCGGTCGTCAAGCCCTAAAGAGGCGCTCACCAGATACGCACGCGCTCCTCGGGCTTGATGTAGAGCTTGTCGCCGGGCTGCACGCCGAAGGCGCTGTACCAGGCGTCGATGTTCGGCAACGGCCCGTTCACGCGAAACTGCGACGGGCTGTGCACGTCCGACATCACCAGCTCCCGCAGCGCGCCCTCGCGGTACTTCTCACGCCACACCTGCGCGTAGGCCAGGAAGAAGCGCTGGTCCCCGCTGAGCCCGCCGATCACCGGCGCGGGCTGTCCTTTGAGCGAAATCACGTACGCCTCGTACGCCATGTTGAGGCCGCCGAGGTCCCCGATGTTCTCCCCGATGGTGTTCGCCCCGTTGACTTTCAGCCCCGGCAACGCCTCGAAACCCGAGAATTCCTTGATGAGACGCCGGGTACGTGTCGCGAACACCTCGGCATCCTTCGCGGTCCACCAGTCGTGCATGGCCCCGTTGGGCCCGAACTTGCGGCCCTGGTCATCGAAGCCGTGTCCCATCTCGTGTCCGATCACCGCCCCGATAGCGCCGTAGTTGACCGCCGCATCCGCGTTAGGGTCGAAGAACGGCGCCTGCAGGATCGCCGCCGGGAACACGATCTCGTTGTTTGAAGGGTTGTAGTAGGCGTTGATCTCCTGGGGCGTCATCTGCCATTCAGCGCGGTCGACCGGCTGCTCGAGCCGCGCGACCTGGTAGTTCCACTCCCACTCCGCCGCCCGGCGCACGTTGCCGATCAGATCATCGCGCCGCACGCTAAGCGCCGAGTAGTCCTTCCACTTGTCCGGGTAACCGATCTTCGCGGTGAAGGCGGCGAGTTTCTCGTGGGCGCGCGCCTTGGTCTGCGGCGACATCCACTCGAGCGCATCGATGCGCTCGCCGAGCGCGGCCTCCAGGTCCCTCACCATCTGCTGCATCTTTACCTTGGATTCCGGCGGGAAGTATCTCATCACGTACGCCTTGCCGACCGCCTCGCCGAGTGCATCATCGACCGCGTCAACCGCGCGCTTCCAGCGCTCACGCTGCTGCGGCTGCCCGCGCATCGAGGTGCCGTAAAAAGCAAAGCGCGCCTCGTCGAAGCGCTTGGGCAGATAGGGCGCATGGCTGTTGAGATAGTGGAACGTCAGGAAAGCCTGCAGCGTCGCAACGCTGGTACGCTCGAACAGCTCGGCGAGATCATGGATCGCACCGAGCTCCCCGATCACCAGGTCCTGGCGGGTGCCGAGCTGCTGCACCTCGAGAAACCCCTGCCACGGGAAGCCCGGGGCGAAGCTGATGAGCTCGGCCTTGGTGCGCGGGTTGTAGATCGCATCCATGTCGCGGCGCTTCTCGATCGGCCACTGCACCTTGGAGGCTGCCGTCTCGAACTCCATGATGTCGCGTGCCTTCGCCTTGGCATCCGCCACACCCCCGAGCGTCAGCATCTGCGCGATGTAGGCCACGTACTTCTCACGCAGCGCCTTCATCTCGGGATCGTCTTTCAGGTAGTAGTCGCGGTCGGGCAGGCCGAGTGTTGCCTCGCTGATGAAGACGCTATAGCGGTCGGGGTTCTTGAAATCCGCCGGCAGCTGCACGTCGAACAGCGACACGAACCCCGGAGACCCGAATAGTCGCGCAATGGCCTCGCGTGTGCCCGCAGCCCCGATGCGCTGCAGGTCAGCTTGCGCGGGACTGAGGCCGTTGGCCTCGATGGCAGCCTCGTCCATGTAGGCCGCGTAGTAGTCGCCGATCTGCTGCTCGGGCGTGCCGGCGGCAGCGTGCATCGCGGCCGCCTGCTCGATGATGCCGCGCACGCGCTCCTGGGACAGCTCGTTCAGGCGGTCGAACGGCCCGAAGCTCGAATGATCGGCGGGAATGGTGAAGCTCGCGAGCCAGTGGCCGTTCGCGTAGGCGAAGAAGTCATCGCCCGGCTTCACGTGCGGATCACCGGCGCTCAGATCAAGGCCGAACTCGCCGATGACAGGCTTGCCTGCGAGCGGGGCTGCGGCGAGGTGGATATCGGCGGGGACCGAGCCGGCGGTGGTGACGGGCACTTGCTGCTCCTCGATGGGTCTGGCGGCGCAGGTGGCGACCGCCAGCAGCGCAACCATACATGACACGCGTCTCATGGCGCTCGAAGACCTTACCGCGCTCCCTCAGGCTCTGGCAGCAACTCGCTGGCCAAGTCGCGCCACTGCGCTCCGGAGGTCGGTGCGCGCGCATCCATCTCGGTACCGATGTACAGGAAACCGACGACGGCATCATCGGCCGCGAGTCCGAGCGCCGCCTTCACGGTCGCATCGTATGCGGCGCTTCCGGTCTTCCACATGGCGTTGAATCCAAGTGCGAACGCGGCGAGCATCATGGCGTGGGCGGCCGCACCCGCAGACAGCACCTGCTCGATGACCGGGATCTTCACCGCCGGGTTGCAGCGTGCAGCGACCACCACGATCAGCGGCGCGCGGAACGCCTTGAGACGCTCGCGCTGCAGTGTCTCCGCGCTCGAGTGCGCGTGCGTGCGGCGCAGATGCTCGGCGAGCAGATCGCCGAAGCGCCCGCGGGCAGCGCCACGCACGAGGACGAAGCGCCAGGGACGCAACCGTCCATGGTCCGGGGCGCGCGCTGCGCTGGAGAGGATCAGATCAAGGGCGCCCTCATCAGGGGCCGGCTCGGCGAGCGAGCGGGCGGAGTGGCGCGTCACAAGAGCATCTATGGCTTGCATGGGCGCATTGTCGCAGACTCACGCCATGCTGATCTCCTCAGAAGCCTGCGAGCGCAACAAGGGTCCGATCCTTGAGGTACTGGTCGCAGAGTTCGCCGCCAGTACCGGCGTGCTCGAGATCGGCAGCGGCACCGGCCAGCACGCGGTGCATTTCGCGGCACACCTGCCGCGACTCTTCTGGCAGCCGAGCGAGGTGCGCGAGCAGCTGCCGCAGCTGGCCGAGCGCGTGCGCCTGGAGGGCACGGCGAACCTGCGCCCCCCGATCGAGCTCGACGTGTGCGATGACCCCTGGCGCGTGGAGGCGGCGGACGCGATATTCAGCGCCAACACTCTGCACATCATGGGATGGAGCGCGGTGCGGCAATTCTTTCGCGGCCTGGGCCGGCTCCTGAGCTCACCGGCAGTGCTGTGCGTGTACGGGCCGTTTCGTTTCCACGGCGCCTACACCAGCGACAGTAACGCTGAATTTGACCGCTTCCTGAAAGCGCGCGACCCGCTGAGCGGTATCCGCGACTTCGAGTCGCTCGATGAGCTTGCGCGCGCGCAGGGCCTGGAGTTCAGCGCCGATCACGCCATGCCGGCGAACAACCGCACGCTCGTGTGGCGCCGCCCGGCCAGGGTACCAACATGACTACCGACACGCTGCAGCAGATCCGCGACGCGATCCGCACCATCCCGGATTACCCGCGCCCCGGGATCATGTTCCGCGACATCACGACGCTATTGGGCAATGCGCAGGCCTTCAACCAGGTGGTCGAGCTACTGGCGCAGCCCTGGCGCGGGACCGCGATCGATCGCGTCGCCGGCATCGAGGCGCGCGGCTTCATTCTCGGGGGAGCGATGGCGCACGAGCTGTCGGCCGGGTTCGTGCCGATCCGCAAGAAGGGCAAGCTCCCGCACACCACCGTGCGCGTGGCTTACTCCCTCGAGTACGGACTGGACGAGATGGAGATGCACCGCGATGCGTTGAGCCCCGGGGAGCGCATCATTCTGGTCGATGACCTGATCGCCACCGGCGGCACGGCCGAGGCGGCCGTAAAACTGCTGCGCTCCCTCGGTGCATGCATTCTCGCGGCGTGCTTCATTATCGATTTACCCGATCTGGGAGGCTCCGCAAAGCTCGCCGCGCTCGAAGTGCCGGTGCGCTCGCTTGTCAGCTTTCAGGGACACTGAGGGCGCGCATCCCCATGCGTCTGACCAATAAAAATCTTTATTTATCAGATAGATAAAGAGAACATTACTTTGCGGTCATCCAGGCGCCGGCGCGCCCTGGTTCGGGTAATAATACGCGCGCTCCGGAACTGGGGATCTGCGCCATCAGCGCGGCCGTGAAAGCCTTATGGGCCGCACGGCGCCCCGTCTGAGCAAAGCAGCGCACCCTTTATTTTTGGAGACTCAATCGATGTTCAAGAAGCTCATTCCAGTCATCGCCCTGGCACTGATTGCAGGCCCCGTGCTCGCCGCTGATCCCCCGGCCTCCGGCTCGGATCAGTCCAGCAGCACCTCGGGCAAGTCGCACCACGGTAAGGGCAAGCATCACGGCAGCAAGAGCGGCAGCAAGTCCTCGCATAAGCCGGCCAGCGGCTCCTCCGGCGATACGTCCAACGCCCCCGCGAAGTAACAGTCACTTAGCTGACTTTCGTTACCTAAAGCCCCGCCTCAGTGAGGCGGGGCTTCTTTGTTTGCCGAAAGCCGCCTTGCCATATTGCCCCTCCCCGGGGCTTGCGGCTTTTGCGAAACGGGGTTCAAAATGCTTTCCATGGATGGGACGCAACAGGCCGCAATACATCAGGCGCTGGTTTCCGTTCAAGATGCCGTCACGAGCATGACCTTCCCGAGCTGCGATCAGGATGATCTGATCGAAGCGATTGATCGCGTCGAAGAGCAGCTGCACAACAACCACCCGAACCTGGCCCTCATGTGCCGGCTACTCAATTCCATCGCGAGAAGTCTGCGCGCGCAGCCCGAAGCGCGCGATTGCTGCCTCGCGATCGAAGATGCGATCGGTAAGGCCGGAATGCCCAGCACCTGGCAGTCGGGAATCTGAGCTCCCGAGGCCGCTAAATGAGCCCGCGCGCGCGCCTAGGCGCGGTGCGGGGAGCGGCCTCCCCTTAGCACACATGCACCGCCGCTGGCGCGCGCCCGGCCTGCGCTAAAGGCTTGCCACGGTGCGCCGTTGCGCTTGCGCGCGGGCGCGGTCTAAGTTGGCGCCATGCTCACCCCACTCGCACAGGCCCTGATACTGCTCGCGGGTTCGGTGTTCCTCGTGACGCTGGTACGCCGTCTGGCGCTGCCGACCAGCGTCGCCTATCTGCTCGTGGGCCTGAGCCTCGGCCCGCACGCCCTGGCCGTCGTGTCCGATTCAGGCATGACGCGCCTGCTGGCCGAGCTCGGGGTGGCATTCCTCTTGTTCACCCTGGGGCTCGAATTCTCGCTGCCGCGCATGCTCGCCATGCGGCGCGAAGTGTTCGGGCTTGGTGCCCTGCAGGTGTTCGTCACCGCCGCTGTGTTCGCGATCCTCGGCAAGCTTCTCGGGATCCCCTGGTTGCCTGCGATCGTGCTCGGCGGAGCGGTCGCGATGAGCTCGACCGCGATCCTTCTGCAGCAGCTCACCGAGCGCGCCGAGCTGAACCGTACCCACGGCCGCCTGGCCTTCGCGATGCTCCTGTTCCAGGACCTGGCCTTCGTGCCGTTCCTTGCGCTCGGCGCCATCCTGGCCGCGGGCGAGGATCACTTCCGCCTGAGCGAGAGCGTCGTAGCGGTGATCGGCGGGGTGCTCGCCATCGTGGCGGTGCTCGCGGCCGGTCGCTGGCTGCTGCGTCCGCTGTTTCACGAAATCGCCCACAGCCGCCTGCGCGAGCTGTTCACGCTCGCGGTGCTCTTGGTGGTGCTCTCCTCGGCATGGGTGTCGCACCTCGCAGGGCTGTCCTTCGCACTCGGAGCGTTTCTCTCGGGAATGATGCTCGCCGAGACCGAGTACCGGCACCAGATCGAGACGGCCATCCGGCCGTTTCGCGACATCCTGCTCGGGCTGTTCTTCATCTCCGTCGGCATGCTGCTCGATGTGCGCCTGCTCGGGCGGGCGCAGGCACTCGGCACGGTGCTGCTGATGCTCCTCACGCTGGTGATCGGCAAGGCTGCGATCGCCGCCGCGGTGACCCGGCCATTCACCAACTCCCGCTTCAAGGCGCTGCGCACCGGCATCGTCATTTCAATCGGCGGCGAGTTCGGGGTCGCGCTGTGCACCATTCTCCTGCAGGCGGGACTGGTGCCCGCCGGTCGCGGTGAGCCGCTGCTGGTCGCGATGGTGCTCTCAATGGTCTTAAGCCCGGTGATCCTCAACAACAACAAGCGCCTGGCACGCCTGCTGCTGCGCGAGCGGGGCCCGGCACGCACCGCGGTCGAGCGCGAGGAGGCGGCGACCGAGGAGATCGGCGAGCGCGAGCACGTGATCCTGTGCGGCTTCGGGCGCGTCGGCCAGAACATAGCGCGGGTACTTGAGTCGCAGGGCTTCGAGTACATCGCGCTCGATCTGGACCCGGGGCGCATCCGCGCCGCGCGCCAGGCGGGCGACCCGGTCATCTTCGGCGACTCGGCCGACGAGGAGATGCTCACCAAGGCCGGGGTCGCGCGCGCCAGCGCCCTGGTCATCAGCTTCTCCGATCCTGCGACCTCGATCGGGATCCTGCGCAGCGTGCGTCGCATGCGCCCGGAGCTGCCGGTGCTGGTGCGCACCCAGGACGACGCCCGTATCCAGGAGCTGCGGGATGCCGGCGCCACCGAGGTCGTGCCCGAGACCTTCGAGGCGAGCCTGATGCTGGTGTCACATGTGCTGATGCTGCTGCGCGTACCGGTCTCGCGCGTGGTGCGCACACTCGGGGATATCCGCAACAACCGCTACACCGTGCTCAGGAGCATCGTGGGACGGGCGGAGGCCACCGTGGGCGAGGACGACGGCGCGCCGCGCGAAGAGATCAAGTCGGTGGTCGTGCCCCCGGGCGCCTGGGCGGTAGGCCGATCGCTCGGGGAGGTGCGCGGCCGCGGCGTCGAAGTGACTTTCACCGGGGTGCGTCGCCAGGGGATCCTGGGGCGCGAGCCGGCAGCCGACACGGTGCTGCGCGATGGCGACATCGTCGTCATTTACGGCGCGCCCGAGGAGCTCGAGCACGCCGAGGCGGTGCTGCTCGCCGGGTGAATTCGTAACCCGGTTCCATTATCGACACGGCAATATTTTATGATCGTGCCATCGGGCCACGCATCCAGCGCCTGCCGCCCCTGAAGGACTTCCCCATGCACAAGAGCCGCCTTGCGGGTTTCATCATCGACTGCCGCACCGAGGATCTGGAAGGCGCCACGCGCTTCTGGAGCACAGCGCTCGGTCTGGCGGTGCGCGCCGCACCGGAGGATCCGCTGTACTACACGCTCGACACGGCCCCCGACGAGGTGCACCTCGAGGTGCAGCAGGTCGATCATCCGAGCCGCGTGCACCTGGACATCGAGGCCGACGACATCGAGGCGGAGGTGCGGCGGCTCGAGGGCCTCGGCGCACGCCGCATCGGTGCAGTCAAGGGCTGGTACGTGATGGAGGCGCCGACCGGGCAGCGCTTCTGCGTGGTGCGCCCACAGCGCGCGGATTTCGCCACCAAGGCCAACCGCTGGAACGACTGACCGTGAATCGCGCCGACATCCACTTTCCCTCCAAGCACGAGCCGCTGCGCGAGGACGTGCACGCACTCGGCGCGCTCGTGGGCGAGATCCTGCGTGAACAGGGGGGCGAGGAGCTGTTCGAGCTCGTGGAGCTCGATCGCGTCGCCGCCATCGGCGGGCGCGGCGGCGACCACCAGGCGCGCGCGGAGCTGGCCGCCTGCGTGCGCGACCGCCCGCCGGCGCTCGCGCGCGACCTGGTGCGCGCCTTCTCGACCTGGTTTCAGGCCGTGAACGTCGCGGAGAAAGTGCATCGCATCCGAAGGCGGCGCGAGTACTTCCTCAAGGACAGCCAGCGTCCGCAGCCCGGGGGCGTGGAGGACGCGATCGCGGCACTCAAAGCGCGTGGATTCACCCTGGAGCAGGTGCTCGAGCTCATTGGCGGCCTATCGATCGAGCCGGTGTTCGCGCCACATTCGACCGAGGCCAGCCGCCGCACGCTGCTGCGCAAGCAGCAACGCATAGCGCAACGGTTGCTCGAGCGGCTCGATCCGGGCCTTACGCCGAACGAGGCGCGCGGCATCTGGAACAACATCCGCATGGAGCTCACCACCGCCTGGCAGACCGAGGAGCTGCCGCGCGAGCGGCTCACGGTCGCCGACGAGCGCGAGCAGATCCTCTTCTACGTGCTGGAGATCCTCTACCGCGTGGTGCCGGCGTTCTACGAGGAGATCGCCCAGGCGCTCGAGAAGCTATACGGCGCCAAGGCGGCACTGGCGCGGGTGCCCGCAATCCTGCACATCGGCTCTTGGGCGGGCGGGGACATGGACGGCAACCTGGATGTGCACGCCAAGTCGATTCGCGACACGCTGGCGCGCCAGCATCATGTCATCCTCAACAGCTACTTCGGCGAGTGTCAGGAGCTCGCGCAGCGGCTCTCGCAGAGCGCCAGCCGTGCGCCGGCATCCGCCGAACTCGGCAAGCGGCTCGAGGAATACATGCGTCTGCTGCCCGGCGCGCGCGCCATCACCCCGGCGCGCCACGATCGCATGCCGTATCGGGTGTTCCTCGCGCAGATCGGTGAGCGGCTGCGCGGCGCCTACGAGGGGCGCGCGAGCGGCTACGAAAACGCACGCCAGTTCCGCGACGATATCGCCCTGATCGCGATGAGTCTCAAAGCCAACAAGGGGGTGAACGCCGGATTGTTCTACGTCGAGCGCCTGCTGCGGCGAATCGACACGTTCGGCTTTCACCTTGCCACGCTCGACGTGCGCCAGCACGCGAGCGTTCTGCACCAGGTGATCGCGCAGGGCTGCGACGATGCCGGCTGGCTCAGTCGCAGCGCGCGCGAGCGGCGCGACCTGCTGGCGCAGGCGCTGGAGAAGGATCGCGGCCCGAGCGTCGAGCTGGACGCGCTCGGCCGGCGCATGCTCGCGGTGTTCGAGGCCATCATGCAGGGGCGCCACCGCTATGGGCCCGATGCCATCGGCTACTTCATCGTCAGCGGCGCGCGCGGTGCCGACGACATGCTGGCGGCGCTGCTGCTGGCGCGCTGGGCGGCCGCCTACGACAAGCGCACCGGCGAGGTCGCCCTCGACTTCGCCCCGCAGTTCGAGAGCTCCGAGGCACTGGCGGACTGTGGGCGGATCATGCAGGAGCTACTGGCCGACCCTCTCTACCGCCGCCACCTCGAGGGACACGGCCGCAGGCAGTGCGTGCTCATCGGCTACTCCGACAGCAACAAGGAGACCGGCGCGTGTGCCTCGCGGATCACGATCCACCAGGCACAGGCCGATCTCGCACGCACCCTCGCTGGGGCCGGCGAGCGCACCGTGCTGTTCCACGCCCGCGGCGGGAGCGTGGCGCGCGGCGGTGGGCGGATCGAGGCGATCGTCAAGGCGGCCCCCGCAGGGGCGGTGGATGGCGTGCTGCGCATCCGCGAGCAGGGTGGGACAGTCAAGCAGGGTTACGGCCTGCGCCCGATCGCGATGCGCACGCTGGAGCGTGCCTTCAACTCCCTCAGTCTCACCACCGCGGCGCTGCGCCGCGGCGAGTTGCCCGCGGATACCGCCGAGCAGTTGGAGCTCAGCGCGCTGCTCGCGCAGGCGAGCCGCAGCGCCTATCGCTCCCTGGTGTACGAGCAGGCGCAGTTCTACGAGTTCTTCCAGGCCGTGACGCCGATCGATGTCATCGAGCGCATGCAGATCGGCGCGCGCTCGGTGCATCGCTCGGAGCCGGCGGGAATCGTGGGCCTGCTGCCCGTGCCCTGGGTGTTCGCCTGGGCGCAGTCGCGCTACATGCTGCCCGGTTGGTACGGGGCCGGCGCGGGGCTGGCCGCGGTCGTGGAAAGGTTCGGCCTGACGCGCGTGCGCGAAACGTGCGCCGGGTGGTTCTTCCTGCGCAATCTCATCGACGACGTCGAAACCATGCTGGCACGTGCGGACCTCGACATCGCGCACTATTACGATGCGCTTGCACCCGAGCCGCTGCGGCGCTTCGGCGGCGAGCTGCGCGCCGAGTATCAGGCGGCCTGCGCCCAGGTGCTCGCCATCAAGGACAGCCGCGAGCTGCTGGACTCCGACCCGACGCTGCAACGCTCGATCCGGCTGCGCAATCCTTACCTCGACCCGATGAACCTCATGCAGGTGGACCTGCTGCAACGCTGGCGCGCCGGCGGACGCGAGGACCGCGAGCTGTTCGAGGCGCTGCTGGCAAGTATCGGCGGCATCGCCGAGGGTCTACAGAGTACGGGCTGATCAGCTGGCGGGCGCGAGCATCATGCACGACAACCTCATCATCCGACCTGCGGCCGCGCACGAGATGCCCGAGGTGCTCGCCTTCATCCGCGAGCTCGCGATGTACGAGCGCCTGGGGGATCAGGTGGTAGCGACCGAGAGCGGGCTGGCCGCGGCGCTGTTCGGTCCGCGCCCCTATGCGGAAGTGGTGTTCGCCTGCCTCGATGGCACCCCGGTGGGCTTCGCCCTCTTCTTCCACAACTTCTCGACCTTTCTCGGCAAGCCGGGCCTGTATCTCGAGGACCTGTTCGTGCGCCCCGCGGCACGCGGTCACGGCATTGGCAAGCGCCTGCTCGCCTGGCTCGCGCACACCGCGCTCGAGCGCGGCTGCGCACGCCTCGACTGGGCGGTGCTCGACTGGAACGAGCCGTCGATCGGCTTTTACCGCGCTTTGGGCGCAGTCGCGCAGAATGAGTGGACGACATTTCGCCTCACAGGTGAGGCGCTCGCGCGACTGGCCAGCCAAGCCCCTGAGAGCCGCTCGAGCTGAGGGCCAGCGCGCCGGCGGGGTTGGCTCACCGTGCCGCGCTTTCTTTCCCATCGCGGCCCTGTGCTGCGGGACCGCGGAAAATCACCCCGTCCTTCATGACCAGCACGACGTGCTCGATGGCCGCGATGTCGTGGGTCGGATCGCCGCTGACGGCGACCAGATCTGCGAGCATCCCTTGCTGCACGCGCCCGAGCTCGGCCGCGCGGCGCAGTATTTGCGCGTCGGTGGCGGTAGCGGCCGTCAGCGCCTGAACCGGCGTCATGCCGTCGCGCACCATCCACTCGAGCTCGCGGTAGTTGGTGCCGTGCGCGAAGACCCCGACGTCACTGCCGCAGCCGATGATGACCCCCGCCTTCATCGCCAGCGTGAACGCCTGCTTCGCCCGCTCCATGGCGCTGGTCGGCGGCGTCTTGCCCGCCTCGTAATGCTCGAAGTACTCCCCATAGGCTTCCTCAGCGGTGAGCGTTGGCAGGTAGGCGACCCCGCGCGAGGCCATGAGCCTGAATACCTCCGCCGTACCGTTGAAACCGTGCTCGATCGTGTCGGCGCCGGCCAGCACCGCACGCCGCATGCCTTCCGCCGTGGTCGCGTGCACGGCCACCGGTCGCCCCGAGGAGTGCGCCGCCTCGACTGCCGCATTCAGCTCCGCCTGCGTGAAGGTCGGCTGCTGCGTTCCCTGCGGCCCCCAGCGGTAGTCCGCGTACAGCTTGATCCAGTCCGCGCCGCGCCCGGCCTGCTCGCGCACCGCGCGAACGATCTCATCAACCCCGCTCGCCTCCTGTGCGCCCTGCGGCGTGCAGCACACGTCCGGGCGCAGTGCACGCGGGGCAGGCCCATAGCTCCCGGTGGCCACGATGGCGCGCGTGGCGACGAACAGCCGCGGGCCCTCGATGAGACCATCCTCGATGGCGTGCTTGAGGGAAATGTCGGCGTAGTCGGCGCCCTCGGTGCCCAGATCGCGCAAGCTGGTGAAACCGGCGAGTAGCGTCGCGCGTGCCTGCTTGGCGGCGCGCAGCGTGCGGTAGGGCACCGGCTCCTTCAACACCTGATCGTCCCAGAGCCTCTCGTTGTACGGATGCAGGAACAGGTGGGAGTGCGCATCGATCAGGCCCGGCAGCAGCGTCGTGTCGGGCAGATCGATCACGGTGGCATCCGCGGGAGCGTGCACTGCACTGGCAGGCCCAGCAGCTGCGATACGCTGCCCGGCAACGAGCACCACCCAGCCCTCGTGCAGGGGCTCGCCCGCGCTCCACACCTGTGCGGGACGCAGCAGCACGGCAGGCGCCCCGGAGGCGAGGCCGATGAAAGGGACGCTGGCGATGAGGGTGACGGCTAGGCGCCGCCAGGGTGCGCGATTCATAGTTTTTCACCCGCAGCCGCGTGCGGCTCCCCATGCAAACCCGTGCGCTGCCACCTCGGCGGCAGCGCGGCCTTACGACCCCATGAGTACCGTGGTGTCGTAGCTCTCGAAACCCTGGATGGCGCGCGCGTAGGCGTTGAACACCAGCCGCTCGGCCACTTTGTCGGCGCGCGGCGCGAGCAGCATGCGCAGCACCACATCGTCCGCCGGGCGCGTCGCCTCCTCCGCCAGCAACTGCTCGATGACGCGCGTGAGGCGGTGGCACAGCTCGTTGACGAAGCGCAGGTGCGCCCCGTCGTGTACCTGGTCGCTCGGGCCGTAGGTCCCGCGGGCTTCATCGGCGAGCTCGTGCAGGAACAGGTTGAGCAGGCGCGCCTTGTCGACCACCCGCAGGTCGGTGTAATACGCGATTTCGGAATTGAGGTTCATGCCGGGAAGAAATCGATCGGCTTGGTCGTGGTGATGCTATCGACGTCCTTGGGGTCGAAGCGGAACAAGCGCACCAGGGCTACGATCTTGCTCTCGAGCTCGGGGTCCTTCAGCTCGCTCGATACCACGCGGCACATGGTTACCTCACCCGAGGGCGCGATGGTGAACTCCAGCACCAGCTTGCCCTGCAGCTCGGCGTTCTCGCGCAGCGCGCGCGCGTACAGGCTGTAGATACGCCCCTTGTTGCGATCGAAGATCAGCTCGATCTCCTCGCGCGAGCGCGCAGCCTTGCCGCCGCCGCCGCTGCTCGCCGGCCCGCGGTTGTTGAGGCCCCCGCGCACGATCCCCGAGGTGACCGAGGTGGTGTCGTGCCCGGTGAGCGAGCCTGCGCCGCTGCCGAAGCCGCGGCTGGTGTTCGCAGAGGTGATGCCGCCGCTCCCCACGCCCGCCTTGCTGGTGATGAGCGAGCGCTCGGCGTGCGAATCCGCGCCCACCGCCCCGGAGAGGTTCCTGGTCTCCATCGGCGTGAGGTCCATGATGTCGCGCAGATCGGCGAGCTCGTCCTTCACCTGATTCAGCTGCTTCTGCGCCTTCTCGTGCGCGCGCTCGCGCAAATCGACCGGCGGGGGCTTCACCATCGCGACCTTCGGCTCGAGCTTCGGCTTCTCCTCCGGCTTCGGCGGCGGCGGCGGTGGCGGCGGGGGTGGGCGCGTCTCGGTCATCACCCTCACCAGGCGCTGCGGAATATCCTCGGCCACCTGGTGCTTGGGCGTCGGCAAGAGCGGAAACAGGATACCGAGCAGCACGAACACGACCAGCAGCACGCGCAGGATCTTCTGGAAACGCGCGCTCGACTCCGGGTCACCTTCCCAGGGCAGCTCGAACTTGCGGTAGTAAGGGGCGAGCAGCATCGTGAGGCTAACCTGGCTTGTACTGGCCGGCAGCCACCGGCTTTTCCTTCTGGATCACCGCAAGGGAGATGCGGCCGTAGTCCGCATCCGTGCAGGTCGCCATCACGCGCTTGAGCACATCGTACGGCAGGGCCTTGTCCGCCATGACGGTGATCTCGCGCTGCGCCAGATCCTTCTCCGTCATCTCCTTGCCGACCAGCAGCGGGCGCTTGAGCGCGGCGCGCAGCGGCTCGACCAGGGGGCCCGTGCCGGCGCGGATGTCGGCGACCGTGGTGATGAACTCGCCCTGCACGAACAGGTCGGTCTTGGTGATCATCACCACCACCGACTGCTTCGGGGCGGTCTGCGCGATCGACTGCGGTATCTCGATGCCCTTGGCGTTCTGGATGACCTCCACCTCGGTCGAATACACCAGCAGGAACGCCACCATCACCGACAGGATGTCGATGAGCGGTATCAGGTTCAGCTGCGCATCGGCCCGATTGCGCAGATGGTGCTGCGCCATGCGCAGGGCGCGGTTCGAGATGCTCATGAGCGTGCTCCAGCCTGTGTGCTCGGCGGGGCTGCGGCAGGAGGCCCCGGTGCCACACTCGGGGGGGATGCGCCCGAGGCAGGCGCGGCTGCCGCATCATCGCTTGCCGGCGCATCGCCGATCGAGATATCGGGGAACAGCTCGGCCTGCACGACGTTTGCCCCCTCGCCGGTTTCGAACACGCGTACGCGGTCCATGACCTGCACCAGCGTGTCGTAGGGGGTATCCGGCTCCAGCAGGATGCTGGCGTCGGTCTTTTCGGGGAACTTCGCCTTGACGAACTTCAGATACTGCGTGAGAGCGTCGTAGTCGTATCCCTGTGGCGTATTGAGGACCGCATGCAGCGGCCCGGTGTTGCGGTCGGCCACGATCAGCTGGTCCTTGCGCACCAGAACCTCCAGCTGCAGTCCCGGAGGTGGCTCCTTGAACTCGGTCTGAGAGGCCGGCAGATTCAGCTGCAGGATCACGGTGCGCGAGAACACCGCCGTCATGAGCAGGAACGTCACGAGCACGGTGAAGATGTCGATCATCGGCACCAGCAGCAGCTCTGCGGGCTTGCGCGAGTGTCGCGCGAGCTTGCGATATTGATATGCACGGCGCATACGGAGACCTTCAGCCCGTCAACTGCAGAGTGCGTGAACGCTTAAGGGTCAGGCCGCGGCGGCGGGCGCGCTCTGGCGCTCGGTGATCGCGTTCAGGAACTTCACCGATGCCATCTCCAGGCTATCGATGAGCTCGGTGGTCTTGGTCTGCAGAAATGCATGAATGAACAGCAGCGGTACTGCGGTCATGAGCCCGAAGGCCGTGCAGTTCATCGCCACCGAGATGCTCGCCGAGAGCAGGTTGGCCTTCTCGGCGGGATTGACCGTGGCGACCGCGGCGAATGCGCGGATCAGTCCCATCACGGTGCCCAGAAGTCCGAGCAGTGTGGCGAGGTTGGCGAAGGTCGCCAGATAGTGCGTGCGCTTCTCCAGGCGCGGCACGATCTCCATCAGGCTCTCCTCCATCGCCTTCTCGATGTCATCGCGGCGGCGTGCCGACTGAATGCGCGCCAGGCCATAGTTGAGGATATGGCCGATGGCCGAGTCCGACTGCGCGGTGGCCTGGGCCACCTCGCGGAAGTTGCCCTGCGAAAGCAGCGGCACGATCTCGTTCCACAGCCCACGGTTACGCATCGCGGTAACCGTGAGATAGATGTAACGCTCGATGGCGATCGCAAGACCGACCACGAACACGATGGCGATCGGGTACATGAAGTCCCCGCCGCCCTGAAAGAAGCGCACGATCAAATTCCACAGGCCCATCTGACACTCCCGCTCAATAAGACGGCAAATTGACCACAAGCATCCGGCAAAACTGAATCACGTATACCCAAAAAGCTGCGACTTGGCTCTCATCTGCGATGTTGCGCGCGCCACATTTCAGTGGCCCTTGTCCGCGCCCTCGACGGCAGGGGCCGTGGCCGGGGTCGCATCCGGCTTCAGGTCGTCGTAATAGCGGTTTTCCCGCTGAAAAACGTCCCGATCCAGCGGCTGCAGCACCTCGTCCAGGAGGCTGTTGGGGGGCTTGCCCATCAAGTCCCCGAGATCCGAGCGCTTCCACGGCACGATATACAGCACCTTGGGCAGCTCGCGATTTCCCGTAATGTCGGTCGTATCAAGCTGCAGGCGATCAGGACCGGCCTTGCGCGCCGGGGCCTTCGCAGCCGCATCTTTGCGCGCTGCAGCAGAGCCCGTGGCGTTGCCGGGGGTTGCCTGCGGCGCGGCGACTTTCGGAGCTGCGCCGGGGGACGCAGCGCTGTCGCCCGTTGGCGACATGGACCCCGCGGGCGCAGGCGCCGCAGGTGTGGTGTTCACCCCCGGCTCGAGTTGATCCGGGCGCGGGATATCGGTCCCTTGTGGTGCGGTGGGTGGCGGTGTGCCTTGCTGCGCGAGAGCGCCCGTCAGCGGCAGCAGGCACAGCAGGAGCGCGGAAAACTTAAGATTTGCGGGCTGCATGCTCAAACTCCTGTCGCGGAAGCCCCCGGTTGCGGCTGGGATGCGGGTGCAGGCTCCGGCGGTGTGCTGCCTCCCGGGGCGGATTCCGGCCCTGGCGAGGCTGGCGAGCCGGGGGTCGCGGGCGCGGGTTCGCGCTTGACCGGCGGCAGCCCCAGGCGCTGACGCAGCTCCGCGATCCAGCCGCTGACCGGCTTGTCCTCGCCGGTGATCTCCTTGTACTGCTCGAATGCCTTAAGCGCGCGGTCGGGATCCCCGAGGTAGAGGTCCGAGAGCACGCCAAGGTTCCGCCAGGCGGGCGCGTAGCGCGGGTCCGCCGCGAGCGCGTGCTCGTAGGAAGATGCCGCGTCCTGGAACTCTCCGCGCATCCTCTGCGTGGCGCCGAGCTCAGTCCATGCCACCGCGCTGTCGCTCTCGCGGACGACGGCGCTCTTCAGGGTGTTCTCGGCCTGCTCCAGATTACCGTCCTTGCGCTGAAGAATCGCGAGATTCACCAGCGGGGCGGCGAACTGCGGATACTGCAAGGCCACCTGTTTGAAGCCGAGCTCCGCCTCGCTCGTGTTGCCGGCGCGCATGGAATTCACGGCGCGATCAAAGTCGGCGCGTGCCGCGGGGGAGACCTGCGGGCGCGGTCCCGGGGCGGGCGCGGCGCCGGCGGCGTCCGCGCCTGCAGTGGGCGGCGGCGCTGCACCGCTCGCAGCAGCTGAGGCAGGCGCTGCGCTGGCCACCGGTGCGGGAAGAGCCGCATGCGCCGTTGCCACCGAAGACTGTGCGGCGGGCTCTGCGCGCGGGGGCGTAGAGCTGCAGGCGGTGAGCCACGCGAGCAGCGCCACGACAAGCAGCCGCTCGGGCGAGGCACGGTTCGCGCCCGCATGGGGCTCACTCGAGGCTGGCAACGACATCCTGCGTCACTTCCGTCTTGCCGTAGCGCGCGGGCTTCAACTGCGCGAGCGCCTGGAAACTCTTCTTGACCCATTCGTCGTAGACGCCGTCCTTGGCGCGCGCCGTGTTGAGCTCATGTGCCTTGATCGCCTGCTCCTCGAAGGGGAACACCTGCTCCTCCAGGAGCGAGTTGTACTCCGCCAGCGCTTCGCCCTTCAGGTTCTTCGGGCGCTCGGAGGCCATGATGTCCTTCGCGAGCACCGCGTACAGATCGGCCATCTCGAAGGTCGCTGCGGTCGTCACCTCGGCGACGTGGTACTCGGCCGCCTTCTTGTAGCCGTCCATCGCGCTCTCGAGCGCGTTGCGCTTGACCAGCAGACTCTTCTTCAGAGGCGCGCTGAGTCGCACCGCGCGAAACGCATCGCGTGCCGGCTGTGCGAGCGCCAGCTGCGCTTTCGCCGCAAGATAGTGACTACGCTCGGTGCGCTGCGCACCGGCCTGCGCATCAGCGCGGATGATTTCCTGGTACCAGTGTTCACGGCGCGCCGTCTCCCCGCTTTGCTGCGCGTACTCTGCCAGGTGCTCGCGCGCCTCCTGCGCATCCGTCAGCGGCTCGGGGTTGGCCGCCACGAACTTCTCCAGCATGCCGGTGGACTTCGGCACGTTGCCTGCCTTCGCATACAGGTCCGCCGACTGCATCAGTGCCTCGCGCTGCACCGCGTGCTCCTCGGCGGGATTGGCGGCGACACGCTCGAATTCCGCCGCCGCCTCCCCGGAACGGCCGGCCGCCGCGTACGCCACCGCGAGCTTGCGCGTGACCTCCGGCTGCAGCGGACTTTGCGGGAAAGCATGGCGGAAATCCTCGAGTACGCCGATCGCACGGTCCCATTGCTTGAGGCTGATCAGCTGCGCGGCGGCGTCGTACTGTGCGTTGGCACGGATCTTCGCGTCCGGCGCGACGCGCGCAACGCGCAGGTAGTCCTCCACCGCACCGCTGGCATCACCGGCCTGTTGCTTCGCCTCGCCCTGCTTGTAGACGCTCGCCGCCAGGCGCTCGGTGAGATCGGCGCGCAGCTTCCCGTCGGGCCCGCTCAGCTCGCGCGCCTGCACGAAGGCCGGCTCCGCCTTGTCATACTCGCCCTGGTCGAAGTGCGACTGGGCGATGATCGTCCAGGCGATGCGCTGCTTGGCGCCATCCACCGGCGGCTGACGCGCCAGTATCAACTCGGACACGCTGACGGCGCGCGCCCGATCCCCGGCTGCAAAGAGGTCCTCGGCGGCGCGCGTCAGCACGCCGGCGCTGTCGGGGTGTTCGGGGAACGTCTGGGCGAACTTCACGCCCGCATCCGTTGCGCGCTTGTGCCAGGCCGCCTTCTCGGCCCCGCTGAGCCCCTCCTCGCCTTTCTGATAGGAGACCAGGCCGGCGTAGGCGGCGGTCGCTGACTTGTCGTTCTTCGGGTAGCCGTAAGCGGTGTGCTCGTACTCGCCCGCCGCCGCGGCGTAGTCGTGCGACTCGAACAGCGCTTCCGCCAGCAGGTAGTTGGTCTGCGCCGAGTCCACATCGTCGGGAAAGGACTTGAGGTAGTCCCGGTACCAGCGCGCCGCCTCCTGGTAGTCGGAGACCTTCTTCGACTTCTGGGCGCTGGCGTGAAAATAGGTCGCGACATCCTTGAGGTTGGTCTTCAGCTCCTCCACCACACGCGGATTGTCGGCGCGGCTGCGCGTCTTCCAGTATGGCGAGTCGAAGTTGTAGCGCTCCACGAACTCGTGCTTGCCCTCGAGCACCAACTCGCTGAAGCCGCCCTTGGCGTAGGCCGTGATCGCCGCCATGTCGAGGTCCGGCGCCTGATCGCTGTAGGGATCGCGCGCCACGTAGGCGCGATCGACGCTGGCGGCATCCTGGTAGCGCTGCTTGTCGACGTACAGCTCCCCGAGCCGCGCGTACAGCAGCCACGCATACGGCCGCTCGCCGTGCTGGCGCATGTACAGCTCAAGCGACGCCGGGCCGTCGTTATAGGAGAAGGTGATGCTCATGACGCGCAGCGTATCCTCGACCAGCTCCCGATCGGCGCGCTTCAGGCTCTCCAGCTTCACCGCCTTGCCGGGCGTCGTGCCGAGCTCGCGATCCAGAACACCACCGAAGGACGGTAGGCTCTCGAGCGTGAGCGACTGCTTGAACAGCGACCAGCCATGCTTGTACAGGCTCTGCTGGTAGAAGGCCGAACCGGCACCGTGCGCGATCACCGCCTGGTAGGCGTGCTCGGCCTCCGGATAGCGCTTGGCGGAGAACAACAGCTCGCCGCGGCGGAACTGCACCTCATCGAGCTGCGGACTTCGCGGGTAACGCTGCACGATGCTGTCGAGCGTGGCGAGCGCCGGCTCTGGCTGGCCGGTGGTCTCGTAGGCGCGCGCCAGCTGATACAGCACCTGGTCGTTGCGCGCGTAATCGGGATACGCCTTGAGCAAGGTCGTGTACAGCTTGATGGCCTCCGCGCCCTGAAGGTCCACCGCGGTCACTTCCTGCTCCAGGCGCTGCATCTCGCCGGAATCCAGATTCAGGTCCCCGAGCCGGCGCATGGCCTCGGCACGCAGCTTCGGGTCGGTGTTCTGCATCTCGAGGAAGCGGCGGTAGTTCTCCATCGCGCGCGCGCTGTTGGCGCTCGCCGGGGTGTCCTGGTGCACCTCTACCTGCCGCGTAGAGAGATCGCCGATCGTGCGTTGCGAGCCCGCCGGCGTATTTTGCGCGGCGGCCGGCTGCGACAGCGCCGCGCCCAGCGCCCAGGCCGCAGCGACCAGTGGCGCACGCTTGCGATGCCGGGTACTCATCGCGGCGGCTCCGGCGTCGGCGGCGCTGCCGGGGTTGCATCGGGGGCGGGCGTCGCGGCCGGGGCGCCCGCGGGCGCCTCATCAGAGGCTTTCGGCGGGGAACCCTTGGGGTGTGCCGCCTCACTGCTCGCGGCGCGGTCGTACATTGTCGCGAGCGCGAAGCGCGCCTGCATCTGATAGGCGGCGAGACGGTCCTTCTGCTGCTCGAGCTCGTGGGCAGCCAGTTGCGCAAGGTAGGTGTTCTGCCGTGCCTCGGTATCCACAAGGCGTCTCTGCAGCGCCTGGATGCGCGCGCCGAGTGCCTCCACGCGCGCCGCGAACTCGCCGGTATTTTCGGGCATGTTCTTGCGGGCGCGCTCGACGCGGATCCAGCGGCTCTGGGTCTCCTGCAGCGCGAGATTCAGGTCGCGCAGTCCGCGCTGCTCCTGCCACAGCCGCGCGCCGTAGGCATCGTTGAGGCGGAAGTACAGCACGCCTTTCACCAGCGCGAGGCGTGCACGCGTGTCGGCGTTTTCCGGCGTGTCGGGCGCCCCCACCAGCGCGGCCTCGATGCGCTGTACGCGCGCCCACTGCTCGCGCTCGGCCTGGTTGCCGAGCGCGGCCACATCGTGCTGCGCCTGGATGGTGTTCAGGCGGTCCTCGAGCATCCCCTTGCGCTGCTGCAGCTTCTCGAGCGCCCCGGAGGCGAGCAGCGCATCGGTGCGCGGCATGCGCTCGGCATAGGCGCGCCCGCGCGTATCGAGCATGTCCTGGAACGCACTCATGCTCTCGCCCCAGTGCTCGAGCGTGCCGCCCATGTAGACCAGATCGCGGTAGTTCTTGACCCCTTCCTGGAAATCGTGCCCGGCCAGCACCGTGTAAAGGTAGGGCGACTCGGATGTGTCGGGCAGGTTCTTCACGTCGCTGAACCAGCCGTGCGGGGCCAGGGCGAGTGCGCCCCCCTCGCCCTTCTTCTGGTCCCCCTCGGACAGCATCTGCTTGAGCAGATCGCCCTTCTCGATGCCTACGATTGCGGCATCCAGCCGCCCGTTCTCGGCATCGAAAGAAGTGACGGCTCTTTCGTAGTATTCAGCCGACTGGGCGTTGGCGCTGAGCTTACTGAAGGCGTAGGGAACGGCCAGATAGGACTCCTGCACCGCCGCATCCATGACGTCGCGGCCGTGCAGCTCCATCCAGGGCGTGAGCGCTGCGCGATAGTCCCCGAGCGCTGAGTCCGCCCAGCCGATGCCGAGCAGCGCCTTGTTTGAGTACGGCCCGTTCAGCCGCACGCGCGCGAGCGGTGTACGCGCAGCGTCCGGCTGCTCCGCCTGCAGGTAGGCGAAGCCGAGCGCGAGGTTGGCACGATCCTTCAATGCCGCCAGCTCGGGGCTGTCCGCGCTCATGGTACCGACGCCGGTCAGGAACGTCGCGGCATCGGGCAGGCGCTTGGCGCGCACCAGCGCCACGCCGAGATTGAAGCGTGCGTAGGCCGACCACACCGGTCCGCCGCGCCAGCCCGAGAGCAGCTGTATTGCCTCGTCGTTTCGGCCGAGGTGTATCAGCACGTTGGCGAGCAGCAGCTCCTTCTGCGCCTCGAGGTCCGGCGACATGCGCCCGTTCACCTTGCGCAGCGCGCTCTCCGCGCGCTCGAGGTAGCCGCGCGCATACCAGATCTGTGCGAGGTAGAACCAGGCGCGATTGCGCACGCCGGTGGGGACATCGTTGGTGAGGAGCCTGGCGAAGCGCTCGCCCGCCTCGTTGTGCATACCCAGCTGCAGATACAACCCCGCGGCGAGCAGTTGCGCATCGTCCTCGTGGTGCGGCATGCGCTTCCAGTGGTCGTAGGCGAGCAGCCGTGTCAGCGCCTCGAAGTCGTGCACGTCATCGTTCTGGAAGTACAGGAACAGCACATCGCCGAAATGCAGGTCGCGAATGCGAGTCTCGGGCAGCTTCTCGGGGTCGTGGCGGCGCGCCTGCACGGCTGCCGTGATGGAGAGTGCCGCAAGGGCGGCAACCAGCAGCCAACGCATGGACGGCCTAGGCCTCAAGGGCTATTCCCAATCCTTGATCTCGAATTCCGGCTGCAGCTTGCGCTGGCGGTCGTCGATCTTGAGCTCGAGGTATTTCGCGCCAATGCCTTTTTCAAACTTGATGGAGGCGCCGCGCTTGTAGGGGCGCTCGTTCGGTCCCTTGCCGTTGAAGAAGGCGACCAGCTCGTGCGAGCCGACCTTGAGGTTGCCGATGTACAGCCGCTGCACCCCGCCCTTGAGCAGCGCCTCGACCTCGCGCGGCGTGTACAGGTAGTTGATGACTTCCTTCTGGTCGATCTTCAGCTGCACGGAGTCAAGCGTAAAGAAGTCCCCGACGTCCATCGACAGGAACACCGCCACCTGCGTGTTGGCGGGGAACAGCAACTCCTCCTCGAGGATGAACAGGTCGCGGTTGAGATCGACCACGTCCTTCTTAAGGCCCTGGACGTCCTGATCGAGTCCGCGGGTGTCCGCGGGCGGCTCCGCCTGCGGGGGGGCCGGGGCGGCCGCGGGGGCCGGTGCGCCGGCCGACTCGGCGGGCGCCGCCGGCGGCGGTTTCTGTGCCGGCGCGCTGGTCTGCGCAGCGGCAGGGGGCGCAGCGGCGGTCAGCACGGCAGCGGCGCACAGCAGCACAGCAGCGGCAAGCGCCGTGAGAGGGTTGGGACGCGGGCGAAGGGGAGCCGTCGGTTGCAGCATGATGATTCCGATCATTCGTTCAGCAGTTCCCGCAGTTCTTGCAGGTACAGCGCGGCGCTCGCGCCGGTGTAGTCGCGCACCACGTGGCGCACCGTCCCGTTACGGTCGATCAGCACGGTCATCGGCAGGTTATCAACCTGATAGCTGCGGCTCACCGCCTTGGACGGATCGAGCAGCAGCGCAAAGCTCACCGTTACCGAGTGCGCGAAGTCCAGAGCCTGGTGCGCATCATCGTCGACACCGACGCCGTAGACCGCCAGTCCCGCCGAACGATAGGTCGCAAGACTGTGGTTCAGCGCCGCGAGCTGCGCACGGCAGGGGTTGCAGCGGCTGCTCCAGAAGCTCAGGACCACGACCTCGCCGAAATGCTCGGACAGTCGCACGTTCTCGCCGGCCACGGCATGCAGCGCGAAATCGGGTGCCGCCTGCCCAATGAGGGCGTAGCCCGGCTCGGCCTGCGAGGGCAGCCATGCAGCGAGCGCCAGCGCCAGCAGACATGTCCGCAGCGACACCCTCGCGCGCGTCGCCATCTCACGCGATGCCGGTCCCTCAGGCCGTTGCCAGCTCAATAGTGATCCTTCGCCGCGGGCAGTCGGGCGCGAAGCGCCAAGCGCGCAAAATTGCACAGCGCACTTAACACTGTCAACGAACTGGCCGGCGAAATGAGGCCTACGCAGCCGCGCCTGCCCTCGCAAGCCACGTCGGCATCGGGCGACAGCGCCCCGGGGTGCGCGCGCCTGTCGCTTGGGCAGGTGCGCGCTAAACGATCGGGGCGAAGGTCGTCAGGGCATCCAGCTGGCTACCCGAGCCCAGACCATTCGCCGGGAACAGCGTCGAGAACTGGTTGACCGTACCCAGCAGGCCCATGTAGTTGAGGATCGCCAGGTACCCGATCTGCGACACGGAGTTGGCTGCGGGGCTTGAGGTGCTGACTACCGAGCCGTCGGAGCTGAAGTAGCCGATCTGCTGACCGGGGGCACCGTTGAGCAGCTGCGGGCGGCCCGAGGGGCTGTAGACCAGGAAGAATGTCGAGGACACGCTGGAGTTGTCGCCCTGCCATCCGAGCTTGCCGCGCCCGGCCGCGCTGTTATCGACCATCAGGTTGGAGCTAAGCGAGCCGTCGCTGATCACATAAATCATGACCGGCTTGCCCCTGCGCTGCGCGTACTCGAGCACCGCGCCGATCATCTGGCCGGCCTGAAAGTTGCGCGTCTCGCCCGTGGCGCGCGTGCCGTCATGATAGTCAAAGCCGCCGAGCGCAATGGTGCCCGCGCCCGCGTAGCCGTCGATCACCAGTTTCATGACCGTGGCGGTGGAGGCAACGTCCGAGTCCGAGAACTGGCTCTGCGTGAAAATCGGCGAGGAGCCTCCGACGATCAGCTGATCCTGGGTCGGGTCGAGGGCGCCGGGGCTGCCGAATGCATCGGCCGTGTAGGCGCTCTTTGCGTAGGCGCAGCGCACCTGGTTCTTCAGCTGCGTGTCCGCAGTCGGGTCGGTGTACAGCTGCACGCCCGCGGTGGTGCCGTTCGGGGCGCTCAGCGCACCGGCGATCGAGGTTTCGCTCCCCGGCACGTAGGGGGCGTTGCCGCCGCTGATGCGCACCTGCGACTCGAGCACGGCGACCGAGGTGGGATCGGCGCCCGAGCCGCTGCTGCCGACGAGCCCGGTCGCATCCGAGGGCTGCGCGATGGTGGTGGGTTGCAGCGCCGGATTGATCAGGGCCGCGATCGCCATGGAGTTGCCGCCCGACACCGAGGACTGGTTGCCGATCAGGGTCAGGAGCAGCCCCTGAGCGCCCGCCATGGCGATGCCGTACATGGGATTGAGCGGATTGGCCTGCGTATCGTTCTGCGACTGGGCGCAGAACACCGCGCCACTGGTGCCGGCGGCAGTCGCAGGCGTCGTGGCGACACTCAAGATACCGCGCTTGATGGCACCGTCCTTTTGCCACAGCAGTCCCAGCGAGGGATCGATGTTAGCGCTGGAACTCGGCACCATGTTGCCCGGTACCCCGAGCTTCTCGTAGCCGGCCGTGCTGAGGAAGTTGCTCTGACCGCCCTGCGTGCCGACGATCACCTCCGAGCCGACCAGGTTCGCGCCACCGGCAAGATCGAAGCAGATGAAGGGGATGCCGCCTGCGGCGGTGGGTACGTTGCACTGACCGGGCCCGAGCATCGCCTGGATGTCCGGGGCGAGCGCGGCGCCTGCGGCGTTGGACTTCAAGAGCGCGGCGAGCCAGGCTGGCGCCAACACCATGGCCTGCGAGGAAAGCATGCCGGCGGCGAGGAAGTCGCGGCGTGTCACCGGCCGGCGATGATTCTCGTACAGCAGCGGTTCGCCCTTCAGGTGCGGGCGCGGCGGCTTCTTGTAGATGAACATCGGATTCTCTCCAGGTCCTGACCGTTACTGCAACATCACCGCGGCACTGCCAAGCACCGCGTTGCATACCGAGGTGGTGGCGCTGGCGACCGTAGCGGCGCCGTTGAGCGTCGGAATCAGCGTGATCAGCGCGTTGGCCTCGCCCTGTACCGCGGTGGCGGCCTGCGGTGTCACGTTGACACCGACCGCGTTGTTGGACAGCGCGTTGATCACGATCGCACGGTTGGCGCTGCCGCTGGTACCGAAGAAGGCCGATGCGCTGCTGTTGAGGCTCGCATCCAGGCCGGTGCCGAAGAACGCATCGCGATAGGACTGCGTGCCGACCAGCTGCGCGCAGTACGTGCCTGCGAGCTCCGACATCGCCGTCTGATCCGATGGCAGGAACGCCGAGATCAGCGGCGTGGCCGCCATCGACTGCTGTTCGGTCAGGTACTGGGTCGCTACCGCGCTGTTGGTGATCGGCACGCCCGTGACGCGTGACAGCGTCGCGTTGACACGCTCGAAGGTCGCGACGCCAAAGTCCGGCTGCGGCGCGTTGTTCGGCGCCGGTGGCGAGACGCTGACCGGAGGATCGACGTACGCGTGCACGTGCGAACCCAACTGGTCGAACGACAGGAAGAACAGGTCCTGCGCCGCGCCCAGATCCACCGGGATCACCGTGCCGAGGTTCGACAGCAGCTGGCCGTTGGCCGCGGTGTAGTTCGCCCCGCCGACGGCGGCGTTCAAGGTGGCGAAGGACTGCCCCGAGGGCGCCAGTACGCCGTTGACGCCGATGCGGATGCCGCTGATCGGAAGGTTCCCGGGAATGGTCGCATTCGCATCGAGGCTGATGAACTTCGGCTGGTAGAACAGGTAGCTGTAGTTGTCGTACTGGCTCGCCTGAAACAGGATGTACGACTCCGGCACGTTGGTGAGCGAGCTCACTCCGAAGAGCAGGTAGTACTTCTGGCCGACGCCGGCCGCGAAATTCTGCTGGATCTGCGATTGCGTGAGCGCGCGGTTGTGGATGGCGACGAACTTGATGACGCCCTGCCACTGCCGCTGGCCCGTGACCTCGTTCCCAAGCACCAGCGCAAAAGTGCTGTCCCAGTTGGCAAGCGTGCCGCCCTTGCTGGGATCGACATCGCCGGTCCACACGCCGTTGACGTAGATCTTCTGGCCATTCACCGGATCGTAAGTGAGCACCACGTGCTGCAGCGCCGCCTGGGCCGCGCCGTTGGCAGTGGTGGTAATCAGAGCCGGAGTGCCGTTGGTGTCGGTGACGCTGCTGCGCGTCAGTCCGTCGTACTGCGAGGCCAGCTGGGCAAGCGTCGCATTACGGGTGGTGTTGCTACCGGAGTAGCTGACGATTTCTGAGCTGTTCTGCGTGACGTTGGCCGGCGCCACCCAGGTCTCGAAGGTGTACTCGCCGGTACCCTGGATCATGGAGGCGAACTTGGCGCTGGCGCTGGTGGAGGCCTGCGCCTTGCCGCCCGCCCCGATACTGATGCCCCAGCCACCGACCCAGCTGACGTTTCCTGACAGCTCGAGGTCCGCCTCCGGAGTCACGCCGCTCGTGTCGTACGCGGTGCTGCCCTGCCCGGTCTCGAACATGTACATGGCGATCACGTTGGCGTCGTAGCGGCTGCCGCCCGCGGCGATGGTGCCCTGCGTGAGGGAGAGCGCATTCGAGACGACGAGTGAGGGATCGATCGGCGTCACCGGAATGCCGTTGGCAAAGGCGGTGATCGCGGCCAGCATCTGCGCCGCACTGCCCGGGCAGTTCGGCGCGCCGCCGGAGTTCGCCGTGGGCCAGCAATGGTGGTACTCATCCGCCAGGCGCTCGTAGAAGCGCGACAGGCTGGGAGTGGAGAGATTGATCTTCGGCTGCGCCGCGACGTAGGCCTCGGCGAGGTTGGAGCTGGCGAAATACGGCTGCTGCGGGGTGAGTGAGCTCTCGCTGTGGCAGCCGGAGCAGAATGTGGTCAGCAGCGGATAGACCGAGTTCTGGTAGCTCGGGTTGCCGGCAGTGGCCGTGGGCGGGAACTGCTTGCCCCCGCCCGCCGCCTGCACCGGCGGAGCGACCAGCAGCACCTTGCTGGTCGAGGAAGAGCCCGCGCCAACCCAGTTCTGGATCCACACCAGCATGGTGGCCGCGCACGCGGAAGGGTCCGCGACCCAGCAGTTGTGTCCGCCGCCGACCTTGGTCACGAACGTCGACAGTGCGGGGTTGGTGAGATTCACTAGCGGCAGTGCCGCCTGGTAGGCGAGGTTGACGTTGTCCGAGCGCGCGAACATCGGGGACTGGCCGCCGGCGTGATGACAGCCGCCGCAGCGATCCGAAGGGGTGATGTTCTGCCAGAAGTTGAGCTGGAAGGCCAAGACGTCGGCGTCCTGCGGCGCAGGTCCGGTGTAGGTGCCCGCGCTACTGCCGCTGGTCGTCGGCTGGTTCACTGAAACGCCCACTCCCCCGCCTGAGCTGCACGCCGCCAGCACAAACAGGATTGCGAGCCCGGCACTGTGCTTGAGTACGCGCGCCAGGGGTCTGAGCGCTGCGCGCGCAGCGAGGGTGGTTACGGGGTCAGCGTTCATGGCAGCGCTCCCTTACTGGCCCGGGCAGGCGGCAGCGGACTGCTGGAACACCTGCTTGAGCTTGTAACCGCCGGACTGGAAACTTGCCGTGATCGCAGCGACGGTGGCTTGGTCGGCGGCACTCTGCGGCACCCGGAAGCACACCGCCTGGAACACCTTGGTGACCTGGCACTGCGCGAAGGCGGTAGCCGACTCGAGCTCCTGGCCTAAGGACTTGGCGCCCTGGCCGCTGCCCGGGAGCGAGGGGCTCCAGCCGAGGGAGGCGTTGATGCCGCTGCGCCAGCGGTTCGACCAGCTGTCGTCGGGGGTCACGTAGCCGTACTGGAAGTTGGTCGCGTTGATCAGGTACTTCGGCTGCACCTGGCCGGAGGTGTACTGCATGGTTCCGGTGTTCATGACCGCGCCCAGGGTGCCGTTGAAGTTGTAGTACGCAAAGGCCTGCGCCATCGGGTCCATGCCGCTGTGGCAGCCGACGCAGGTGTTCAGGAACACGCGGCTGTCCCCGCCCGGGGAGCGCGCCACGTCCTGGCGGATACGATCCGACGGGCGCGTGATGTCCTCCAGCGTCGGCATGTCGTTGCAGAAGTGATTGATCATCGTGAAGCGGAACATCGCGCGGTTGGTGCCGTTGATGAAGAACGCAGCTTCCGCAGCGTAGGTCGTGATGAGACCTGCGGTCGCAGCGGTGGGCGTGCCGTAGGTCGCCGATTGCGTGGTCTGCTTGAGCGCGGTGCTCAGATCGACGCCGTTCGCCTCAGCGGTCGCGTAGTGGGCGTTGCTCGCGTTGGAGGGCGCGGGCAGCCCCGGCGCATTCACCGTATAAAGGATGTCGGCGGAGAGCGCCGTGTTGAACGGCACGTCATCGCGCGCCATGCCGATCACGGTGGCGGCGTAATCGTTGAGCGGCGCGAAAACCGTCTGGTCGCGGTTGGTCCACGGAATCGAAAGGTTCTTCAGCGTCACGTTGTAGAAGGTCGGCGCCTGCGTGGCGATGGCGGCCGCGGCGATGAGCCCGGCCTGACCCGGGCTGTTGGTAATGGCGGCCGCCATCTGCGTGAGCACGGCCGGCGGCGGCGGCACGCCCGCGATGCGCTCGTAGATGCGCTTTGCCTGCTCGTTGGGTCCTGCATGCGCAGGCATCGCCAGCAGCAGAGCTGCGCCAGACAGTGCGAGCCATCGTGCGCGGCTCGCGCAGACCTGTGCCTTGTTGGTTCTGAGCTTCATGGCGCTCGTCGACTCCCAAAAACGCCCGATGCGCGCACCGGACTATACGATTGCCCTGGCCCCGCCCCGGATGTCTCAACCGGCTGACGTCGCCAACTGCCGACAGCTTGGGGGGTTCTTGTGCTGCGCTGCCCAATGCACGGCAAACTGCGAGCCCGGTCACGGCGTGCGCCCGCTCGAACGTCTACCTAGTAGCGCGATCGGGGCGCACCTCAGCCGGTGGCTATCAGACCCGTGTGCCGTCACGCCGGTAGTGACGCACTCGGCGGTATGGCGAGAAGTCACAGATCTGACTATGAATTACGTTACATTGACGCGGCGCGGCACATCCGCGTTTCTCGGGAGGCACTCATGAGTGTGCGGCGCGGCCGGCGGACCCTCGCACGACGTGCGCACCGAGCCGTGCGATTGCCGTGGCGCAGCGCGCTGTGGTCCGCGGCGCTCGCAGCACTCGCCGCCTGCAACGGCGGGGGCAGTGTCAACATCGCCAATAGCCAGGCGAAGGATCCCGCGACCGTCGACTACCCGATCTTCTACGTGAAGCGCACGCTTCCGACCGACCAGGCGGGCAACCTCATCCAGGATGATCTGCGCATCATGAGTACCGCCAACCCCTCGGCGGACCTTTACATGCGCGCCAACGCCTCCCCGAGCGCGGCCGAAACCAACATCACGACACGCATCACTGCCGCCGCGGCCGCCGCCGGCGAATACTGGGACGTGAAGGATGTCGACACCTCGGCCGACGGCACGATGGTCATATTCACCATGCGCGGCCCGCTCAACCCGAAACAGGATCTGACCAAACAGCCCGGATGGCGCATCTACCAGTACACGATCCTGACCGACACCCTGCAGGCGGTCATCAACCCGGCTGACGACCCCGACCCGCCGACGGTCCAGGACGTCTCCCCCCACTACCTGCCCGACGGGCGCATCGTGTTCTCGACCACGCGACAGGACCAGTCGCAGGGCGTGCTCCTCAACCAGGGCGACCCACAGTTCTCGGCCGAGGACGAGGCGCGCACCGAGCAGGCGTTCGTGCTCGAGGTCATGAATCCCGACGGCACGGGCATTCACCAGATCTCCTTCAACCAGAGCCATGACCGCGATGCGACGGTGCTGGCCAACGGTCGCGTGCTGTGGAGCCGCTGGGACAACATGCCGGTGGCTGGCAGGGATCAGATGTCGCTCTACTCCTCCAATCCCGACGGCACGGACCTCGAACTCTACTACGGAGCCAACAGCCACAACACCGGCACCAGCAACAGCGTGATCGAGTTCGTGCATCCGCATCAGATGCAGAACGGCGACATCCTCGCGATCATCCGCCAGTACACCGACGTCGATTTCGGCGGCAACCTGGTGATCATCAACGGCACCCAATACGTCGAGAACACGCAGCCGCTCCTGGCCAATGCCAGCCTCACCGGACCGGCACAGACTCCTGCCACGTCGAACAACGTGTCGACGCTGCCCGGACCCTCCCCGGGCGGACGCTTCGAGTCCGCCGTGCCGCTGCAGGATGGCACCAACCGCATCCTCGTCAGCTGGGGTCAGTGCCGGCTGCTCGACACGGCCAACAATCCGCCGACCATCGTGCCGTGCACCTCCGCAGGTCTCGAGGCTCCCAATCCCCAGCTGGCCCCGCCTCTTTACAGCGTATGGATGTTCGATCCGAACACGAACACCATGATTCCGATCATGCAACCGGTCGAGGGCGTGCTGGTGACGGATGTCGCCGTCGCGCAGCCGCGCCCGCTGCCGAACATCATTCCCGACCAGACCGGCAGTGCGAGCCTTAATCAGGACTGGGTGAACGCCGGGGTCGGCGTGATAGATATAAGGAGTGTCTACGATTTCGACGGAGTGGACACCGCTAGCCCGAACATCGCGACGCTCGCCAATCCGGTGCTGACGCCCGCCAGTGCGCGCCCGGCACGCTTCATCCGTCTGGAGAAGGCCGCGGCGATTCCGCCCACCACGCTGCTGAATCTCTCCGGAGCTGCCTTCGGCGCGAGCAACTACATGATGGAGATTCTCGGCTACGCGCCCATTGAACCCGACGGTTCGGTGCGCATCGAGGTGCCCGCGCAGGTGCCCTTCCGCATGAGCGTGCTGGACGTCAATGCGCGCCGCATCACCCCGGTGCAGGGCGTGTGGCTGCAGGTGCAGCCCGGCGAGGTGGTCTCCTGCAACGGCTGCCATCTGCCGCAGGCCGGCGCCGCGCACCCGGTATCGCACGGGCGCCAGGGACTGTTCGCCTCCGCCTGGGCCGGGGCGAGCGCTGCGGGTGCGCCGTTTCCGAACACCATTGCCTCCGGGAGCGGTGCCTTCATTCCGACCGCGGTCGGGGAAACCATGGCCGAGGCGCGCATGGCGGTCAGCTGTGCGAACGACACCCCGCCGTGTGCACAGATGGTGCCGAGCGTCAATGTGATCTACACCGACGTGTGGACCAATCCGGCCGTGGCGACCCCCAATCCCTCGATCTTCTATCGCTACGACGACTCGACCGAGTTCAAGACGCCGTTTCCGACCAGTGCCCTGTGCATCACGCAGTGGGGCTCGAACTGCCGCATCCAGATCAACTACCCGGAAGTCATCCAGCCGCTGTGGGATCTGCAGCGGGTGACCACCAATGCCACCACCGGAGCGGTGATCAGCAACAACACCTGTACGCAGGCCGGCTGTCACAACCCCGTGAACGCAGGCGGTGCGGCGCAGACTCCGGCTGGAAATCTCGATCTGACGCACAGCGCCTCCGCGAACGTACCGCAGGAGCTCACCTCCTATCAGCAGCTGCTGTTCCCCCACAACACAGTTATCATGGGCGCGAACGGCCCCGAGCCCGGACCCTCGGTCGGTCCGTTCATGAATGCGGGTGCCGCGAATGGGAGCCTCTCGGCGGCGTTCCTGAACCGTTTCGCACCGGGCTCCGGGAGCACGCACGCGGGTTTCATGACCCCGGCGGAGCTTCGTTTGCTGTCCGAATGGCTGGATATAGGCGCGCAGTACTTCAACAACCCATGGGATCCTGCGGTACCCACGAACTGAGCAAAGGACGGACTTGATCTGGCGTGCACGCCAGTGTGCGCTCGCGAGCTTCCTGTTGCTGGCAGCGCTGCTCACGCCCGCCGTGAGCGGGGCGCGCGAGTACCTGCAGCTGTTCGTCACCGAGCCGTACCTGGAATTGCACACCGGCCCGGGCCGCGGCTACCCGGTATTCCATGTGGTGCCCCGCGATGGCAGCGTCGATGTTCTGTTCCGGCGCACCGACTGGTTCAAGGTGCGCACCGAGCACGGCGTGGAAGGCTGGGTCAGCCAGGGCGACTTGCAGAAGACCGTGCTGGCCGACGGCTCGGCGTTTCACTTCGATCTGGGCGATCGCGCCGGCTTCACCTCGCACCACTTCGAAATGGGCATCTTCGCAGGCGCCTATGGCGGGGCCTCCTACGTGTCCGCCTATGGATCGGTCTCGTTCAATTCGCAGTTGGCGCTTGAGGGCGCGGTGGGGCAGTTCCTCGGCCGCTATTCCAACGGCGTTACCGGGGACATCGGCCTGATCCACATCATCCTTCCCGAGGCTCGCTGGTCGCCGTTTCTCACCATCGGCCTTGGCGAAGTCCACACCGAGCCCAAGGCCACCCTGGTGCAGACCTCCGATCGCAACGAGCCCACCGCTTATGTCGGCGGAGGCATCCGTTTTTATCTCACGCGGCGCTTTTTCCTGCGGGCCGAGTACAAGGCGCACTACATCTTCACGACGCGCAACCAGAACGAGGAAGCTGACGAATGGAAAGCAGGATTCGCGTTCTTCTTCTGACGACGGCCCTGGCGGTGCTCGCGGGGCTGTCGGGCTGCGCTTCTGTGCGCAACTGGTTTCACCGCAGTGGCAGCGACACGTCTGCCAGCGGCGACAATCCGGATCAGAATGCGCCGCCGCGCGTGATCGAGCCGGAGGTGGCGCGGCGCACGATTACCGTCCCCAGGATCCACAGCTCCAATTTGGAGCTGGGCCTGAGCTACGGGGCGCTCTCGATCGAGGATTTCGGTACCCACCCCTCCTACGGGGTCATGGCGGCCTACCACGTTACCGAGGACTTCTTCTTCCAGGGCGAAGTCGGGCGCTCCAAGGCGGGACTTACCAGCTTCGAGGTGTTAAGCAACATCAACCTGCTTACCGAGTCTGAGAGGCGCTTCACGTACTATGACCTCTCACTGGGCTACAACTTCCTGCCAGGCGAGGCATTCATCGGTCGAAACTTCGCCATGACGAGCGCTTTTTACATCCTCGGCGGCATCGGCGGCACCGATTTCGCAGGGGATACGAAGTTCACGGTGAATTTCGGTGCCGGCTACCGCGTGGTGCCGGTCGACTGGCTGGCAGTGCACGTGCAGGTCCAGGACCACGTGTTCCAGTCGAGCATCCTGGGGGCCACCAAGCTCACCAACAACCTCGAGGCGCTCATTGGTACGACCGTCTTTTTCTAGAGGGACGCACCGTGAGGAACTCATTCGCAGCTTTTGCCGCGGCACTCCTGCTCGCACTGCCCGCGCTGGCGGACCAGAACGGCCCGGCACCGCAGTTCACCCTCGCCTCCAAGGGCGGCAAGGACGTGAGCCTGTCGCAGTACAAGGGCCAGGTGGTGATGATCAATTTCTGGGCGAGCTGGTGCGGCCCGTGCCGCGAGGAAATGCCGTTGCTCGAAAGCATTTACAAAAAGTACAACCGGCTGGGATTCACGATGATCGGCGTGAACGTCGAGCCGGATTCGAAAGCCGCCGACGAGTGGCTGAAGGCCACACCGGTGAGCTTTCCGATCCTCTACGACACGGACAGCAAAGTGAGTAAGCTATACGCGGTGGCCGGCATGCCGAGCACCGTGATCATCGACCGTAGCGGCAATCTGCGTATGCTGCATCGGGGTTACAAGCCGGGTGACGAGAACGAGTATCTCGACAGCATCCGCGCCCTGATCCGCGAGTAACCGCTGCTGCAAGGAGGGCACGCACCATGAGGACGACCCTGAAGCTGACGCGCACGCTGGCGGCGGCGGTGGCACTCGTGGCGCTCAGCGGCTGTGCGGCCCCGACGCCGTGGGTGAAGCCCTACGAGCGCGAGCATCTGGCTGATCCCATCATGTCCTTTAATCGCGATCCAATCTCGAGCGGCTACGTGGAGCACGTGCTCGAGACGCGCGAAGGCGCGCACGGGGCCACCGGCGCAGTCGGCGGCGGCTGCGGATGCAATTGACCCCCCGGCCGCGCCGCGCGCGCGCGCATCCCGGGCCTGAGCTGAGTCCGTTCGCCCGCACGCTGCTGGCGCTGGCCGTGATCACCGCGCCGGCACTCGGCGGGGTGCTGCCCGAGGACCGCGCCGACGTCATGTGGCACTCCTACGATGGCGGGGACATCACCGTCACCGGCCCGGAAGTGCTGGTGCGCAAGAAAATCGGCGACAACCTCTCGCTCTCAGCAGGCTATTACGAGGACATGATCTCGAGCGCCTCGATCGACGTGAAGCTCTCGGCGAGCCCCTACCACGAGGTGCGCAAGCAGGAGAACTACGGGATCGACTACCTGCACGGCAAGACCACCTACAGCGCCGGCTACATCCACAGTCGTGAGCCGGACTACATCGCGGACACCACCTACTACTCGGTCAGCCAGGACATGTTCGGCGACCTCACCACGCTGACGCTCGGCTACCGGCGCGGCTGGGACCAGGTGTTCCGCGACATCAAGACCCCGGACGGGATAATCGAGAACGATCCGACCTTCCACGAACGCGCCGATCACCACGGCTACTCGCTCTCACTCAGCCAGATCCTGACGCGCAACCTGATCGTCAACTTCAACTACGAGCTGCTCACCGACCAGGGCTACCTCGCCAACCCCTATCGCAAGATCCGCTATCTGTCAGCCGGGGGGCTGGGTTTCACGCTCGCCGATCAGGTGTACCCGAACACCCGTACCAGCAACGCGGCCTCCGTGCAGCTGAAATACTATCTTCCCTGGCACGCATCGCTCGCCGCCCAGTACCGCTTCTTCCGTGATACCTGGGGCATCGTCGCCAACACCACCGAGCTCGATTACACGCTGCCGGTGTGGAAGCACTGGATCTTCGACGGGAGCCTGCGCTACTACGAGCAGACACACGCGGATTTCTACAGCGACCTGTTCCCGCGCGCCGATTACCAGAACTACATGGCCCGCGACCGCGAGCTCGCCGCCTTCCATAGCTACATGGCGGGGGCCGGCGCCTCTTATCAGTTCCAGGTACCGGGCGCGACCTGGATCAACCGCAGCAGCGCCAACTTGAACGTCGAACATCTGCTGATCGACTACAGCGACTTCCGCGATGCGCTGCTCGCTGCCGAGTATGGCGCGGGCCGGGAACCGCTCTATCGCCTGAACGCGAACATCTTCCAGGTGTTCGTCTCGATCTGGTACTGAAGTGCCCTGAGTGCACCGCCTGCCGGAGGATCGCGCTGACCTGCACCTGAGGCGCGAGTGAGTTAAGCTTCACAGTTAAGTCACTGCCGGCGCTCGCAGCGAGAGTCGCCAAGCGGCGACAGTCCACCACACAAGGGGATGTCTCTCATGCGTATCCGCGCTTCTGTCTTCACCCTGCTGGCCGGAATCGCGTTCGCCGGTGCTGCCGCCGGCGCGGCACGCGAAGAAGGCCGCCTGCTTACCGCAAGCGAAGTGCTAGAGGAGCTGCGCAATGCCCGCGACCAGGTGATTCCCGACCGGCTGCTCGAGCGCGCCTACGGCATTGCCGTCATCCCCGATCTGACCAAAGTGGCATTCTTCGCCGGCGGACGCCGTGGCCACGGCGTACTGGTCGTGCGCGACAAGCGGGGCCGCTTCACCGACCCGGTGTTCGTGACCATGACGGGCGGCAGCTTCGGCTGGCAGTGGGGCGTGCAATCGGCCGACATCGTGCTGGTCTTCACCACCCCGAAGGGCGTCGAGGGCATCAACGGCGGCAAGGTGACGCTCGGGGCCGATGCCTCCGTGGCGGCAGGTCCGGTCGGCCGCCAGGCCGAGGCGGCCACCGACCCGACCTTCAAGGCAGAGGTCTACTCGTACTCGCGCAGCCGCGGCGTGTTCGCCGGGCTGGCGCTCGACGGTACCGTGATCAGTATCGATGACGAGGCGAATGCGGCCTTCTACAAGAAGCCGGGTGTCGCCTCCTCCGACATCCTCGCCGGCAGCGTGACCAGCGATGACGATGCGGCACGGCGCTTCATGGCGGCGGTCGCCACCAGCACCGGCACGCAGCGCTCGGCATCGGCCGCACCCCCGCCCGCTGCGGCCGCCGCGGCCGCCCCGGCTCCCGCGCCGGTAGCCCCGGCAACCCCGGCAGCGCCGGCACAATCGTTCCCGATGTCCGACCCGCAGCCCGGACAGGAACCGAAGTAAGAGTCGGGCGGCCCTAGCTGCCCTCGCTCGGGGGGACGAGCGCAGCGGTCTCGGCCGCGCCGACTGCGGGCGCGCCCGGCACAGCGAGCTTGCGGCGAAGCTCGCGGGCGAGGAGCGTCAGGCTGGTGAGCGCCTGCAGCGTCACGGTGGCCACCGACAGGTACCACACCTGCATGAGCGTGAAATGCGGCTGCCGCGACAGAAGCACCGCCGGCAGCACGAAGGTGAGCAGGCGTGAGGCCGAGCTCAGGAGCGAGGGCCAGGTGTTACCGAGCGCCTGAAACATGCCCGAGCAGGTGAAGATGAGCCCGGTCGCCACGAAGTTCCAGGAAATGATGCGCAGGTACGGGGCAGCCACTGCGACCACGTCTGCCTGGCGCGTAAAGCCATAGATGAACACCTCCGGGTGCCACTGGCAGATGAGCGTAATCACGAGCATCAGCACCGAGCTCAGGATCGCGGCGCGCCGGAAGGTCTCACGCACGCGCGCGTCATGGCGCGCGCCGAAGTTCTGCCCGGCCACGGGTGCCACTGCGAAGGCCACCGCCACGACCGGCAGGAACAGCGCCTGCATGATCCGCCCGCCGATCCCGAACCCGGCCTGCGCGGCGGGTCCGAAGCCGCGGATCACCCAGTAGACCACTGCCAGGATCACGAAGAGCATAAGGAACTCCCCGCCCGCGGGAAGCCCGACGTTCATGATCCTGCCGATGAGGCGCCAGCGCGGGTTCCACAGCCGCGGGCGCAGCCCCACGTAGTGCTCGAGGCGCACAAAGTAGATGCACATGAGCAGCACGCCGAAGCCGACCGCGATGCTGCTCGCAAGCCCCGCCCCGGCGGTGCCGAACGGGTGGTGCGTGACCCAGCCGCTGATCAGCACCGGCGCGAGCAGGATGTTCAGGATCACGGTGAGCATCTGCACCACCATGGTCGGCTGCACGATGCCCGTGCCGCGCAGGCCCGCCCCGAGCGCCGCCAGCGCGAACTGCAGGGCGAGACCGGGCGTATACCAGTACAGGTAGGCGGTCCCGGCAGCCGCGGCCGCCGGGTCGGCGGCGATGGAGTGCACATAGGTGCCGGTCAATAGAAAGCCCGCCGCGAGGGTGAGCAAGCCGCAGATCGCAGATAACGCCAGCGCCTGGTTGAAGATGAGATTGGCCGTGCCCTGATCCTTCGCCCCGACCGCGTGCGACACCAGCGCCACCGTGCCGACGCCGACCATCTGCGTAAGCGCCAGGATCACGAAGCTCGCGGTCCCGGCGCTGCTGACACCGGCAATCGCCGCATCCCCGAGCGGCGCCACGAAATAAAGGTCGACCAGCATGTACAAGGTCTGGAACAGCATGCCGATGCCGATCGGCACTGCGGTGGCCACCAGCTGTCGGGCGATCGGTCCCTGTGTCAGGTCTTTCATCTCTGTGCTGCTGCAGGCTCCACGTGTGGCTGCAAGCGTACAACCGAGAACCGCCACCTGCGAGGGCGGGGGGTTGCCGCAGCTCCCGTAGCGTCGCCGCAACACTCACGTGCCGCAGCAGCGCGCGTCATGCCCCCTATAGTAAGAGGGATGGGTTTCACGATGCGGTTACGGCACATTGCTCTTATGAACAGCTCCGCCACCCTGTCAGCCCGCGCCGCCGCGGCCAGCGGGCCCGCAATCGGGATCCTTGCCGCCATCAGTTTCTGTCACTTGCTGAACGACATGATGCAGTCGTTGCTGCCGGCGCTGTATCCGATGCTGAAGAGCTCCTACCAGCTCACGTTCGGACAGATCGGGCTGCTGACATTCACGTTTCAGATCACCGCATCGCTGCTGCAACCCCTCATCGGCGCGCTCGCGGACAAAAGTCCACGGCCCTATTCGCTCGCGGCCGGCATGAGCTTCACGCTGGTCGGGCTGCTGCTGCTCGCCTTCGCGGACCGCTACGCGCTGCTCCTGGTCGCCGCCGCGCTGGTCGGCACCGGCTCGGCGGTCTTCCATCCAGAGTCCTCGCGCGTGGCGCGCATGGCCTCAGGAGGCAAGCACGGGCTGGCGCAATCGGTGTTCCAGGTCGGCGGTAACTTCGGCTCCGCGGCAGGTCCGCTGCTCGCAGCGTTCATCGTGCTGCCGCACGGGCAGTCGAGCGTCGCCTGGTTCTCCGCCATCGCGTTACTTGGCATGCTGGTGCTGATCAACGTTGGGCACTGGTACAAGGCTCACGGGCTCTCGCGCCTGGCGCACGCGCGCGCCACGCACGTGCATGCGCCGGCGCACCACGTGAGGCGCGGGATCGCGGTGCTGCTCGCGCTCATATTCTCGAAGTACTTCTATCTGGCGAGCATCACGAGCTACTACACGTTCTATCTGATCGATCACTTCCACGTCTCAGTGCGCAGCTCCCAGCTGCACCTGTTCCTGTTCCTGGCCTCGGCCGCCTTCGGCGGCATGATCGGCGGCCCGCTCGGGGATCGTCTTGGCAGCAAGTACATCATCTGGGTCTCGATCCTGGGGGTGCTGCCCTTCACGCTGCTGCTGCCGCACGCCAATCTCTTCTGGACCACCGTGCTCACGGTCCCGATCGGCATGATCCTGTCCTCGGCGTTCCCGGCGATCGTGGTGTACGCCCAGGATCTGCTGCCGGGTCGTACCGGCATGGTGGCGGGACTGTTCTTCGGGCTGGCGTTCGGGATGGGAAGTGTCGGGGCCGCAGTGCTCGGCTGGCTCGCCGATTTCTCAGGCATCAGTTTCGTCTACGCGATATGCGCATTCCTGCCGCTGATCGGATTGCTGGCGGCATTCCTCCCCGACGTGCACAAGTATCACGTGGCGCGCGTCGCTTGATAGGCTCTGGCACGCATCGCACGCAGCAGCCACCGCAAACGCCTGCCGCCACCCGCGCGGCACGCAGAGGCTGAGCCAGCGCGCGCCGTACCGCGCGCGCGCTTAGAATCCGCACATGAATCTGCTGCCGCGTGCGCTACTGGATGAACTCGCCGCCAAGGCCGCGGTCAGCCCGCGCGCCCGCGCCCACCACAACATCCACGCCACGGCGGCCGACCCGGTGCAGCGCTTCATCGTCGTGGCGCTCGGGGATTCGTATTTTCGCCCACACCGGCACGTGACCCGAGCGGAGCTCGCCGTGCTGATGCGCGGCTGCGTCGATGTGCTGATCTTCGATGCGCACGGGCGAGTGCTCTCGCGCCACGCGGTCGGTGGAGGTACGGCCAGCATGGCGTACGAGACCGAGCCGGGCAGTTGGCATACGCTCATTCCGGGCAGGGGCGGCTGTGCCTTTCTCGAGATCAAGCAAGGCCCGTACGATCCGGCGAGCGCCTCTGAGTACGCGTCCTGGGCACCGGCCGAGGGCACGCCTGCAGTGCCCAAGTTCCTCGAGTGGCTGCGCGCTGCACAGCCGGGCGACTGCCCGCCTGCCTGAACTCGTGCGCTAAGTGCGCAGCAGCTGGCGCAGGTACCCGCCCAGCTGCTCGCCACCGAGACTCTCCTCCACGTAGCTGAAGGTTCCCGCTTCCTGCACCTCGCGCGCGGCCTTCACGAGACCCGTGATGGCGGCGCGATACAGCGAGGTCGAAAGGCTGATGCGCTTCACCCCGGCGGCGGCAAGCTCTGCGATCGCGAAGGACTTGGCGCGCATGCCGACCATGAAGTTGACCGGTCGGGTCACGGCGCTGCAGACAGTGCGCACGGATGTGAGATCGGGCAGACCCGGCGCGAACAGCACATCCGCGCCAGCGCGCTCGAATGCCTGCAGGCGCCGCACGGTGTCGTCCAGGTCGGAGCGGCCGTGCAGGAAATTCTCTGCGCGCGCGGTGAGCAGGAACGGAAATGGCAACCCGCGGGCCGCCTCGGCAGCGGCGGCCACGCGCTCCACCGCCTGCCCCATAGGGTAGATCGGCGCGCGCTCATCCCCACTCGCATCCTCGATCGAGCCGCCGACCAGTCCCGTGGCAGCTGCCAGGCGTATGGTCTCGGCAACCTCTTGCGGTGAGTCGCCGAAGCCGTTCTCCAGATCGGCGGCCACCGGACAGGGGCTGAGCGAGGCGATCAGCCGTCCATGCTCGAGCGCCTCGGTGCGCGTGATCTGCCCATCCAGTCGACCCAGAGTTGCAGCGCACGCCGAGCTGGACGTTGCGAGCGCCTGGAAGCCGAGTCCCGCCATGACGGCGGCGGAGCCCCCGTCCCAGACATTCGCAATGACGAAGGGACCGGCGGCCTGGTGCAGCGCGCGAAAGCGCAGCGCCAGCTCATGTTGATTCTGCATGGCTTCAAGCTCCGTCGCCCGCGCACAGCCGGGCGGAGCAGTGTGGCACAATCTGCGCGCCTTGGGCTTGGCGACCCTCCCCGTGCACCACACCCGCGCAGCGCCTCTCGGCGCCTGGTTCGCCACCGCCGCACTCACCGGCGCAAGCCTCGCGGCCGCAGCCCCGCAGGGCTGCCCACGCAACACCGATGTGCGACCGGCGGTGCAGCATCTGCAAGAGGCGATGGCGCAGGGGCGCTTCATCGCCTACGAGCCGAGCTCGTTGCGTGTCGTGAACGGTGCGGTTACGCCGGCCGACCCCGCGGGCATCCGCGCGGATCTGAGCGTGCTGCGACAGAAGTTCGATGCGCTCATCACCTACGATGCCGTGCATGGGGCGGAGCAGATCGCGCCGATCGCGACAGCGCTCGGGTTCAGGGCGCTCATCATCGGGGTCTGGAATCCGGCCGCTGACGCCGAGCTCAGCGCCGCGATCGAGGCGGCGCGCCGTTTCCCAGACCTCGTGGTCGGGATATCGCTCGGCAACGAGACGCTGTTCGCGCATCACAGCGACCCGCAGGCGCTCGCTGCGCAGATCGCGCGCGTGCGCCAGCGGCTGCCCACCACCGCACTCACCACCACCGAGCCGTTTCATATCTACTCCCAGCCCGGCACGGCAGCGCTCCTCGGCCAGCTCGATTTTCTGCTCGTCAACGTGCACCCGATTTTCCAGCCCTGGTTCCGGGATGCCTCCGACCGCACCGCCGCGCAGTTCGTGGTGAACGTGCTCGCCGAGCTTGCCCCACTCAGCTGCGGCCCGATCCTGGTGAAGGAGACCGGCGTGCCGAGCGCGCCCGCCACTGCCGGCTTCAGCGAGCAGCGCCAGGCGTCGTTCTACCTCGAGTTGCGCCGCCTGCTCAGGCCAAGCGCTGCGCGCGCGTTCGCCTATTTTTCGGCGTTCGATGCACCGTGGCGGGAATTCGACGCGGGTCCGGTGCCGGGCGCGCATCCGGAGGAAGCGCACTTCGGACTTTACGATGCCGGGCGCCATCCGAAGCAGGCGGCGCGCGAGCTGCCCCCGCTTCCGGCGGGTGATTAGCGAGCGCACCACGAGCGGCGGCTGTCACTTTACGGCCATTTCCACCTTCACGGTACCGCACCCCCCAACACCGTTCACCCCGATGCGGGTGGGAAGCCCTTGCGAAAGATCGGCGAGATTCAGTGCGCCACCGGGCTGCACAGCAAGCGCAGCTCGCGACCCTATGAGGCCTCGGGCCAATTTTCCGCGAGATCCTCCCCGAGCCGCCCTACCTGCGCGCCATCTTGCGGTCGGGATCACTGCGACAAGCTCTAAAGCGGCTCGATCAGGCTGGCATCGTTCGCAAGCCTGGGGTTGTTGACCCGGCGGCTCACCTTCCAGGCCACCATCGTCTCGTCGGGATAAGGTTTGAGCGCCGCACGTGCCTGCTCAAAGGTTCCGCCGAGCCACGCCTCGTGATCGGGCTCGGCGAGAACCGCGGGCATGCGCTGCTTGCCGTTGTGGACCTCGGCCAGCAGCCGGTTCGCCGGCACGGTAATCAGCGTGCACGAGAACACAAACGCTCCGTCCTGCCGGCGCGATCGATCCCACAGAGCGGCGACTCCGAACACCTCGCGTTCGGCGAGGTGCACAAAGAACGGGTCGCGTGAGCCGTCCGGGTTGACGTGCGGTTCGTAGAAACCAGCCATTGGCATGATGCAGCGTTGTCCGCGATGCCAGGGATCGCGGTAGCTCGGTGCACTTTCGACACGTTCCACGGTGGCGTTGATCGTGGAGGCTTTCAGTGGCACTCCGTGCGCCCACCAGGGTATGAGGCCCCAGCGCATCTGCGCCGCCACGCGCTCGCCCGACTCTGCTACCACCACCGGGACTTCTTCGGTCGGCAGCACGCGATAGCTCAGCGGGTACTCCCAGCGTCCGCGCCGAATACCCATGGCCCGCTCGGCCTTGGCGGCCTGGGCCAGGATGTACTTGCCGCACATGAAATTAACTGCCGTTCTATAATCAAAAGTGCAGACTTGAAATTGCGCAGAAAACCCTATTTATATAGACAATCTGTGCATTTGATGACGTTTGATGATCTTTGATGCCGTTTGCCCAAAACTGTACGTAACTTGTACGTAAAACTGAGAACCTCGACTTAATAATGACGACACGCTGGACACCAAACCGAGTTGCGAGCTTGCCCGCACGGAGCAGCGCATACACTGATCCCGGTCAACCAGGGCTCGTGCTCGAAGTGCGGGAGCGCAAGGGCAAGCAGCCATCGCGCACGTTCTACTATCGTTATCAGCATAAGGGTAGGCCGGGCAAAGTGCTCCTCGGCCACTTCCCCCAGACGAGCCTCGACAAAGCGCGCCGTCTTTCAGGTGAATACCGCGAATTGGCAAGCCAAGGCATCGATCCGCGCATGGCATCGCCTGCACGGTACGCGGCCACTCCAACCGGCGATGAGCATAGCTCCGAGGCGCTCGTGAATGAGTTCCGCCAGCACAAACTTTCGACCCGTAAGAAGCCCGAGTATGCGGAGCGCATCCTGAAGAAGGAGATCCTCCCCGTTTTTGCGGGACGTGACATCCGCACGATCAAGGCACGGGAGATCATCCAACTAACCGACCCCATCAATAAGCGCGGCAGCAAGGTAATGGCGAACAAAGTGCATGCGCTCACAACGCAGCTGTTTACCTTCGCTGTGCAGCGCGGTCTACTCGAAGCGTCACCCGTTCTCGCCCGCTATCGGCCAGGCGGCACGGAAAAGCCACGTGAACGTGTGTTGTTGGATGAGGAGATCAAGACCTTCCTGAGGGACCCGAAGGCATGTACGCGGTTCGAGCGCCTCGCGACCGTGATCAAGCTGCTATTGCTCACGGGACAGCGACGGGGTGAACTCGCAGCGGCCAGGTGGTCTGACATTGATTTTTCGGCGCGCACGTGGCGCATCCCCAGGGAGAATGCAAAGAACAGCCGCGAGACTGTGGTTCCGTTGTCCGATTGGGCGCTGGAAGAATTTCAGACTCTGAAGCGCGAGGCCGAAGGCGCGCCCATGGTGTTGCCCGCGAATAAGGGCGGCCTCGACCCGCGCTACCTGTCACAGTCGATGATCAACGTGCGAGAGCGGTTCCAAAAGCGTGGTGTTGAGCCGTTTTCATTGCATGACCTGAGGCGCACGTGCCGCACGGGACTCGCGCGGCTGAAGATCGCTCCACAGATCGCTGAAGCCGTGCTCAACCACCTGCAACCGGGCGTGGTCCGCGTTTATGACCGGTACGATTACGTGCCCGAGAAACGCGAAGCGCTAGAGAAGTGGGCCAACCACCTCAAGACCCTCAAGGATGCCGCTGTCGCTCAATAACAGGCGTGCTGCTCGGCGTACCTCTTACCGGGCGACCGCGCTGTTACCCCGCACCAGTGCTGGCTGAAACCGAAGTCGCGGCGGAATCGAACCAGATTACGCTCCCGCTTGGCGCAGGCTTGCGCCTAACCCCTGCCTCGCTTTCATGGCGCGCTCGCGACGCCTCGCCCAACCGAGTTCGTGGATGCACTGGTAATGCATCATCCAGGCGATTTCGCCAAACGCGGGGAGATCTAACTTCGCCTCGGCTATGAGCTGAGGTCGCCCCTTATACAAAAACCCCGGGCACCCCGGGCACCCCGGGCACCCTTGGAAAGGGATCTGTGATTGTGACAGGGCACTGAGAGGCCGGAACGTGCGCGACGACCGTATGACGCAGCTTGAGAATGCGTTCGTGTAGATCAACGTATTCCTGTGCCCGCAGCACCTGGATCAGGGGCACACTCAGCGTCAGCGTGCTATCCGCGGCAGCGTTTTTCCCTTCCTTTTCGTTGGGCGTGAAAGCCCGCGCGTAGCGGATAACGGCGCATTCCAGCAGAGCTTCGTGCTCGAGAGTTCCGACTGGGTGCTTTCTTGCGGCGGCGATGAAATCCAGAGTCCACTTGAGATCGCTCATGGCTATGACGATGCGCCACTCTGCAGGACTCGGGGCTAGTTCGATGGGTTGTGTATCCACACAATCCATGCTCCGCCGAGACGCCGCGGCGGTCAAGCCTCGCGCTCGTGCTGCGGGCGCTGGTGCGGTGAACGACAGCGCCGCCTTCGGGCGGCGTTTTTGCCTTCAGCTCAAATGCTGAGTGGCCTGATGTCTGGAACCTAGACGGCGCTCGAGGTAAACCATTGCATCAGCCATCGCTCGTTCGATCAGTCGCACAGTGTTAGCGAAGGAATCCAAGCTCAGACCGTCATCGAACCGATGCATACCCACCATGATGGCGTCCGGAAGTTGTGAGTCATCGGTGGCACGGGACATCTCTATCGTCACACCACCTTCGTAGGCGGTAATCCGCTGATACAGATTCTCGTAAAACTCTCGCTTGGCGGGCGCACTCAACGCATTGAAAGCCGTTTCGTATCCAACCTTTAGGTCAGTTGCGTGAGCTTGGATCAGGACGGCTCTCGGGGTTGCCGGGAAATGCTCCACCATGACCGGGGGGCTCTTCGCCGTCTGCCTCATACCGAGCGCCCACGCGCCCGCTTTTTCGGGCATGCGTTTGTACTCCCAGCCCATGTCGCGCGCCCATCCCTCAAATAACTCGACAGTCAGTTCCAGACGTTGGTTCGCCACGTCGATATCCTCCGCCTGTTGTTTGAAAAACTCTATTAACTTCGATTGCATACGTAACTCGAGATCGAGGACTGGCGCGCCGCCTAGCAACCTATCCAAGAAGACCGGGAAGAACTCATTTAGATGATCGAATCGGGCTGCGATGAATATTTCATAGAGCGGCGCTGTCATCTGCCTCTCCTGTATGGAAGCGAACCATGTCAGCCCGTTATCGATCACTTGTCGGTGCCCGGTGTTATTTTGAACCACCACCCCCCATCTGGGCGTAGGCGGGCGGCCAACGAGGTCTGTTGTAACTATAAGATCCCCGAAGAGCGGGTCGTGGTCGAACGCAAGTCGTTGGGCGTAGATGTCGGTGAGGACCCCGTTTTCATCGCATTGACCCACCATATATACGCGAGGCCGTTGCCGGCGTTCGCCTAGACTATCTTGGAAGACAAAATGCACGTATCCGCCGGTGCGAACCCGCGCGAGTTCTCCCCCGGCGCCCACCATCGACTGATAAAGCTGAAAGGCATACAGGTGCGCAAAGTCTTCATCGAGTATCGGGTGGCCGGCCTCTGTGGCTTGACGCCGTATCCTTTGTAGATGCTCGACCGAACCGGATGTTTGCGAGTAGACAGTCAACATGTTATCTAACAATTTTTTTCCCTCGCCCAAAGTAATAAAGCTCCGTGGTACGTGTTGCAGGCTCCTGTTTTCAGAGTCAATCAGATAGAATTCCGGAGTGCCCGTGTGCCTGCTCGACAAAAGAATTTCGAAGGGATACCTGTTGTCTATTGGAAACTGGTAGCGGACGATCAGTCTGTCGAGTTCCTCAAAGCGCTCGGATGGCGTCCCTTGCGCGCATTGGGCTTGAATTGCGCGAATACAGCCTCGCGCCTTTTCCCACGCTCCGCAGATGCCGAAGATGCATCCTGGGAATAGCACTCCGCTTTTAATTGCGCCCGGATTCGGCGCTTTGTCCAATGACGTTAGGAGCGAGTCGGCAATGATCGCCGCCGTTCCGAATCGCTTTATGCCGACGACGAATGTCACTGGGGGTGCCGCGAAAGCGCCCGGCACCCCCGGGCGGCAGTCTCGAGTTCCAGCTCCGTGAGGTCGAGCGCCATGGCTGCATGGTCGCGCGACCGGGCGCGCGCGTCCATGCAGTACCGGCGAGCGTTCAGGACTGGATGGCTTGGCGCCGCCTAGCAGTCTGCGCTGATCCGAGCGCCTTGTGACAGGGCACGCGCTTTCGCGTGCTCTCCCGGCGGACTGCGGCTTTTGCGTATGGTCCGTTCGTTCGGCGAGGGGTACCGTGGCCCATGGCGAAGCGAAAACAACGGCTCAAGATAATCAGCTCGGACGAGGCCATTACCGGCATCCGAGGGCAGGCTTTTTTTGCGCGCCACGGTGGCCGGATCACCGAGGAGCTGTGCAGCGGCAAGGCTGAGAGCGGTTGCAGCGGGTGGTGGGAAGTAGGTGCCGCCGACGGCTACAAGCTGCGCTGCGAGTGGCTCCGAACCGCCAACGAGGAGCAGTTGAGATTCTCGGAGATCGCGCCCGGTTGAGCCTATGAACGAGATGACGGAAGCACAGGATCGGATTCTTCAGGCGGCGTCGCACATTGCAGGCGGAATGACCGCAGGGGCATTTGCGGCAGGGGCATTTCGGAATTCGGATAAAGGAGCTGCGCAGTCGAAGGAGATGATCGACCACATAGCGCAGATCTCAGTTCGGATCGCCCGCGAGATCGAGGCGGCTGTCAAACGCCCGGCCTGATAGCGAAAGGCCCTACCCCCGGCGGACGAAGTTGCGCCACGCCCCGCTAGTGCGGGTTCTTCTGGATGCCACGCGGTCTGGGTTTCGCAATGGCCACGACCTCCGCAGCTTTCTTGCCGCACTGAGAGCAGCGCAGCCTCGGCGCAAGCGCTTCGAGCGTCGTTGACCAGCCCACCAAGCGCGCCAGGGCCTCCGGTTCGATCTCACGCGATGCACCGCAGGCACAGCTCACGCGCAACAGGAACATCCCGAAGCAATCGTCCAGCTTCTTGATATGAGTGAGCACCCGCACCTGCGAATGGTGCGGAGCGGCGACTCCACGCGTCCATCCAGTACCCGCGAGCGCTCGGGACTGGATGGCTTGGCGTCGCCATTCGCGGAAAGGATCTGGTCACTTGCCGACGAGGCCAATCGCCTGAATCTCGATTAAAGAGCCAAAATGCAGTTGCGGCGACACGGCGACAACTCGTGCGGGGCGATGTTTTCCAAACACCTCGGCATAGACTCGGTTAACCGCGGGCCAGTTTGCGATGTCAGTGACGTACACGGTGACGCTGACGACATTATCAAGGCTTGAGTGAGCCGCACGGAGAATCGCGCCTACATTTGAAAGAGCCTGTCGCGTCTGAGCTTCAATCCCATCCGGGATTTCGTGCTGACCACCCAACTTAACGGGCAGTTGCCCCGAGACGAATACGAATCCATTCGCGATTACCGCTTGGCTGTAGTGTCCGCCCGGTGGGGGTGCTTCCGTAGTTTCCACTGATTGGATCGCTTGTGCAGAAGCGCCGAGGCTGTTGACAGTCAACAATGCAGCCGCTATTTGAACACCAACGCTCTTCATGTGAGTTCCCCTTTGACACGCTGTTGGGATCTGAAATAGAAGCGAACCGACGTGCTCGGTGCAGCCGTGTGCTTCAGTGCCGCCGCGCTCCCGTCCGCAGTCCCTGGGAACGGCCCGACCCGTCCTACAGCAGCAGTCTTTTATACACGGACCAGAGCCGGGGGTGCTGGTCACGCGTAAGCCTTCACGTCATTTCCGATTCAAAGATCCGAGCCTCGAGCCCGGAGCTTAGACGAGCGACCACGGAGCGAATGGCGTCCGCCTGCCAGCGCGCGGCGGACGGGCTGATCACGATTCTTTCTACGTGATCAGCGATCACCCATGGAATCGTAAAAATTCTTGGCGGGTTGGCAATGCTCGGTACCCCCGGCGGTACCTTGTCGCCTGACCAGATACTGGGAACGTGCTTCACGATGCGAACTTCGTGCTCATGCTCGTACTCGTGACCTTTGCACATCGTGGCCCGGAACACGTTGCCCTCCGGCATCACTCCTCGGTTAAAGTCGAAATAAGTGACCACCCCAATGAGTAGCTCAGTACCCCTTAGGGAATCACGCAACCGCTCGTACGGGAGAACCAGCGCGACCGACGCGCCCCGCCCCGCGTAGATCTGCCACATCGCTTCGGATTCTTTGTGTTCGCCCAAGCATCAGCAGCTCACGAAGGATGCGGCTCGATTTCGCTCCTCGCTTTCCAACGCCTGCTCCGCTTCTTCAATGGCGAGGCGCTTGCGCTCGTCGTGGCTCGCGGGGTCGTTGGCAATCTCCATTCTCCGCATGGCCGATAGATAGACGGCGCGGGCGAAATGCCTTCCGTGACGACCCTCGCGCTTGTCATCGAGTGTGTTTACTCGGGTGAGGACTAGCTCGCTGTGCGTCAACGCCCACACGAGCTTTGGAAAGTCGATGTATCGCCACACCCACTCCTTGGGATCCTTAGGCTGCGGGAAGCAGGGGTGGTGCTGCAGATTTCCGTCTGGCGAAGGCATTGCGCGATTGTAAGCCTCACGGTTGCCGCCGGCGCGAAGACCCTTACCGCTTTCCTCTCGCCCGCTCGAACCTCGCTGCCAGTGCCGCATAGCGCTTTGCAACGTCCTCCACCGACCCACGCATACTCGGATTCTCCAGCTTCTTCGCCCGCCCACCCTCCCGATACGCCAAGGCCCGGCACGCCCGGGCGCGCCCGCGCCTGTGCACGAAGCGCGGCTAGTATCCTGAGTCACTAATTCGCGAACATTTATTTTCCTTCGATGTCCAAAGTTAAACTGGACTTTCGAGGGAGATGCGATGCGACGTGGACCG
>Ga0302324_100001423_pt1 | contig 58197 bp, 51 predicted proteins | sample Palsa_T0_1_FD_201949 | JGI IMG/M metagenome (GOLD analysis project Ga0302324, IMG submission 201949) | Peat permafrost microbial communities from Stordalen Mire near Abisko, Sweden - Palsa_T0_1 | ecosystem: Environmental > Terrestrial > Soil > Palsa > Peat permafrost | place: Sweden: Abisko...
GCGCATCATTGCCGGAGCTGCCGGATCGATGGCATTGCCGTTCTTTTTGCGGCCCCACGGACGCCGCAGGCTCGCGGCCCTGGACGTAGCAGCCGGAGGTGGCCAGGCTCCTGCGCAGCCGGATCGAACCGGAATAACCGGGACGGAAACATTCACAACTGCCGTACTACCACGCTCACGCGCCCCTGGATCACATCCAGAGGGCCGCGGTCCGGCAGAGCGATGGACTGCGACCGGTCCGCGTGCTGGGACCACAGATACAACCGCCGCCTGGCGCGCCGCACCAACCCGATCGTGCCTCCGCCCGACAGGTCCACGGCGAAATAGCCCGCTTCATCGGGATTGAGACGGGCCGCTTCGCAGCGATCCAGCAGGACCACGCCGCAGCCGCTGAACATCGCCGGGCGCAGCGGGTCCGGCGCCAATCGGGCGGCCACGGGAGCCTCCAAGCGATCCACGGCCGCCGCCGGGAACGGATATCGCTCCCATCCGACCGCTTGCGGATACGGATGTTCCCGCCCGATCCAGCCATCCAGCAGCCCGACCGTGCGGTATTCGCAGCCATCCGCGGGCGCCGCACCGGGCGCGGCGCCGTCTTCGGCGGTCGCCAGATCCATCAGATTGATGCGCAGTCGCCGCAGGATTTGGTCGGCCATGCCCGTGGACAGAAGCCGCGTCCCTTTTAACACGTTATGGATATGCGGCTGCGAAACCCCGGTAAGCCGGGCTAAGCCGCGTTCGCTGGTTTCGCCGTTTCGCACACGTGCCCGGAGATGGGAAAGCAGCCGTACCTCGAGCAGCCGAAAGTCCACCGCGCGCCTCACCCTATTTCTAGCAGAAATAGATCCGATTGGGAATGGGAATATTCCATGGCATAACGTATAGTACTACGATTATTGCTGGAGCATTATTAGTACGCCAACTTGATCTGAATCAGGTATATGGATATTATACACCCAGGGAATTCTGATATATTACCGGAAACAACCATAAATTCGCTTGACGATTTCTCACTCGGCGATAAATTTGAAACAAGTTTTGGTAGCGGCCGCCCTGCCCGCAGGAAGGTCGCCGAGAGGACGTTTCAAGCCGATGAACTGGGATCGATCACAAACCATTGCGCTCGCAAAGACGACGTGTACGCATTGTCATGGGTATGGACTGCGTCCGGGCCGTAACGACCGGGAGGTTCCCTGCAATTGCGTCTTTCGCGCCATATTCCGCGCCTGCTACGGGCGCTTTCGAGACTGCGTCAACAAGGACAGATCCTTGAGCCGGGTGCAGGTCGAGTTCTGCTACGGCAAGGACTATCGCATTACCTACGGCCGCAAAGTGGAGGAGTACATCGCCGATTTCTGCTTGGTCAGCCGCAACGCGCTCACGCCTTTGGAGTACGATATTTTCCGCTTCCATTATATTTTGGGAGCGGACTGGAAACTTTGCTGTTGGCGGACGCAGATCGATCGCGGCTCTTTTTTTCATATCGTTTACAAGATCGAGCAGAAGCTGGGGCGCATCTTCCGGGAACTGGAGCCCCACGGTCTTTTTCCTTTGGATGAGTACTTCGGCGGCACGATGCGCAACGATCGCCCCAACCGGGCCGTGGCGCTATTGCCCAGGCGCGCTCCGGCCCGGGTGCTCCGTCCCCCGATGGGGCTGTCGGCCGCCTAGGGGGACGGGCCCGCGGGCGTCCGGGCCTGTCTCGACGCCGGTGGGACAGGCTTCCGGCGCCTGCTGGCCTGTACCCGGGGTAGGTGTGCTTTAACGTTGAGATGAAGCCGTCGCACATTATTGGCATGAGAGGAATATTTCGGATGGACCACTCTGCTTTCGTAATGCCAAGCGATACGGTAATTCTGGACTGGTTGGACTCCCACAAGCTTGAAGATTATGGGGTCCAGATTTTTCGTCACGGCGACGGCCGACCTCGCGTACTATTGCGAGAGGACGATGCCGGCGTAACCTGGAGACACATGTCCTGGCGCGATGCGGTAATCCATGCAATGTCCGTTGAGGAAAAACACACCGCTACTGCGACCCAAGGCGGCGAAGTCCCGGGTTATGTGGACTCGCTACTGAGCGGAGTTTTTAATTCAGACGCACCTGGACGCGGCCGCGAAAGGTAACATATCACTTCGCCATAGGCCGGACCGCCGACAGCCTCCAAGGTCGCGTGGGAGATGTCTTCAAACGGTCCTAGTTTGCTGGTCCACTCGCCCGAGTCTAGCTGTAGCGCAGCGTGCTCTGGTGTGGGTGGCGCGTTGGCTGGAAGCCTTCCCAAAATGGCTACTTTTTCAACTCCAGTCTGAAAACAGCCGTTCTCGCAAGGTCGGAAACCCAAGGTCCCGTAGGCCTCGACGAACGCCTCTAGCGTCAAAGCCCGCTGGACGCCTGGGGGCCAGTAACCAATATTCCGCGCATCTGGCCACCACCATCTGGCAGTGTCCCCTGCGGCCCAAGCAATGCAGTTGTACCGTGTTGATACTTTGCTCGTGACGGTGTGATTGTCTGGCGTCAGCCTTGGCAGTTCCGAAGGTGGCCAACTACCCGGCATAGCCCGCTTTCTCTGCCCATGCTATCCAAGAATTGGCCATTCTCGGGAAGTTGCCCCGGTCCTCCACAGCGACAGGATCAATGCCGGAGACTGTCTGAAGTGCCCAAAACCATTGGTCCGGCTCATCCCCCTCACTGCGCAATTCGGCAATGATGAGCGGAATCGCAGGTAGCCCCATACCGATAATTCTCTGGTAAGCGTCGCACATCGCCGCCACCGTGATAGATGAGGTAGCGCCACGCTCAGTGCGCCACTGAGCGACCAATCGGCGAAACTTCTTCCAGTCTTCAATGGAAACCAAGATGTCGGCGGGAACCCCACTTGGAGCCACTATACCTGTGGTGCCAACGGTATTGCTCTCGGCGGGATCCTGCTCGGGCGTGGCACCCCGCTCAGCGGCAGGTGCGCCGGTGCTCACACACAGACACACGCAAATCGCTAGGACTTGGATGGTGACGGGGAGCGTCGTGAAGTTTGCGTTTATAGTGAGATTCATGTTAATTCACCTTGCCGTGGCCTGGATCTGAAGACTTACGCAGTGCCTCTGGTGAGCTTGCCACCGTCATGGTTACGTTAGTGTTGATGGCGTATAACGGATTTCCGTCGTTGTCCCATTTGCCATCTATGCGCGTGACCTTAAAGATGGTGGGCTTGACGCGCAGGACAGAGCCATCTTCCAACTGAACATCCGACCATCTTTCAGTCGATTCAATGATTGGCACCTCGCTGCCGTCTAGCGGTGTAGAGCCGAAACCCTGCACTACGACCTTTGTTCTCTTTTCGGCCACAGAATCCTCCTACGGTTAATAGTGAAACTTCAGAGCAGATCGTTTCACTCTACCACGGGTGCGGGGAGGGTGTTTTTCCGTTTCCGCGCCCAACGGGCCTGTGATGCCTTTCGGGCGCCCTCGCTACGTGCCAGATCCGTCATGTTAGCGGCACGCATCTTGCCGCCGATCTTGCCGCCCTTGCGGCCCATTTTGGCGAAGTATTCGAGCATTTCCGGGGGCATCGGGGGCATCTTTGGCTTTCTCGGCATGGTCCCATTGTAGCGTACCCCCCCTTACGGATGCAAGCGACGTTTCGATCGGTGTTGAAGCGCCCGCCGGGTCGGAAACTGTGGGACCGAGCCTCACGGATTTATCCAAACCCATTGCGCGCGCAAGCAACGGAGTGGCTCGGCACTTGCGTGTAATGCCTCGATGGAAGCGGAATCATGGTCCGTCCCGGGGCTGGTATCCACACTGTGATCTCTCCCCGGCCCAAGCGCGCCCGCCTAGCCTCCCGGCGGTAGAATGAAACTTGTGCATCGTTTCGTTCTCCACAATGAAGAGATCCGGGAGTCCTCCGACAAGCTGCTCGCGCCCGGACAGGTAGGGCTGCTCTCGGGCTGGGGCGTCTTCAGCACCATCCGCGTAGTAGACGGCGTGCTTTTCGCTTTTGAACGGCACTGGGCGCGGCTGCGCAAGGACGCCGCCGCGTTGCGCGTAGCGCTCCCGCCCAGCCCGGAACGAGTGCACCAAAAGCTGCTGGAACTGGTGGAGGCCAATCGGGCGTTCGACGCCACCCTGCGCGTCGCGATCGTCCGCAACAAAGGCGGGATGTGGGAAGGACCCGGAACGGGCCTTGACAGCGACTTGATTGCGCTCATCTCCGCCACCAAGGAGTGGGGCAGCGGCGTGCGGCTCTGCTACACGCCGCGTGCGCGCTATGCGGCCGGCCAGTTCGCGGGCGCCAAGATCCTCTCGTGGGGCATGAATCTGGCCTGGCTCGAAATGGCGCAGACCCGCGGCTTCGACGAAACCATTCTTTTGAACGAACACGGCGAGGTTGCCGAGTGCACCTCGGCGAATATCTTCGCGGCGGCTGGCAACCGGGTGTGGACGCCGCCCCTCAGCTCGGGTTGCCTGCCCGGTGTGACCCGCGAACTGTTGCTGCACGAGATTCACGTCCCGGGCTACACCATTGAAGAAAAGCCGCTGGCGCCGGCGGACCTGGAGCGCGCCACGGAGGTCTTCATCACCTCCACGACCCGCAACCTGCTGCCAGTGCTCGAAATCGAAGGCCGCGCCATACCGCAATCGGGCGGAGCCTGCGCCGCTTTAGGCGCCGCGTTCGCCGCTTACGTGGACGCTTACGTCGCGAGTAACGTTGTTCAAAGCGCGGTCCCAAGCGTTGTTTCAAGCGAGGATGCGCCCGCCGCGCGCGTATGACGGTCAGTTGCCCGGAGTGCGGTAGCCGTTACCTGCGCGTGAGCCGCCGCCGGTCTATGCGCGAAAAGCTGCGCGACATGGTGGGCATTTCCCCTCTGCGCTGCGGCGATTGCGGAACCCGCTTCGTGGCCCGCACCTGGGACTTTTCGGTCTTCACGCACGCCCGTTGTCCCAAGTGCTTACGGATGGACCTCAACGTGTGGACCGATCAGCAATATTGGCCGAGCATTTTCATGAAACTGCTGATCGCCTGTGGCGCGCACCCGTGGCGCTGCGAATACTGCCGCCACAATTTCGTGGATTTCAGGCCGCGGCTGGAAAAGTTCAGCTTCAATCGTTGGCGGGAGAGAGGGCGCCCTCGGGAAGACGCCGCCGATCCGGGCGTGCCGAAAGCCGGGGAGGGCGGGGAAGGGGCGCATCCATGAAACGAGTCGTCAACGCGCTGGTCAAACTGTTTGCAACGAGCGCGATGGTTCTATCCGCGCAAACGTTCACCACGGTGTTCAACTTCGATGCCGCGGACGGCTCGGAACCAGGTGCACGGCTGGTCCAGGGCGCCGACGGTAGCCTGTATGGGACAACCATCTTTGGCGGGGCCAGCGATTACGGCACTGCCTTCAAAATCACGACGGGCGGCAAGCTGACGACGCTATACAGCTTCTGCGCCCAAACTGCGTGCGCGGACGGCCAGTATCCCGTCGGACTTGTCCTGGCCACCGATGGGGACTTCTACGGGACGGCGGGGGGCGGAGCGTACCGGGATGGCACGGTGTTCAAGATCGCCCCCACCGGCACGCTGACCACTCTATTCAGCTTCTGCGCGCACGGCGGCCTCTATTGCCCGGACGGCTCCAGCCCCAACGGGCTCGTGCAGGGCGCGGACGGGGACTTTTACGGAACCACGTCCGGTGGCGGCGTTATTCCTTCCGATCAGACCTGCTATGGAGGCTGCGGCACGATATTCAAGGTCACGCCGCGTGGCGCGCTGACGACACTGTACCGCCTATGCTCCCAACCCGGGTGCGCGGACGGTGCGGGACCGACAGGTCTGATACAGGCCGCCGACGGAAACTTCTACGGGACGACGGGCGGCGGCGCCTACGGCAGCGGCGAGGTCTTCAAGATCACGCCAAGCGGTACGCTGTCGACGGTATACAGCTTTTGCGCCCAAAGCGGGTGCTCGGATGGCGATAGCTCTTCGGCGCTGGTCCAGGCCATCGACGGCGACTTCTACGGAACGACGTATCGTGGCGGCGCCAACGGCTTCGGAACGATCTTCAAAATCACGCCGGGCGGCACGTTGACCACTCTGCACGGCTTCTGCAGCGAAAGCGGGTGCGTGGACGGCGCGGCCCCTTATGCGGTGCTGATGCAGGCCACCAATGGCAACCCGTACGGGACCACGCTAAGCGGCGGCGCGGGCAACCATGGGACGTTGTTCGAAGTCACTCCGGGCGGCACGCTGACCACGGTATACAGTTTCTGCGCCCAAGGCGATTGCCACGAGGGTCCCCTCGCCGAGGCGGCGCTGGTCCAGGATACGAATGGCGACCTATATGGCACCACCCTGTTCGGCGGGCCGGCCTCCGAGTTTTGCGAGCATTTGGGCTGTGGCACGGTGTTCAGACTGTCCTTCGGTCTGGAGCCGTTCGTGAAGACGCTGCCCCGCTCGGGCCAAGTGGGAGCGGCCATTCGTATTCTGGGAACGGATCTGGCGGACGCCACCAGTGTCAGCTTCGCCGGGACGCCGGCTGTGTTTCAGGTCGTCTCGGCTACCGAGATCGCGACCGTGGTACCGGCTGGCGCGGCCACGGGTAAGATCCAGGTCGCCGCACCCGGCGGCACGCTAGACAACGCCGGGCTGTTTTTCGTACATCCGTGATTTCAATCCACGCCGAAGCAAAACGCCGCCGATCCGTGCGGATGGCCCACGGCGTATTCTCCGGGTGCGAGATCGCCCGTGGTCATCTTGAGCGATGAACTGCCGTACCGGGAAAACTCGACGGGCAAAATTCCCTCCGCGGGCGTGGAAGTGGTGGAGGTTCCCAGCGGAGAAAAATGGCCCGACATGATCGGCAGCTCCCGCGTTTTCTTTTTGGGATACAGCTTGCGCAGGCAGTAGATCGTGTTGGGATCGACGGCGAATACCGGCACGACGGTGCGTACCACAAAATCGAGGCGCTCTCCGCTCTTGAATCGTACCGGCGATCTGGCGCCTGCAAACTCCGAAACGGCGGAGATGTTCATGACGAAGAAGCCGTGCGCATTGCTGCGCGTCGACGGCGCCTGCCGCTCCAGCGGGACCAGGTTGCTCCCATCCAGGCGATAGAAGATGTCGGCCATTTCCGGCTCCGGCGGGGCCGTCTGTGCCACGCACGCCAGCGCAAGAACCGTCATGGCAAGCGCGCCTCGCGAAACGCTGCATGGCATGGAAGCCTCCAGGTAGGCAGACGCGCGGCCCAAAAACATGGTTCCAAGCGATCCGGCCGCCCAGTCCGCGAAATCCTATTTCGCGAGCATCCGGAGCGCCTCATCGAGGGCCGCGTCCCGGGCCGCCGCCAAGTCTTTCCGCGAAAAAGTTCGCGCGCAAGTCCGGCGGCACACCCGTCCCGTCGAAAGACTTGCCCTCCTTTGTCCGGTAGACCTCGTTGGGCAACCCGAAGCTCCAGCCGTTGGGGAGCGTGCGTCCCAAGACGTCGGAGAACACGCCCTGCGTGTTCAGGCCGATGCGCGCGATGGGCGGCTCGCGGCCCATCAGGGCCATCGTGAAGGTCTCGCCGGCGCTATTGGTGTCGGGCCCAGTGAGCAGGATCACGTTGCCACGAAAGCCTGGCCGGGTGCTGGGCGCTACCCAGATTTCCTGCGGCGCGGTGAAGTGCAGCGGTCCGTCGCGGTTGTTGCGCGCAACCTTGGTATAGGCCAAGTACCTCCCGGCAGTCAAACGCGAAGCGATCTCCACGCCCAGCGGGTCGTCGCCACCCTCGTTGTTTCGCACATCGATTACCAGGCCGCGAAGCGGCTCCGCGTCGCGGAAAAGCGCGTCCAGAGCAGACTGCAGCACCTGCAACTGGTCGGTGTACACGCCGCGCGCATAAGCGCCGAATGCGTCTACGCGGAGGTACCCGACAGATCCATTCAGCATGCCGAACCGCAGATGCCCCCGGCAATACGATCGAATCCCGCCGCGCACATACTTCCGCCGGATCACCGCGGTAGCCTTCGGCCATTCCTTCGGCTGCAGACGATTCGGGTCCGGCCGCAGCCCGCTATAAGTCAGCTTGAGGCGGGGTGCGTCGACCTCGGTGTGCGTATCCTTGAGCGGCTCGATCATCTGCCGAAAAATGTCGGAACAACTCTCTCGGGTTGGTTGCCGGTGTGACTTGCGGCCGAAATTGCTTGTCCACGGCCTGCCAATCCACGTGGCGCAGATCGAAGAACGGGTAGTGCTCCGCGAAAGTCTGCCAGAAAATCGCGTAGTTGCTCTGAAGCGTGTTTTCGGGCTGCTGCGAGCAAGCGTCCGGTTTGGCGGCGGTGCGGTGCAACTGGATGTCGGAAGCTGCGCCCTCGAAGTGCAGGCGTGCGTCGTCCGCGGAGGCGCCCGGCAGGAAGCGGACCAAGTCGCCATCGATCTTGAAAACGGCGCCATCGTCGATGGTGGCGGAAAGCTGGCGCGCGCCCTTCGCGGAAGGCAAGCAACTGATCGAAGTGGTCTCGAAAACGCGCAGGCTATCGCCGCGGATCTCGACAAGAAGGCCGTAGCCGTCGGACATCCAAAGTTCGTCGAGAGAAGGCGTGTTGGATAGCGCGCCGAAGGCCGCTCCCAACAAAGTGACGCTCAAGATGGCGCGCGTCGAGAGTCGGCGCAGGAGTTTGGTCACAGGCGGGCAAAAAAAATTGGTTCCAAGTGATCCGAAGCTCAGCCTGACCCGACGCCGGCATGCACGGCTCAGAGCTTTGCAGCCGGATGACCGGCGGTAACTCCTTAGCTCCCCGCCACCCCGTTTGAGGGCGATGGATTAACGCCTTGGAGGTCGCCTGCGTACGCTCCGGCTGGAACCGGCATCTCGCAACGGCCTTTCGCTCCCCCGTAACGGCTGCCCGTTTCCAGGCCTCCGCTCCGGGATCGAAGTTCCCGGCCTGCCGCTTCGATGCGTTGCCGAACTTTCGCCGAGCCCGTTCGGCTTGCGGCTCCCTCGCTCTCCCCGGTTAGCCCCGGTTTGGGCGAGATCGATACCGTAAACCCGTTTCCCGGCTCCAGTTCCGCAATCTCGATCAGCCCCCGAATCTCTACTCCCCTTTAGGGCCTTTTGCACCCCTCCGGATCAAAGCTTCAACCCAGCCACTGATCGAGAGGCTCACCTCCCGAATGCGTCCGATTGCCCTTCGCTCCCCGCCGCCTGCCCTACCGAAATAGTTTCAACCGCGGATCAACGTTCCAGGCTCGCTTCGCTTCCGTTCGGCTCGCTGTTCCTCGAACCTCTTGGAACCAAGTGTCATGTTCGCTCCAAACAGCGTTACAGTCAAATGAATTTTGCTGCCGCGCGCCGGTTTTCCTCAAGATTGTTGGCTTGTCTTTTGTTGCAGTTGCGAGACTCTTGCTTTGAATTGTTTGTGGATAAAACATACGCGGTGGGCTTTGTTGTGAGCGCTTCTTATCGGCGTGCATCGGCGGTTTCAAGTTCCTTTGCCCCAGCCCCCAACTATAATGGTGGGTCGGTAGGAGGCCCCACCCATGCCAAAGCACGACCCGCCCCGCATCGGCCGCCGCGGGCTGCTCAAAACGTCCGCCGCCGTGCTAGGCGGAGCGGTGCTGAGCGCGCGCGCCAAAGCCGCCCCGGACCCGCCCTTTCAAAATGTCAACACCGACTCCAGCCCTTCCACGTTGAAGATCACCGACCTGCGGGTGGCCAACGTGCGCAAGCCCGGTCCCAGCCCCTGCACCATCATCCGGCTCGATACCAACCAGGGCGTCTACGGACTCGGCGAAGTCCGCGACGGCGCCAGCGCCACCTATGCGCTATTTCTGAAGAGCCGCGTGGTGGGCGAAAACCCGCTGCGCATCACCTATATCTTCGAAAAAATCAAACAGTTCGGCGGACACGCGCGGCAGGCCGGAGGCGTAGTGGCCGTCGAAGAAGCACTTTGGGACATCGCGGGCAAGGTCTATGGCGTGCCCATCTACCAGATGTTGGGCGGCAAATTCCGCGACAAGATTCGTATCTACGCCGATACCGAGGAGTCGCCGGATGTCGCGGAGTACGCCAAGCGCCTGAAAATCCGCAAGGAAGAGATGGGCCTGACGTGGCTCAAAATGGACCTCGGCATCAACCTGGTAGCCAACATTCCCGGAACCGTCACCATGCCATCCGGCGAGACTCCTTGGGAACGGAATCTGCTGCCGCATCCGTTCACCGCGGCGGAGGTAACGGACAAAGGCATCGAGAAGCTCTGCGAATACGTGGCGGCAGCGCGCGAAGCCGTGGGTATGGAGATTTCGCTATCCATGGATCACTTGGGCCACATCGGCGTGCATTCCATCATCCGGCTGGGAAAGGCGTACGAAAAATACAACCTCTCCTGGATGGAGGATGTGATTCCCTGGCAATACACCGACCTGTTGCAGCGCATCACAGCCGAAAGCCCCACCCCTGTCCTCACCGGCGAAGATATCTACTTGAAGGAGCCGTTCGTCAATCTTTGCGCGAAGCACGCGGTGAGCAAGATTCATCCGGATATCTCCACGTCGGGCGGGATCCTCGAAACCCATAAAATTGGCGATGCGGCCATGGAATACGGCGTGCCGATGGCGATGCACTACGCCGGCCTGCCGATCGGCGCCCTCGCCAGCGTGCATTGCGCCGCGGCCACCGAGAATTTCCTCGCCTGCGAGAATCATTCGCTGGATGTGCCTTGGTGGCAGGACCTGGTCGAGGGCATCCAAAAGCCCATCATCGACAAGGGCTTCATCATGGTGCCCGACAAGCCGGGCCTCGGCATCACGCTCAATGAAGATGCAGTGCGCCAACATCTCGTGCCGGATGCGGGCTTCTTCGAGCCGACTCCCACGTGGGACAAAGAACATTCCTGGGACCGGCTCTGGAGCATGGCGCCGCCCACCCGCCAGCCATGCACGGAATCTTAACCGCCGATGCACGCCGATACACGCCGATACACGCCGATGAAGATCAGGTGCTGTGTGCTACGGGGTCCTCTATCGGCGTGCATCGGCGTGCATCGGCGGTTCCTTATTTCTTGCTTTGGAAAGGGCGAACCCGGGCGGCGATGAAACCTGTCTTATCCGTGTTTATCGGTGTCCATCTGTGGCTAATTCCGGCTTTCGCGGCCGACACCCGGCAGATCTTCGAACACGGCCAGCACGCCCTGGACGCCGGCGACCTCACCGCGGCCCAGAAGGACTTCCGCGCCGTGCTGGCAGCCGAGCCGAACAATGTGGGAGCGCACGGCAATCTGGCCGTCGTCTACATGCGCCGCAAGGAGTGGAAGGCAGCCCTGCCGGAACTGCAGGCCGCCGAGCGCCTCGCGCCCCAAATGCCCGGCATCCGGCTGAACATCGGGTTGGTCTATTACCGGCAGGCCGATTACCGGCACGCGATCCAGCCATTCGAATCGGTGGTGCGCGATCAGCCGGAATCCACGCAGGCGCGCTACCTGCTGGGCCTGTGCTACTTTTTCACCGAACGGTACGCCGATGCGGCCCAAGCGCTCGAACCGCTGTGGCCGCGGGAGTCCGGCAATCTGAATTATCTGTACGTGGTGTCCATCGCCGCGAACAAGACGGGACGCACCGAGCTCGACCAGCGCGCCACCGCGCGCTTGATCGAGGTGGGCCGGGATTCGGCCGGGTTCCACTTGATCGTGGGCAAGGCGCACTTGGCCCACGAGCTATACACCAGCGCCTTGGACGAATTTTCGCAAGCCGCCCGCCTGGATCCCAAGCTGCCCTTCGTACACTACTTTCTTGGCTCGGTTTACCGCAAGCGGAACGAGCTCGAAACGGCCAAACGGGAGTTCCTGCAAGACGCCGCCATCGAGCCGGATGTGGCTTACAACTACGATGCGCTCGGCGCAGTCTGCTATGCCCTCAACCAAGTTCCGGAGGCCGAGCGGTATTTCAAAGAAGCCCTGCGTCTGGATTCCAGGCAAGCCGCTTCCGATTACGGCTTGGCGAAGATCTACAAACAGCAGGGCAAGTACGCCGCGGCGCTTGAAGCGCTGCGCGCCGCCGGCGCGATCGACCTCAACAGCGCCAGCGTATACTACCTGCGCGGCCAGATCCTTTCCGCGCAAGGCCGCCGCCGGGAAGCCAAGTCCCAGTTCGACGAAAGCGCCCGTCTGCGTCAGGCCACCCGGGACGAACTGGAACGCCAGATCGGCGGCCAGCACCCGCCCGACCCGCAATTGGCGCACGAAGACCAGTAGCCGGGCTCCTGTCCGTCTATACTGGAGTGAGCTAAATGACGCCCACCAGCAGTCGCGGCGCTGTCGAAAAGGTGAAAGGCGGAGACTACGACGCGTTCGCCGTGCTCTTCGCGAAGTACCGCCGCCGGCTGGCCGCCCTCTTGCGCTACAAAGCCGGTCCGGAGTTGCTCGCCGCAGTCGAAGTGGACGACCTGTTGCAGGAGACGTTCCTTCAGGCCTTCCGCGACATCCAGCGCTTCCACTATGCAGCGCCGGGCAGCTTCTGGAACTGGCTGGCTTCGATCGCCGGAAACGTAGTGCTGGACGCCATTCGCTTTCAGGGCCGCCAGAAGCGCAACGCCGCCGATGTCGTGCGCTTCCGCTCCGCCAGCAATCCGGGCGGTCCCGATCCGGTGGATCGCAAGACTCCGACGCTGCTGCTCTCGGAGAAAGAGTCCGTGCAGGCTCTCTTCGCGCGGCTGGAGGGGCTGCCGCCGGACTATCGCGAGGCGATCCTCCTCGCCAAAGTCGAAGGCCTGTCGACCGCTGAGATCGCGGCGCGCATGGGCAAAACTCGCGAAGCCGTCGCGCTGCTGCTGCATCGCGCGCTGAAACGCCTGCGCGCGCTGGCGGGAGAGCCGTGATGCCATCCGCGCCAGACAAAGAGGAACTGCTGGCGCAAGCGCTGGCCGACTTCCTCGACCGCCAGTCGCGCCAGGAGACCCCGGCCATCGATGGCTTCTGCCGCGAACACCCGGAGATCGCCGTAGATCTGCGCCCGCAGCTTGAGACCCTTGCCGAAATCGACCGCGCCGTGGGCCTGTCCGAATCGCCGCCGGCCAGCCACCCCGCCGAACTCTCGGGCTATCTGATTCTCGGCGAGATCGGATCGGGCGGCATGGGGCGCGTATTTCTGGCAATGGACGAGCGGCTCGGCCGCAAAGTGGCCATCAAGACCCTGAATGCGCGCTATGCCGATCACCCGGTCCTGCGCGCGCGCTTCATGCACGAGGCCCGCGCCATGGCCCAAGTCACGCACCCCAACATCGCGCGCATCTATGCTCTGGGCCCGGATGGCGAACCGCCCCACTTCGTGATGGAGTATGTGGAAGGCGCCGCGCTGACTACCGCCGCACAGCCGCTCACCCTGCGGCAAAAGGCGGAATTAATGCACAAGGTGGCATTGGCCGTGGCCCATCTGAACGAGCGCCAGGTGATCCACCGGGACCTGAAGCCGGGCAACATCCTGGTGGGTCCCGACCTGGAACCCAAGCTGCTCGATTTCGGGCTGGCGCTGCACCTCTCGGGGAACGAAGCGCGCCTTACGCTGCACGGCGAAATCATGGGTACACCGGATTACTTCTCCCCGGAACAAGCCCGCGCCGATGCGCCGCTCGATGCGCGCAGCGATGTATTTTCGCTGGGAGTGATTTGCTACGAACTGCTGACCGGCGCATTGCCGTTTCGCGCTGAGACCCTGGGCGAACAGGTGCAATCCATCTGTGAACGGGATCCTGTACTGCCGCGGCGCATCAACGCCGAAATTCCCGGCGACCTGCAGAATATCTGCATGCAGGCGCTCGAGAAGTCGGCCGCCGGCCGTTACAACACGGCATACGAAATGGCGGCCGACCTGGAGCGTTTTCTGGCGGGAGACGCGGTGCTGGCCGCGCCCGCCGCTTACGCGCGCCTGATGACCGGCAAGATCGCGCAGCATCTGCGCGAACTGGACGGCTGGAAGCAGGATCGGATTCTTTCCGACTCGGAGTACGATGCCTTCCGCAAATGCTACGACCGGCTGGTGGAGCGCGAAGACGCCTGGATCATGGATGTCCGCCGGCTGTCGCTGCCGCAAGTCGTCTTGTACCTGGGCGCCTGGATTTTAGTGGTCGGGGCTGCGCTGATCGTGCTGTTCCGATACGCGGGGCTGAGCGGTACGCCCGCCGTGCTGGTGTCCGCCGCTGCCACGGCGCCGACAGCCTGGATCGGCATTCGCTCGTGGAAACTGGAGCAGCGCCGCATTGCCGTGGCCTTCCTGCTGGCTTTCTGCCTGCTGCTGCCCATCGCATTGCTGGTCGCCATGGGCGAATATCGCGTGTTCGCCGGCTTCACCGAGGGCCGCAAGAATCTGGAGCTTTTCTCGAATTTCGAGAGCTTCAAGATGACCACCAACGCGCAATTGTGGTGGTCGATCCTGCTCTCATTGCCGGTTTACTATTGGTTGCGCCGCTTCACGCGCGCGTCGGTGTTCTCGCTGGTGTTCGCCGTGATGGTCGCGCTGTGGTGCCTGGCCTGCCTGCTGCGATTGGGCATGCTGGACTGGATCGACAAAGACCCCGGCAGGCCGTACTTCTATCTGCTCCCTTGCGCGGTGCTCTTCTTCGCGGTCGCCCTGGGGTTGGAGCGCCTGCGCCTGGCCAACGATTCACAGTATTTCTATCCCATCGCGGTGGTCTTCTCTTGGGTGGCATTGACGGGCGTGGCCACCTATCACGAACCCTATGCCAACTGGCTGAAGAGCGCCGCGCCGTGGACCCGCGGCCAGATCGAATATCTCTTCATCGTGAACGCCGGAATCTACTTCGCGCTGCAGATCGCGTGCGAGCGTGTCCGGTCGCCGCAAATGCGCATGGTGGCCAAATCGTTCCGCTTCGTGATTCCCGGCCATGTGATGACGTCGCTGCTGCTGCTGGGCTTAGCCGCATCGGATCGCTGGGAGAGCGCGCCAGCCAACGCGGGCATGCGTCTGGAAGCGCGCTTGCTCGAAGCGCTCCTACCGGTGGTGGCTTGCGTCTTCGTGCTGGGCAGCATCCGGAAACAGATGAAGAACTTCTTCGCCAGCGGCATGCTGTTCCTGGCTATCGGCTTGGTGCGGCTGCAACAGGATTTCTTCAAGGGCCGCGCGTTGTGGCCGATCGGCCTGCTGCTCACCGGCCTGCTGCTGATGGCTGCGGCCGCCCGCTATGCTCCGCTGAAGATGGCCCTAGCGCGCTGGGCGGCGGGCTTTAGCCGCCGCGGGGCTTGACCCGCTCTTTTGACCCACAACTGCAATTTCCGCCCGCCGATGTCGCTATCCCGTAGTGAAAGGAGTTTCAATACATGCGATTCACACTGTTACTGACGGTACTGGCGGGCGTGGCGGGGATGACGGGCTGCGCGCCCGCGGTCGCCATCCACCCGCTCTATACCAGCCGGAATCTGGTTTCCGACCTGCCGCTGGAGGGTACCTGGGAGTCCGGCGACGGCGATGTTTGGCAGGTCAAGAAACTGGAGGATGGCTACGAAGCGGATTCCCCGCAAGGATCCAAATACATGGTGCACCTGCTGCGTCTGAACGAGTACGAGTTCCTGGATGTCACCTCCAAGTCCGATCCGGAGGTCGGCGTGGCAGGCCACCTGTTCGGTAAAATCCGCATGCAAGACGGCCAGTTGTACATTTCCTCCATCGACGAAGCCTGGCTGAAGCAGATGATGGATGCCGGCGCCGAGCCGCAATCCACCATGGGAGAGGGGAACCAGATCGTGGTGACGGCCTCCACCGGCGAGCTGCAGAAGTTCATCCTGCTGCATGCAGCCGACCCGGACGCCTGGGACGACGACGATGATGGATTGCATCGCGTGCGCTAGCGGGTATAATTGCGGATATGGCAAAAAGCAGGGATAAAGGCAACAAAGAAGTCAAGAAGCCCAAGAAGAAGAAGTAGACGAACGGGTGCCGGACGCTCCATCCCGGCACCCACAACCCAGACCTGTAACCCGCAAGCCGAGGGACCCGACAAAATGCGAACAGAATGGATAGCCGAACGCCAGCACGACGCAATCCGTACGCAGATTCACTATGCGCGGCGGGGCGCGGTCACCGGCGAGATGCAGTACGTCGCGCGGCGCGAAAGCGTTTCGCCTGAGCTGATCCGCTCCGAAGTGGCGCGCGGCCGCATGATTATTCCCGCCAACATCCGCCACACGAACCTGGAACCGATGGCCATCGGCGTCGCTTCCAAGTGCAAGATCAACTCCAACATCGGCAACTCCGCGGTCGCCTCCAACATCGATGAAGAGCTGGAAAAGCTGCGCTACTCGGTGAAGTACGGCGCCGATACAGTGATGGACCTCTCCACTGGCGGCGACATTCCGCGCATCCGCCAGGCCATCATCGACGCGTCGCCCGTGCCCATCGGCACCGTGCCGATTTACGAGGCGCTCTCGCGTGTGCGCCGCCTGGAAGACCTGAGCGCCGCGCTGATGCTGGAGGTGATCGAGGAGCAGGCCCAGCAGGGCGTGGACTACATGACCATCCATGCCGGCGTGCTGGTGCAGCATATCCCGCTGGCGGCGCGCCGCATTACCGGCATCGTCAGCCGGGGCGGCTCCATCCTGGCCGAGTGGATGGTGAAGAACCATCGCCAGAACATGCTCTACGAATCGTTCGACGACATCTGCAAGATTTTTCAGAAGTACGACGTCAGCTTCTCGCTGGGCGACGGCTTGCGTCCCGGATCGGTGGCCGACGCCAGCGACGCCGCGCAGTTCGCCGAGCTGAAGACCCTGGGCGAGTTGACCAAGCGCGCCTGGGAATACGATGTGCAGGTGATGATCGAAGGCCCGGGCCACATCCCCATGGACCAGATCCAGATGCAGGTGGAGAAGGAAAAGGAGATGTGCTACGAAGCGCCCTTCTACACGCTGGGGCCCTTGGTGACGGACTTCGCGCCGGGTTACGACCACATCACGTCGGCCATTGGCGCGGCCATGATCGGCTGGTACGGCGCGTCGATGCTTTGCTATGTCACGCCCAAGGAGCACCTGGGCCTGCCCAACCGCGAGGATGTGAAGGCCGGCATCATCGCTTATAAGATCGCGGCGCACGCCGCCGACATCGCGCGGCATCGTCCCGGCGCACGCGACCGCGACGATGAGTTGTCGCGCGCGCGCTACCGCTTCGATTGGAAGCGCCAGTTCGAGCTGTCGCTCGATCCCGAGACGGCGCAGTCGATGCACGACGAGACGCTGCCGGAGGAAGGCTTCAAGGACGCGCATTTCTGTTCGATGTGCGGACCGAAGTTTTGCTCGATGAATATCTCCGCCAAAGTTGAAGAGTTCACCGCCGAAGAAGCGGAAGCCGTGCTGAGCGATGGGTTGGTAAATATCTCCGGCAACGACTGACCTTGGACGGCGGGCTTTAGCCGGCGCGGGGCTTTAGCCCCGCTTGCAGCGCGGACAATATGAAGAAGGAATCGACGGACCCAGATGACGGCTTGCGGGCGGAATACGATCTCACTCGCGGCAAGTACTACCGGCGGGCGACTACCGGAACCAACCTCGTCTTGATAGAACCCGACCTAGCAGAAGTTTTGCCGGACGGCGACTCCGTGAATCGGGCGTTGCGGGTTCTGGCCGCCGCCGCAGCCTGCGAAACCGAGACGCGGACGGTGTCGAACCGCGCGGTCAGCGGCCGCGCAACAAGGGTTGCCGTTCAGCCGCGAGCAGCCGGGTAGGACCGTGCCGGCTCGGCGCTACCTCGCCCCCTTAACCAGCTATCAGCCGCTTCTGAATCTCAAGACGTGGGCGACTTTGTCGCCCGTCCCACTAACTTGAATACGCGACAGCCACCTGCTTCTTGACGAACGCCAGATCGCGGGCGATAGCGGCCATGTCCGCCGGCTCATATTCCAGGTGCAGCGACAGCGGTCCGGCGAAGTGCGCGGAGGCCAGCATGGCGAACACCTCGCGCCAGTTCACCATGCCTTCGCCGATCGGGCACATGCGCATAGTCCACTTGCCGCCGGCCTTCTCCCAAAAAAAATCCTTGAGCGCCACCATCTTGATGCGCGGCAGCGCCATGCGCATGGCGATCGACCAGCCGGCTTCGCCGCCCTCCGCGGTGGCATGGCAGGGGTCGAAATAATAGCCGATCCAACTGGGGTCGAGACCTTCCATGACGGCGCGGCCGTCCCACACGGCTTCGCCCACGTAGTTACCGGAGTGATTGTGAAATCCCGCCACCATGCCGTAGGCGCGACCGAGCGACACCAGGCCGGCCACATCGCGGCGTACTTCGGCGACGCGCGCCTCGATATTATCGCCGGGCCGGTAGTTCCAGTAGCCCAGCTTCCAGTAGGGCACCTTCATGCGGTCGCGGCCGCAGAGCGCCAGCACGTTTTGCAGGGTGGGATCGGCGGCCGAAACGAACGCGGTGGTGATCATGGGAACCTCGACGCCTTCGCCGCGAATGGCTTCCACGGCGCGATACAGGTCGGCGGCGGAGAGGGCCGGTTCGACGTGCCCGCCGGGGCGCACCGTAAGATCGCAGCCGGCGAAGCCCAAATCCTTGAGGACGCCCCCGAGTTCCGAGTAATGCAGCGTGGACAGGTGTTTGGAGAACAGGCAAATGATGGGCGCCGGGCGGGGCGGCTGCGCCGGGACTTGCGCTTGCAAACGCGTGCCCAAGGCCGCGCTGCCCAAAGTAAACGCTCTGCGGGTCAAATCCATGCTTCACATCGTCGCATAAAGGACCGGCGCGGATGCGATATGGGAAACCGCGCCCGGCTAGTGTCCTGTCCCGCGGAAGACTTGAGAATGACCTGTGGGGCGGGCCTCTAGGCCTGCGGCGGGCGTCCACGCCCGCCTGTTCGTGCCCGGATATAGCGAGTTCGTCACGCGAAGAGCGGGTTTTGGAGAGCCCGCGCAGGCCTGGAGGTCCGCCCCACATTTAACCCGACAGGGGTTGTCAATTATTAAGTGGAGCAGGACAACCAGTTGAAAGGAAGGCGGCGGCCTGAAACGCTGCCAGCGGGGATAAATCCCCGCGCGGGCTTAAGCCCGCCCCCCCAGGGGTTGCCCGCGGCTGCGCATGGCGCGGCCCTACGGGCGTGTTACACTACCGAAGTCTACCCTTCCCGAGGACGACGCGGGTCGAACCATGGTTCCGCAGGAATCCCGAATCTACCGCTTCGGTCCGTTCCGGATCGAGCCGGGCACGCGCAGCTTGACCCTGCACGAACAGGCCGTTCCCTTAACTCCGAAAGCGTTCGATCTGCTCCTTTATATGGCGCGGAATGCGGGGCGCCTGCTGACGAAAGAAGAGCTGTTGGGCGCGGTGTGGCCGGACAGTATCGTGGAAGAGGGGAATCTCAGCCAGAATGTTTTTCTGTTGCGGAAAGCTCTGGGGGAGACCAGCAAAGCGAATCGCTACATACTCACGGTACCGGGCCGGGGTTATCAGTTCGCCGCGCCGCTGGAGGCCGAGGCTTCTCAGGTGGTGGTACACGCGGCGCATACGCATACGACCGCGATTGTCGAAGAAGAATACTTCGACAGCGTTCCGGCGAAGCTCCGGAGCCGTCGATGGATTTGGGCTGGCTTAGCGGTACTGGTCGCGATGGGGGGCGCCAGCGCCATAGTTTATCGCGCTGCTCAACAGCCGATGCCGAGTGGGCACCGGGAAATCGTGGTCGCGGACTTCGTCAATCGCGGAAAGGATCCGGCCTTCGATCTAACGCTGCGGCGGGCGGTGGAGATTGAGTTGGGACAGTCGCCGTTCCTCAGCATATTGCCGCAACCAAAGGTGGCCGAAACACTGCGCATGATGGGCCGCCCAACGGACGAATACTTAAGCGGGCCCGTGGCGCGGGAGATTTGCCGGCGCAACAACGGACAGGCGGTGATTGCAGGGGAAATCGCCGGCGTTGGGTCGCACTATCTGCTCACGCTGGATGCCCTGGATTGCGCAACGGGGAACGCCATCTCACGGGCGAAAGCGGAGGCGGCGTCGAAGGAAGACGTTCTGAGGTCGCTCGACCGGGTGACCGGGCAGGTGCGGCGGCAGTTGGGAGAATCGCCGCGATCCATCCAGCAGTTCGACGTTCCGATCTACCAGGCGACGACCAGGTCATTCGATGCGCTGGTTGCTTTTTCGAAAGGAAATGCGATGACGGCGTCGTCCAATGTTGCCGACGCGATTCCGCTATTCGATCGCGCCATCGAGATCGATCCGAAGTTCGCGCTTGCCTATGCCGCGCGCGGGAGGGTGCTGACCAACCTGCAGGAGCACAAGCGCGCCGCGGAAGACTATGCGAAAGCGTTTGCGCTAAGCGACGGGGTGAGTGAGCGGGAAAAGCTTTCGATTACCGCGCATTTCTACGCTTTTGTCGACGAAGACTTGGAGCGGACCGCGGATACCTATAAGGTATGGACCAGGCTTTATCCTCGCGATGCTGCCTCGTGGGTGGAACTGGCCGGCACTTATATCCTGATGGGCAAGTATCGCGAGTCGGCCGCGGCGGCTGTGGAAGCGCTCAGGTTGGATCCTAAGTCCGTACTGGCTTATGAGATGCTGGCGCGGGCGCAGAAGAAGTCCAATCTCTTCGAGGATGCGAAAGCGACCTGCCGGGAGGCATTTGCGCGGGGCCTGGACAACTGGCATCTCCATAGCATTCTGTTTCAGATTGCATGCGCCCAGAAAGACACCGCCGCGATGGCGCGGGAGGTGGCGTGGGACAAAGGCAAAACCACCGAGAACTCGACGCTGGACAACGAGGCGTACGCCGCGGCGACCGGGGGCCGGATCCAGCGCGCACATGAGTTGTTTCGAGCGGCCGCGGAAGCGTCCCAAAGGGAGCGGCTGGAGGATTTCCCAAATGAGCTCTTGCTGGACGAGGCGCAGGTGGAATTGTTCGCGGGGTTTCTGCGAGAGGCGCGGTCGGAAGCCGAGAGGGTGCCGCTCGACCAAGACACTTACACATTGACCGAGGCCGGCATCGTGGCGGCGCTCTCCGGCGGCACGCAGTATGCGTCGGCGTTGATTGCCCGATTGAAAAACGATCCGCGGCACAGCGTCCTGCGGGACCGGATCTACATCCCTTTGCTCGAAGGCGCGGTGGCGCTCTATGCGAAGAAGCCCGGCGAGGCGGTGAAACTGCTGGAGCCCGCGCAGGTTTACGAACTGCGCGACTACATTATTCCGTTCCTGCGGGGGCGCGCCTTTTTGGATGCCAAGAACCCGGAGCGGGCGGTCGCCGAATACCGTGCGATCGCGGATAATCCCGGAATCGATCCGCTTTCTCCCATGTATCCGCTGGCCTATCTGGGGATGGCGCGGGCGTACCGTCTGGAGGGCAAGCGCGCGGAGAGCAGGGCGGCTTACCAGCGCTTCTTCGAGATCTGGAAAGACGCCGACACGAACCTGCTTGTGCTTCTGGAAGCCCGCCGCGAGTATTCCAAGCTACCATCTAACTGATTGATTCCGCGTTATTTCGATTCCCCTGAGAACAATTGAGAACTCCTGAGAGCGCCCTGAAGACCTAAAGCGCGGCGCACTGCCATACTGGCTTGCGGATGAGGGTCCGGCGGCGCATCGCAGTCACGGTTGAGAAGCGCGAGATCTCGATTTCGGGCAACCCGGCCGGGCGCGAACAGGCGCATTGCGGGCGTTGCGGCCGGGAGGTCTCGATGCTGCCGGCAGCCCTGGCGGCGGTGCTTGCCGGGGTGCCGGAGCGGTTGCTTTACCAGTGGGTGGAAGCGGGCAAAGTCCACTTTCTGGAGCGGCCGAATGGCGCAATTCTGATTTGCCTGGAATCGTTGGAAGGGCTGAGATGAAAAATCCGCCGGACCCCACTTTTGTGCGAAAGGAACATTTTATGAAAAAGGAAACTTCGACGATGAGATACATTTTACGGGCATTCGGGATTTTGCCGTTGCTCGCCATACTGGCCGCCAGTTCTGGTCCGGCGCACGCCGCGCAACTCCAGGTAAATGGGAACGCGCCCTACGCTTGCGCGTCAGTCCAGGGCGGCACTACCGCCAACGGGACACCCGTGCTTTTGTACTCCTGTGGAGACGCGCCCCCGCAGCAGTGGAACTATGTCGACGGCCAGCTTCAGGGGATTGGCACGGCAAACGGGTTGACCACTTGCCTGGAGGCCACCGGGAGCACGTCCGGGTCCAAGGTGGTCATATCGGCCTGCAGCGGCGGGCAAAACCAGCAGTGGTATTTCCAGGTCAACAACGTCGTGGTGGTGCAGGGCAACTTGTGCCTGGACAGCTCCCCGGGGCTGGACAACCAACTGGTAGTCAACTCGTGCTCGTCGGCGACGAGCCAGAATTGGAACGTGCGTGGCATGGAAATCCAACTGAGTTCGAACGCGCCTTATGTGTGCTTTTCCGTGGCTGGGTCCCTTACCGCCAAGGGCACGCAGGTGCTGTCCTACTCTTGCGACGAAGGGCCGGCCCAACAATGGTACTTTAGCGCCGGTCAAATTATAGGCTTGGGCACGAACGGGACGAATACCAAGTGCCTGACGGCCGGCGGGAAAACTCCGGGAAGCACGGTGGAGTTAAACGCCTGTACCGCGGGGGATAAGCAGCAGTGGTTAATCGTTCCCGCCTCGCGAGTGGGGGTCTCGGGTAACACCTCCGCGATCACGCTTAAAAATAGTGAAGTGTGCGTGGACGGCTCGGCAGGAACCGACGCCCCACTGGTGCTGAACAAGTGCGCTGCCGTGGCGAGCCAGAATTGGATCGTGCGTTAGCGGACTGTGGGGCGGCCAATCGTGGCGCAGGCACTCTGCCTGCCGCGCTGCCACTCTTGGCAGCGCAGGCGAGCGGAGCTCGCCCTAGCCGGCTGCGGCCAGATTGCCCGCCCCACACGCCAGTCTTCAGTTCTCCCCGTCGAGCACCCGGTGGGCGCGCTCGGCGTCGAATTCCCTTTCCCACTGCGCCACCACGATGGTGGCCACGCCATTGCCCACCAAATTAGTGAGCGCGCGCATCTCCGACATGAAGCGATCCACGCCCAGCAGCAACGTCAAACCCGCCACGGGCACGGTCCCGATGGCCGAGAGAGTCGCGGCCAGCGTGATGAATCCGCCGCCGGTAACCGCCGCCGCGCCCTTCGAACTTAACATCAGCATGCCCAGGAGGGCAGCTTGCTGGACCCCGGTCAGGTGTACGTTGGTGGCTTGCGCCACGAACAACGCGGCGATAGTAAGGTAAATCGAGGTGCCGTCGAGATTGAAGGAATAGCCCGATGGAATCACCAGCCCGACCACGGATTTGCCGCAGCCGAGTTCCTCCAGCTTCACCATCATGCGCGGCAGCACGGATTCCGAAGACGACGTGCTGAGCACGATCAACAGCTCTTCCTTGATGTAGTTGAGGAACTTCCACAAGCTGAAGCCGTGCGCACGCGCGATCGCGCCCAGCACGATGAACACGAACGCGAAGCTCGTCAAATAAACGCACGCCAGCAGCTTCATCAGCGGCAGCAGCGTGTGCAGACCATATTTTCCGATGGTGAACGCCATGGCGCCGAATGCGCCGAGCGGCGCGGCCTGCATGATAATCGCGACCACGCCGAACATCCAGTGCGCGACCTTGTCGCATGCATCCACGATGGCGCGGTTCCGGGGGATCGCGGCCAGCGCCAGCCCGAACAAAATCGCCACCAGCAGCACCTGCAGAATGTCGCCCTGCGCGAACGCGCCAGTTACCGTATTCGGAATGATGTTCAGCAGGAAATCGACCGCGTGCAATTCCTTGCCCTGCGCGGCATATTGGGCGACGGCTTTGGCGTCCAGCGTGGCCGGATTGACATTCATCCCCGCGCCGGGCTGCACGATCTTGACTACCATCAGCCCGATGAGCAGCGCGGCCGTGGTCACGACTTCGAAGTACAGCAGCGCCTTGAGGCCCACGCGCCCCAGCTTGCGCATGTCGCCGATACCGGCGATTCCCACCACGACCGTGAAGAAGATAATCGGCCCGATCATCATCCGGATGAGTTTGATGAACCCGTCGCCTAGCGGCTGCATGGACTCGGCGGTATGCGGGTAGAACACGCCCAAAAGGACGCCCAGGACGATGCCCAGGATCACGCGAAAATACAGCGAGCGATGGAATTTCATGTTGCGAATCTTCATGCGGGCGGCCCGCCGCCTCCCGGAATGATACCGCAGAACTACCCGCAGGCGTCAGTTTGCTGGTGGGGCGGCCAATATTGGCCGCAGGCCGCCTTTTAGGCGGCCACAGCCGGCCGAAAGCCGGCTGCCGGCTTGAATTGCCCGCCCCACAAAACTCCGAACTGTGCCACGGCCCAGGTGTACAATAAAACCCGAGGTCGGTTCATGTCAACACGCCATAACTTACTGATCGCAGTCCTGCTGCTGGCCGGCGGCTCCCTAACCGCCGCGGACCGCATTGCAACTCCGGTAAATTCGCGTCAAACCGTGGTCCTGCAGGACCAGGTAGATCCCAGGGCGCGGGCTCCATACGACCAAGGGCCGGTGGAACCTTCCATGCTACTCGGGTTCGCCACGTTACTGCTGAGACCTTCCGGCGATCTCGACGCGTTTCTTCGGAACCTGCAAAATCCGGCGTCCGCAAGCTACCATCGCTGGCTTACTCCCGAGCAATTCGCGGACAAGTTCGGCCTTAGCGGCGGAGATATCGCCAAGTTGACGGCGTGGCTCGAGTCGCACGGACTGCGGGTGAACGATGTCGCGCGCGGGCACCAATGGATTACTTTCAGCGGCTCGGCGGACCGGGTTTCCAAGGCGTTTGGAACCGAAATACACCGCTATTTGGTGGATGGCGAAACGCATTTCGCCAATGCCACGGCGCTCTCCATTCCCGCGGCATTCGCGAATGTGGTGGCCGCCGTGAACGGTCTGAACGACTTTCGCCTGAAGCCTATGAGCCTCAAGGCCCTGCCGATTCCCGCCTACAATAGCGGCGGTTCGCACTACCTTGCGCCCGACGACCTGGCCACCATCTACGACATCACACCGCTTTACAATGCTGGATTTACCGGGGCGGGCCAGACGCTGGTGGTGGTTGGCGAATCGGATATCAGCGTTTCCGATGTCCAGGCATTTCGAGCGTATTTTAATCTGCCGCCAAACGATCCGGGGGTGATTGAGTATGGTATCCCGCCAGGCTACTATCTGCTGCCCGGAGTGGAAGCGGCGCTGGACGTGGAATGGTCCGGCGCGGTGGCGCGCGACGCAACCATCCTGTACGTGTTTTCCTATGACGTGCTGCTTGCCGTCCAGTACGCCATCGACCAGAACCTGGCGCCGGTGATGACCATGAGTTATGGCGAGTGTGAATTGTATGCCACGCCGGGTTTCCGATCCGTGGCCCAGCAGGCCAATGCGGAGGGCATCACCTTTATGGTCGCCTCGGGCGATTGGGGCGCCGCCACTTGCGACTATACCTCGTCCGCTCCGCAAGCCTCCAAGGGACTTACTGTCAGTTTTCCGGCGGATATCCCGGAAGTTACGGCCGTCGGCGGCACCGAGTTTGACGAAGGCAGCGGAACTTACTGGAGCTCTACAAACGGGGCCAACGGAGGTTCGGCGCTTTCCTACATTCCGGAAATGGCATGGAACGATTCGGTGGAGAGGAACGGCCTGGCAGCTACTGGCGGGGGCGCCAGCGCATTCTATGCGAAGCCATTCTGGCAGACAGGCCCGGGCGTACCGAACGACAATGCGCGCGATCTGCCCGATGTGGCGTTTCCGGCCTCGCCGGATCATGACGGCTACGAGGTCTATACCGGAGGCGCGTTCCAGGTTTATGGCGGGACTTCCTTCGCGAGTCCTGTGTTCGCCGGGATGGTGGCCCTGCTGAACCAATATCTGGCCGCTCACGGTGCGCCCGGTACGCCCGCTGCCGCCGGGCTGGGCAACATCAATCCGTCACTATACCGTCTGGCCCAAGCGACCACCGGCGTGTTCCACGACGTCACCATGGGCACCAATATGGTTGCCTGCGTACAAAGCAGTCCGGAATGCGACAACGGGCTGTTGGGTTATAGCGCCGGTCCAGGCTATGACCCGACCACGGGACTGGGTTCGGTGGATTTATGGCGCCTGGTGACGGAATGGACCAACCCCTACACGGCAACTACAACCACCCTGACGGCCAATCCGGCTAGTATCGTCTTGAGCGACACGATCAAGTTGACTGCGACCGTGAGTTCCGCCGGCGCCCAGAACGCGCCGACGGGGACAGTCGCTTTCTTTACCGATGGCAATCCCATAGGAACGGTGGCTCTGGCCGCGTCGGGCCAGTCTGCCATGGCGGCCACTTCGGTTGACGCCCATGTAGTGGCCGCGGGAAACGGGATCGTCACCGCGCTTTACACCGGCGATACAGTATTCGGCGCCTCAGCGGGATCGGTGGCAACCACCCTGCAGTTACCGGCCTCGGGCTCGCTGGTGGTGCCGTCGGTAACGCCGGATCCCGTGCCGCAGCAGGGTAGCGGCAACAGCGCCTCCTGGACCTATACTATGATACTGACCGAGAAGGCCGGTGTCGCCACGACATTGACGGCGTACACGATCGACGGCATGGCCCAGCCCATAGAATTTTGGGAGGACACTTACATTCCCGCAAACGGCACGGCTGTCTCTGGAACCGTGACATCCGAAGGTGGGCAGCCCGGCAATAACATGTCCGGCAGCCACGTCTTTCATTTCGAGGGCGCGGACATCGGCGGCCAACTGTGGTCGCAGGATACCACCGTTCCCTTCCTTACGGGAAGCGCCGGCGCCATTCCGGGGCTCACGCCCTCCATAACGCTGCTGAGCACACCCACAACCGTCGCGCAAGATCCCACGCAACTGCCCTACTGCCAGTGGTCGCATGAGTTGATTGTGCAGGAAACGTCCGGCTTCGAGGAGCAACTGCTGCAAGTCACTTGGGGGACGGCGAGCCTGCAAGGCGCCGGTATCCAGCAGTTATTCGGGACCACTCAACTGGCTCCCTACGGGATGTTGCGCGGCGCCGTATGCCGGACCGCCACGGCGGGAACCACGGACACCTATCAACTAATTGCGGGGAACGAAATCGGGCTGGCGTTCTCTACCCTGCAAGTAATATTCAACGGGCCCGCGGCGAACCCAGCCGCGTTCTCCGTATCGCCGGCCGCGGTGAGCCTTTCCGCGCCGGATTCCACGCATACCGCCAGCGGCGCAGTGAATCTGAGTTTCACCGGCGGCGCGCCGCAGTGGGCGGTGCAGATCCTGCCCGCCAACAGCACGCCGACCTGGCTGACGGTTTCTCCCGCTTCCGGCACCGGTCCGGCGCAACTGCAGCTTAAGGCCGCCGCGGGGCTCTCGAAAGGCGTGTACTTGGCGATTGTAGCCATTCAATCCAGCGGCGCGACTCCGCAATCCATCAGCGTGCCGGTAACGTTTGTGGTGGGCGCATCGGACGCGATTTCGATCTCGGGCGCAACGAACGCCGCATCCAACGGCAAGACATATGCGCCGGGTATGATCCTGTCGGTGTACGGATCGCAGCTCCCGCCGGCAGCCCAACAGGATGCCGATCTTCCGATGCTGTTGAACATGCAAGGCGCCTCCGCGACCGTGAATGGGGTCTCGGCGCCGCTTTTCTATGTTTCTCCCACGCAGTTCAACATTCAGATCCCGTACGAAACCGGGCTGGGAACGGCAGTGTTGGGCGTCAACAATAACGGCAATGTAGCGTCGTTCTCCTTCCCGGTGACGATGGCCGCGCCGGGCATCTTCGCGGCGGCGGACGGGTCGCTGGTACCAAATTCCACCGGCCAGCAAGGGCAGATTCTGACCGCCTACATCACGGGCGCGGGAGCTCTGAATCCGCCGATCGCCACGGGTGCGACGCCACCCTCGGGCATTCCCGCCTACTCTTTGCCGCAGCCAATGCTCCCGGTGGCCTTGACCGTGGGCGGCCTGCCGGCGGTGCTGACCTTCGCGGGCACGCCGAGTTGGTCGGCAGGAATCCTGCAGATCAATTTCGCGATTCCGGCGAATGCGCCGCTGGGTGCGCAACCGGTGGTTGTGAATGTGGGCGGAGTGGCTAGTTCTCCCGCGACGCTGAACGTCACTGCGGCGCAGTGACGCTCTAGGGGTGAGTCAGCGCGCCGCGCTCACCAGGCGCGTCAGCGCCGCTTCCAATTCCTTGGGATGAAATCCGAACGGGCCGGGGCCGCTCTTGTACGCCACGCGCCCATCGCGGCCGATGGCATACAGCCGGTCGGGCCAGCCGGTGTAGGCTTGCTCGGTCGTGTTGCGGAAATCGTCCAGCAGCGCCGGGATCGCGATATGCAGGTTGCGGACGCAGGAGTCGGCCACTGCGGCGCGCTCGCCGGCGCTGCGCGGGCTCGATATCACGATGTGCTGCTTCACGTTCGATTCCATCTGCCAGACATCGCTGGCGTGCGCTTCCTGAATGTAGACGACGTAGAAAGCGGCTCGATCCTGGTATTGTTCGTAGAGCTTGTTGAGCGCGGGAACCTCCCGGCGAAAGGGCGGTCAAGTGTAGCTGCCGAAGATCAGCACCACGGGTTCGCGGCCCCGGAACGAGCGAAGCTGGACGCGGGCGGTTTTGTCTAGCATCCGCAGATCGAAATCCGGAGCGGTATCGCCGGGTTGCACGTGGCCGCCACGGGCATACGACCAGAGGGTCTCGAAGGGAAGCGCCAGGAACATGGGGCCGGGCACTTTAGCGATGGCCTTGGCGAAGCGCACGGGCGGTTGCCGCATGATCGCCAATATGGCGGCGCAAAACAGCAGATAAGCCGCCGCGAGGCCGGCTAGGATTTTGAGAGCCTTGTGCATTAACCGATTGTACCTGTAGCGCCGGGCACGGAAACCCGCAGCAATCTCGCGCCGCCGCGCGAACGGATGGTGAAAGTGTCCGCATGCGCCGGAACCACCCAAACCTGGCCCGGTGCGAACGCGGCATCGCCAATCTGCCCGTGGCCTTCAAGGCATATCGACAACTCGGCGCGCGGAGCGTCCGCCCAGGTAAACTCGCGGTCCACAACGATAGACTCGGTCCGGAAGTATGGGCACTCCGCCAGCAACCGCCGCCCACCGCCCAGGTCCACTGGCGCGCTGGACCCCGAATGGCAGCCCAAATCCGCCACTGCCAGCGCGGCTTCCACATGCAATTCGCGCGGACGGCCGTAGTCGTAGAGCCTGTAAGTCACATCGCTATACTGCTGGATTTCGCACAGCGCCAGTCCCGCGCCGATGGCGTGCACCGTGCCCGCCGGGACGAAGAACGTATCCCGAGGTTCGGCCGGATACCAGCGCAACAGTCCCTCGATCGAGCCGGAGAGCGCCGCCGCGCGCGCCTCGTCGCGACTCAGGGGCCGCTCGAATCCCAGAGCCACGCACGCATCCGGTGCAGCCCGCAGCACGTGCCACATCTCGGTCTTGCCTGAGCCGGCGCCAGAATCTCCCGGATGCACCTGCACCGAGAGCTTCTCCGAAGTGAAGAGGAACTTCACCAGCAGGCGCGGTTCCTCGGGCGCGCTGAACCAGACTTCGCCGGTCTTGCCCGCGCCGCGCGGATACCAGGGTTCCGTGTCCGGAGTGCCCCAGACCTTTTCGAGCGCCCGGTCGTCTAGCCTACGAACCTTCATTGCTCCACTATAAAGCGGTGCAGGCGCTCCAATCCGCGCTCCAGCTCATGCATGGAGGTAGCGTACGAAATTCGCACGTGCCGGCTGGTGCCGAACGCTTCGCCCGGAACCACCGCCACAGCGGCTTTGTCGAGCAGTCTCTCGGCGAATTGCACGCTGCTGGAAATGCCGTTGCGGAACGCCACCCCGATATTCGGATAGGCGTAGAACGCGCCCCGCGGCTCCGCGCAGCGCACGCCGGGGATCGCGCGCAGCCGCCCGATCACGAAGTCGCGCCGCTTGGCATATTCCGCCAGCATGACGCCCACGGAATCCTGCGGGCCGCGTAGTGCCTCCACCGCCGCCTTCTGCGCAATGGAAGTCGGATTGGAGGTGGAGTGGCTTTGCAGCTTCAGTATCGCGCCGATCACGCGCGCGGGCGCCAGCGCGAAGCCGATACGCCAACCCGTCATGGCGTAGGTCTTCGAAACCGTCCCGGCCACCAGCACGTTCTCCTTCGCGCCCTCCACCGACGCGATCGAAAACGGCTCGCTATCGTAGAGGAAGTGGCAGTAGCATTCGTCGGTCATCAGGAAGATGCCACGCTCCGCCGCCAGCTTGTAGATCCTTTCGAATTCCTCGCGGTCCAGCACCGCGCCGCTCGGGTTCGAAGGCGAATTGATCATCACGATCTTGGTGCGCGGCGTCAGGTACGGCTCGATCATGTCCGCGGTCAACGTGAATCCGCGGTCCTCTTCCGTTTCCACGAACACGCACTTGGCGCCCGCGTAGTTCACCACGTCTTTGTAGGTCACCCAATACGGCACCGGGATCACCACTTCGTCGCCGGGATTGAGCAGCGCCTGCGTCAGATTGAAGATGGCGTGCTTGCCGCCGACTGTGATCAGGCATTCGCCGGACTGGTAGTGCGTGCCGAAATCCGCCGCATGCCGCTCGCAGACCGCCTGTTTCAGCTCCAGAGTGCCGCCCGCGTTGGTGTATTTCGTGAAGTTCTGCTCCAAAGCGCTGATGGCGGCACGCTTGATGTTGTCCGGCGTTGCGAAGTCCGGCTCGCCCGCTCCGAAGTCTACTACGTCCACGCCCTGCGCGCGTAATTTCTCGGCATCGGCCGCCACTTTCATGGTGGACGACACGCTGATCGACGATATGCGTTCCGCGATTTCCTGATTCGTTTCGACTACCATATTCGCTCCTGCTCCTCCGCTGTCTAGCTCCGTCCGAACCGCTTCCGTAGCCGCACTTCCACCGAAGGCGGCACCAGCCCTTCGATATTTCCGCCCAGCCCGAACACTTCCTTCACCAGCCGCGAGCTGATGAACGAGTGCGCCTCGCTGGCCATCATGAACACCGTCTCGATATCCGGCCGCAGCCGGCGGTTCATCAACGCCATCTGCAGCTCATACTCGTAATCCGAGATCGCCCGGATGCCGCGCAACAGCACGGTCGCGCCGTTCTCGGCCGCATAGTCGACCAGCAGGCCGTCAAACGAGTCCACGGCTACGTTCGGATAGCAGTTCACCACTTCGCCCAGCATCTCGATTCTTTCTTCCACGCTGAACAACGGCTGCTTGGTTTCGTTGCGCAGAATCGCGACAATCAGCTTGTCGAACAGGCAACACCCGCGCTCGATCAGGTCCAGATGGCCGTTCGTGATCGGATCGAAAGAACCCGGATAGATGGCGGTCACTCGGGGCGGCTTCGTGGCCGCACGCACGCGCTCGGTCTCGTTGGTTATTCTCCGATTTTACCCGAACGCGCCTTCGTGCGCCACCGCATGTGGAAGCCGCGGCGATGCGCCCCCCTCGCCGTCCACGTAGAAGATGGCAATGAACCGCCCACGCTCCGGATTCCGTTCCCGGTCGGGATCCCCCACGCGGCCTCCGAGAACCCGATTTGCACCGCGAAAGGCGCCCGCCGGGAGCCGCGCGAGAAATAATCTGAGAATAAGCGGATCGCGGAGCACTTCCTAAGTGAACCGGAGACTGTCGGCAGGCCACCCGCAACATGCCCAAGGGAGATGCTTTGACGAAGGCGCCTTGCCGAACCGTATGGTGGAACACCACGGGCGCCTCCACGTCACAGCCCGGAGGTAACCGGTGGAAACCGTCGAAAAACAAGTCTCGCTCGCTCTGGCCGCCATCGGCGCGGTGACCCTCCTGGTCGTCGGCCTTGCGTATCGCGAAGCGCACCACACCACCGATTCTGTTACCTGGTTGCTCCACTCGCACGAAGTGCTGGCGGCACTTGACGGTGTTTTGGAGGATATGACCGACGCACAGTTTCACGCGCGCCGGTCCATAGCTACTGGGGATCGGTTGGAGTCTTCCGCCTACGTCTCCAGCCAGGCGCAGATCCGTCAGCGGCTTGACCGGCTCCTGCCCCTGACATCCGATAATCCCCGCCAGCAAGCGCGCCTAAGGGCGCTGGAGCGTTTAAATACAAACCGCCTGCGCTTCGAGGATTCCGCAATCTCAATGAGCCGTAAGACCGGCCCTGAAGTGGCGTTGCAGTTTCTTCGCAGCGACGCGGCCCTAGGCGCGATTCAGGCAATGCGCCAAGCCATTGCGGAGATGTCCGCCGAAGAAAATGCCCTACTGCGCCGGCGCCAGAGCGAATATGAATCCAGCCGGCGCAAAACACCGGTCATCTTGCTTTTCCTGGGTACCAGCGTGCTCATCCTCCTGGTGTCCGCCTATTACATTTTGGAGCGGGACCTATGGTCCCGCATATTGGCGCACGACGCGTTGCGCCAGTCCGCGGACGAGCTTCGGGACCTCTATGACAATGCTCCCTGCGGCTACCTTTCGCTGGACTCCTCCGGCGCGCTCCTCCGAATCAACGCCACTCTCGCCGCGTGGCTGGGTTATTCGCGGGAAGAAGTTCTTCAGATAAGGGAGGCCCGTCCCTTCCTGACATCTGAAAGCGTCCAGAAACTAGACGCCGCCTTTGCCGGCTTCAAGGAGCACGGCCGGATCGAAGAACTTGGCCTCGATATGGTGCGAAAGACCGGTTCCGTTATGCCCATCCTTCTCACCGCGGACGCCATTCGCGACTCGTCCGGCCGCTATGTTTCATGCCGGGGCACCGTCTTCGACATCACGGGACGCAAGGAATCCGAGGATCGTCTGCTGAAGACCGTGAGGGACCTGAAGCGTTCCAACGACGAGCTGCAACAATTCGCCTATGTCGCATCGCACGATCTGCAGGAGCCACTGCGCATGGTGGCCAGTTACACGCAACTCCTGGCCCAGCGCTATAAAGGGCGTCTGGACTCCGATGCCGACGAATTCATGGCCTATGCGGTAGACGGCTCCAATCGCATGCAGAAGCTGATCCAAGACCTGTTAGCCTATTCGCGCGTGGGAAAAACCGGCATCCCACTCAGGGAAATCTCCAGTGAACACGCACTAACGGAGGCGCTTGGCCATTTACGGGCGACGATTGCCGAAAGCTGTGCGGTAGTGACTCACGATGAACTGCCGGCCGTCACGACCAATAAGACGCACTTGACCCAGGTATTTCAAAACCTTGTCGGGAACGCCATTAAGTACCACGGCGCCGATGCGCCTTGCGTGCATATCTCCGCTGTGAAAAACGGCGCCAATCAATGGGTCTTTTCCGTGCGCGACAATGGCCTGGGAATCGATCCCCAATATTTTGAAAGAATCTTCGTTCTTTTCCAGCGGCTCCACGGACCCAAAGAGTTTAAGGGTACGGGAATAGGACTGGCCATCTGCAAGAAAATTATGGAACAGCTAGGCGGGAAGATCTGGGTCGAGTCGCAACTCGGCGAAGGCTCGACCTTCTGCTTTGCCCTGCCGGAGCGAGAGGGAAACAGTGGCATCGACTGAACTTGACGCAGTGCCGATCGAGGTTTTTCTGGTGGAAGACAACCCCGGCGACGTCCGGCTTATGCAAGAAGCGTTCAAAGACGCCAAAGTGCACATTAACCTCCACGTCGCGTCGGATGGAGTGGAAGCCATGGCTTTTCTGACGCGCCAACGGGAGCATGCCGATGCTCCTCGCCCGGATCTGATCTTGCTCGATTTGAACCTGCCTAAGAAGGATGGCCGCGAGGTTCTGATGGATGTCAAACGGAGTCCGGCGCTCATGAGCATTCCTGTCGTTATCCTGACTACGTCCGAGCTCGACGCGGATGTCCTGCAGAGCTATGAGTGCCACGCGAACTGTTATATCACCAAGCCTCTGGACCTCGAAGGATTCCTCAAGGTCGTCAAGAGCATCGACGGTTTCTGGATGTCCGTGGTCAAGTTCCCGCTGAAAGCGCGCCCATGAGTGAAGGGCCGCTCCAAGTGCTTCTGGTTGAGGATAGCGCGGGAGACGCCCGTTTGGTCCGCGAGATGTTCAGTAAAGAGACGCCGGACAGTTTCGAATTGACGCACGTCTCGCGCATGAGTGAGGCCGTACTGCGGCTTTCGAAAGGTGGCGTTGACATCGTCCTGTTGGACACGGGACTGCCCGATGGACAGGGTCTCGATACCCTGCGGCTGGCGCTCGCGGCGGCCCCCGGCGTCCCGGTGATCGTCCTCACGGGCTTAGCCGACGAGGAGTTGGCTGCCGAAGCCATGAAGGAAGGCGCGCAAGATTACCTGATAAAGGGTCAGATCGAAAATCGTGCGCTTCCGCGGGCTCTTCGCCATGCCATCGAACGCAACCGCCTGCAAACCGAAACCGATCTCATTCGTACTCATCAGATGCAGTTTAAGGACGAGTTCTTATCGCATGTGTCGCACGAGCTCCGGTCGCCACTCACCGCGATCTACCAGTTTGTGACCATTGTCCTCGACGGCTTGGCCGGAGAAATCAATCTCGAACAGCGCGAGTACATGGAAATCGTTCTGAGAAATGTAAAGCAGCTTCATTCGATGATTAACGACTTACTCGAAGTCACTCGCGCGCAGGCTGGCAAACTGACGATCGAGCTGCAGTGTACTTCGCTGTCCGACGCAATCGTTTACACCGTCAACACGCTTCATGGGGCGGCCGCCGCCAAGGAGATCGCGCTCTCGTCCGATATGGACGGCTGGTTGCCTCCAGTGTGCGCGGACCCAACGCGTGTCCGGCAAATTCTTATCATTCTGGTCGACAATGCCATCAAGTTCACCCCGCCGAATGGCGCTGTGAAGGTTTATGCGCGCGTTGCGGAAGACCCAAAGTTCCTGGTTTTGGAGGTCTCGGATTCGGGATGCGGGATCGGGCCGGACATGAACGAGAGTATTTTTGAGCGCCTCGTCCAAGCATCGGATCCCGGTTCGGCGGGCCGTAAGGGCCTGGGCCTGGGCCTGTACATCTGCAGAGAATTGGTCTCGAGACAGGGCGGACAAATCCGGGCTAAGAGCGCCCCGGGACATGGTTCCGTCTTTTCCGTTACATTGCCGGTGTTCTCTCTGCGTAGTCTGATCGCGCCGGCCTTTAGAAAGGGAAAGCGCACGGAAGGCCCTATCACGCTCGTGGTCACGGAGATAGGTTCGCAGACCGGCTGGCTTTCCGATGAGGTGCGCGCGGAGCGCTCTCACGGAGTCTGCGAGTTGCTGCAACGGTGTTTGCTTTCCGATTTGGACGTTCTCTTGCCAAAGATGGGCTCCGCGGGAGCGGCGGAACTGTTTTTCATTGTGGCTATTACGGACCGGAGCGGCGGCGAGGCGATTATCCGGCGGATTCGAGAACAGTGGGAAGACGTCGCGTGCATCGATCGTGCGGGCTTGACGTGTTCGACCTATTACCGGCCGCTTAAGGCGATCCTACGAAGCCCGCGCGAGTCGGCGGAAGAGGGCTTGGAGCGGGTCGCCGCCGGCATTCAGGAACTTATTAACGAAGAAATTTCCGCGAGGATTACAAACCATGGGCAATAAGAAGATTCTAATCGTGGATGACGATCCCGATGTTCGCCTCGGCATGCATGTGCGCCTCAAAGCGAATCACTACGATACTTTCTTTGCGGCCGATGCGATCTCCAGTATTGCCGAGGCGCTGAAGCACCTGCCGGACCTGATCATTCTGGATCTCGGTCTGCCTGCGGGCGATGGCTTTGTCGTGATGGAAAGGCTCCAAGCTATTCCCGGCCTGGCTCTGATCCCGATCGTCATCGTGTCCGCGCGCGACGCGCACGCAAATAAAGCGCGTGCGGTCAAGGCCGGGGCGAAGGCTTTTCTGCAAAAGCCCGTGGACACTGCGGAATTGTTGGCCGTCATCCGGCAGGCGCTCGGGGATCCCGAGCATTCCGGGAATCCCACCATTTATGACCTGGGATCTTCGGTATCTTGATTGGCGTTTCCGCCCAGGCTTCGTGGCCGCCTGCACGCGCTCGGTCTCGTTGGTTATTCTCCGGCTTTACCCGAACGCGCCTTCGTGCGCCACACCATGTGGAAGCCTGGCGGGATGCGGAACTTCGCGGCATCGATGTAGAAGATGCCGGCGCCGGGAATGTCGCCGTCGATGCGGACCTTATCCACATGGCCGTCGTAATAGGTGATCGGCTTGCGCGCGCCTGCGGACTTGCGGTCGATGCCGATGAGTTCCCCGTAGAACGCCGCCCGAACGCCCTCCCATTCGATTTCGGAGAACTCGATCGCCACTGCGTACAGCGCCCCCAAAGAATTGCGGTCCACCTTGCGGAGATGCCCGGTGACGGCCGCGCCGTGCGGCACCGCCAACTCTCCCGTGTTGTTGCGGACATCCTGCGCCACCCGCCCATGCAGCGTATCGCCCACCGAAGCGGTCTTCGAATCGATGGCGGTATCCAACTCGATGGGAACCTCTAGGCCGGCGGGCAAATCCACCTCGCGTACCGGCGGTTTGGGCGCTTCCGGCAGAATCGCGGCAGGCGCGTCGAAACTGATGGTCGATTCACTCTTGTACTCGTGGCATTCGGAGAACCCGATCGCAATGCGGGTCGCCTCACCGTTAAAATGCGCCATCGTCAGCTCCGATCGTTTGGGCAGCAAGGCGTCGGCATTGCCAATACGCGTGCGCGCATAATTCGTCAGGAAGACGGATTCTTCCAGGCGCAAGCTATACGGCATATCCTCGCCGAAGACTTGCAGGCGGATGAGGTCCAAAGAGACGGGGTCGAACCAGAACGACCCTCTGGCGGCGGTCACTTCCGACGCGGCGTTCGACGTGATGCGCAAGCCGCTCTGTTGCAGGGAGAGATGAAAGTCGCAACGCACGGAGGCGCGCCCGTCCAGGTCTTCCGTACCCCGGTATTGCCGCGTGCCTTTCGCGTTGACGAACAGATTATGCGCAAACATGTCGAACATGCCGAAGGGGATCGCGCCGTTCACCAGCGATGTCACGTCCCGATCGCCGAAGCGGCGGCCGCCTGGCCAGGCAAAGAGTTCTTTCCCGGCCACGCTCGAAACCTCCAGGCGAATCGTATCGACCGGCTTGAAGGCGTGGGCATGCGGGTTACGATACACGCGCTCGACGGTCTCCAGGCACGTATAGTTGGGAACGCCGGTCATGTCCTGCCGGACTTTCTCTCGAAATCGGGCTAACTGGTCTTCGCCGGGCGCTTGGCCGGACACGGCGCCCGCCGTCGCCGCGAGGACGATGATACACACCCATGGGGACGCAGTCACTTCGGTATTTTAACCTCCAGCTTGGTACCGCTACCGTTTCCCGATTCGATCGCGAGCTTGCCGCCCAGCCCCTCGGCGCGCGCGCGCATGCTTGCGATGCCATGGCCCTCCGCGTGGGCCCGCGGGTCGAAGCCCGCGCCATTGTCGCCGATCCGGAAAACCACCCACCGGTTTTCGTGCTTCAGCTCGATCGAGACCTGCGTGCTGCGGGCGTGGCGGATCACGTTGTGCATGGCTTCCTTGGCCACCAACAGCAATTGCCGGCGCGTATCGATGTCCAGTTTCAGATCCTCATCCGATTCCGGCGTGACTACCACGCAGTCGATGTCGCGCGCGCTGAATAACTCGCTGGCGAACCGGCGTATGCGCACCGAAAGATCGCCGAGCGAGTCGCGCTGCGGATTGATGGTCCAGACGATATCCGCCATCGATGCGGCCGTCTCGCGCGAGACGGTGGCGATGCGCGCCAGCGCATCCGGCATAGTGTTGGTTCCCGCCGGGCGCCGCGCCGCTTCGCTCAGCAGGCCGATCTGCGAGAGCGCCGAGCCGATATCGTCATGCAGGTCCGTGGCGATGCGCATGCGTACGCGCTCGATTGCCAGAAGCTGCCGCAAGCGGAACAAGTACACTCCGTAAATGCAACCGGCGAGCGCCAGCGCCTCCAGGGCGATGAACCACCAACGCTTCCAGACCGGAGTCGAAATAGTGAATGTGAGGCTGGCCGCGGGCGACGCTTGGCCAGGTCCCGCGCCCAGAGCCTGTACCAGGAATCGATAATCGCCGGGGGGCAGCGCAGGGTAAGTCACGCTGGGCTCCGCGGTCTGGCTCCACTCCCGCTCCGCGCTCTCCAGCTTGTACCGGTAACGGGTGGCGCCAGCGAAGTTGATGGCGGCAAACGCGATGAGCACGCGGTTCTGACTGGCGCTCAACGCGGGCACCCGGATCTGCGTCTCGCCAAGGTCGGAAATAGGCTGCATGTGGTCGGCGATCCGCACTTCCGCGATCCGTACCTGGGGCGGCGCGGGGACTTTGTCCGGCGGGTTGGAGAGCAGCGAAAGGCCCTTGGTCGTGCCGAACCAGAGCTTTCCTGCGCCGTCGCCGCCGCAGCTTATGATCAAGTTGCTCGCCAGTCCGTCGGAATTGTTGAAATGCAGCAGTTCGCCCGAAGCAGGATCCAGCCGGTTCACGCCTTTGAAAGTCCCCGCATAAATCCTGCCCGCCGCGTCTCCGGTAACGCAGAGTACGTCGTTAGTGGACAAACCGTTGGCCTGGGTCAAGGTCACGATGCGCGGCTTCTCGGAGTCCGGATTGTCAACGTGGAACAGCCCGCCGCCGTGTGCCGCTCCCCAAACTGTACCGGCGGAGTCGATAAAAAGCGAGTCGACACTGCCCTTCGGGAGGCCATCGGAAGCCGCAAACGATTGAAATTTTCCATTGCGGAAACGGCTCAACCCGCCCGGCCAGCACCCGATCCATAGCGTACCCGAACGGCTCTCGGCATAGGCCCCGCTGGCTTTGCCGGGCATCGCGCCCGCTGTTCCGGTGAGGTCCTCGATGCGGTTCTGCGCCCGTATCCAGCGCGCCATGCCGAATTGCGGCGGAAAGATCAAGCCAATCCAGATGTCGCCGCGGGAGTCCTCGAAAACGGAATAAACATTGTTCGAGGGCAAACCGTCGCGCATGGTGTAAACCTTGGTGGGCCACAACTCGTCCAGACCGGCGATATCGGCCGTGTGCGGGAAGCGCGCCAGCCCGCTGAATGTCGCGATCCAAGTTTCCCCGAGATGATCGCGTACCAGGATCTGCCCGGCTCCCCAGCCGAAGTGCGTGATGCTGGCCGGGAATCGCGGCTGGATCGGGCGGAAGGGCGGCGTTCCGCCGGTGAATTGTTGGATGCGGAAGGTTGTCAGGGGCCCTGGGATGGCGATCGCCTCACCTGTGGGAAGCGCCTGCACCGAGCGTACGGGGGCCACGCTAACGCCATCGGATTCGTCAAAGCTGGTAAAACCGGAGCGGCTGATCCGCATCACGCCGGAGCTGCCAGTCCCGACCCACAGGTTTCCTTCCCGATCCAGATCAATCGACCAGAGATCCTCGTCGGCTAATCCGTTACGCCGGCCGTATCGGCGCAGGTGGTCGTCGTAGAATTCCAGCAGCCCCATGCCGCCCGCTAACCAGAGATGTCCGTCCGGCGTCTCACAAAGACCCCTGGCTGCATTTTCCCGGAGACCGAATCGCGTGTCGAACCGGCGCAAGACCAGCGGGCGGCCGGGCCGCGGTTGCGCCTCCAGCAAAAGCAGCCCTACGGCGCTCGCCAGCCACATGCGCCCCTGGCGATCCTCGAGAAACGGCCCCCCGCTGATATAGGGCAGCCCCTCATGCATCGTGTAATGTTCGATGCCGCGGTCCGCGCGTATGCGATAGACGCCGGAGAAGGTCGCCGTAGCCCACAGCGCGCCGCGGCTGTCCAGCAACAGATGGTAGACCGGAAAGTACCCATCCGGTTCGCGATGCGCAGGCGCCTCGGGGCGGAGCACAAACGTGGCATCCAATCCGCTACGGGTGCGCACGGCATGATACAGCCCGTCGTCCGTGCCGATCCACAGCCCGCCCCGGCCGTCATTCGCCAGTGTTTCGATCTGGTTGCCGATCCTGGTTTCGCCGATCCGGAATCGCTGGAACCGTCCTGCGCCCTGCGCCGCGGGATCGTATCGGATTAGTCCATCCTGCGTGCCTAACCAGTATTCTCCGGCACGCGCCTCAAGCATGCACTCGACCCGCGGCAGCCCATCGTTGGCGCCGTGGTTCTGAAACGATTGGCCGTCGAACCGGCTGATGCCGCCGCCGGTGACGAACCACAGGAACCCCCGTGAATCCTGCATGGTCTGGAAGATCGCCCCATCCAGCGCCAGCCCATCCGAGGTGGTGTAGGTATGTACCGGCAGACGCTCCGCCCCCAGGTGGAACGCCGCCGTGAACAACAGGGCGCAGGTGAGCGCCGCCCGCCGGCTCCGCCTCGGGCCGACGACACTACCTACGCAGGTGGTGCCGATGCCTTGCACTTCATGCTATTTTCGCACCGAGGGCTTAGGTGCCGGGGAATATGAACGCCATCGATGTAACCGTGACGCGCGTCTGGGTGGTGGAAGACCAGCCGGAAATTCGCAACAGCCTGACCGCGCTCATCGGCGGCACGCCCGGTTTCGAATGCGCGGGATCCTTCGGTTCCATGGAAGCCGCGCTCGGGCAGCTTGGCGCAGAGCCTCCGCACGTGGCCCTGATCGACATCGGGCTTCCCGGCATGAATGGCATCGAAGGTATCCGCCGTATCCACGACCGTTGGCCCGCCGTCTCTCCGGTGATGCTCACGGTTTATGACGACGACGAGCGCATTTTGGAAGCGCTGTGCGCCGGCGCCAACGGCTACCTGCTGAAGAATACGCCCGCCCTCCGGCTGCTGGAGGCCATCCGGGACTCGGCCACGGGAGGCTCGCCCATGTCGCCGGAAGTGGCCCGGCGGGTAGTGGAGCTGTTCCGGCGCGTGCAGCCGCCGCCCCAGGCGGATTATCAGTTGACCCCGCATGAAGTGCGCATCCTGAATCTGCTGGTGCGCGGCGAAAACTATAAGACCACCGCGGTAAAGATGGGCGTCAGCGTGAACACCATTTCCTACCATGTGCGCCACATTTACGACAAGCTGCACGTCCACTCGCGCAGCGAGGCAGTGGCTAAGGCCTTGCAGAGCGGGATTCTGCGGTAACGTCACGACACTACCTACGTAGGTGGTGACCGGCCCTCGAAAATAATGCACAATCCTTGAAGATGGTCGCGCCACTCGGGCCGGCCCAATCGAAACAAAGGAGAAATGCAATGAATAAACAGACGAAGCAAGCCGGTATTCTCGCGTTAGCGATACTTGCGGTAGTGGTGGGGCCCGCCAAGGCCGCCGTCACCCTGGTTAAATCCCGAGCGGCAATGGACGGGAACGATCTCATCAACTGGGCTCAACTCGGACCAACTCTCACGATCGTACCCACTCCGGCGCCCGTTACTTCCAACGGCGGACTGCGCGCCCTTGTGAGCAACCTTGGCGGGTCTTCCGTGGTCACGGATAAGCAGGGCGACCCCTGGGATGGCAACTTTGCCCTGAACGCCCCGATCATCGCCACAGGCCAGTTCGTACCGGTCGGTTCCATCTCTATTGCCTTTGCCACCCCGGTTTCCGCCGTCGGAGCGCAAATGGGGTACAACAACGAAGCCGGTTCGCCCCCGTTCTCGTTCACCGAGGTCATCACGGCGTATGACTTCGACGGCAATCTCCTGGGCACCTTCACGGTAAACGGGAGAGAGAACACCGACGGGAACAACTCCGCGGTTTTCGTTGGGATCAAGGACTCCATACCGGAGATCAGCACGGTGGTGTTCTCTACGACAACTTTCACCGGTTCGGATCCAGGCGCGATCGCCATTAACAATGTCACCCTGGTAGTTCCCGCGGGTTGTGAGACGAACCGGAAATAGCGAATCATCCGCGGCCGAACTAAGCGGCACTACCTCGCAGCCGGCCCGGCACAGTTTAATCCAAGAAAAAAGGAGACACAAAATGACTATCACCAAGACTTTCGCAACATCCGCCGCTTTCGCGGCATTACTGACGGCTTCGGCCCTTACCGCCCAAGGCGCCAATCTGATCAAGAACGGCGGCTTCGAGAAGCCCATAGCCCCGGCAGGCAGCTACACGTGCTTTAACACCGGGCAAACCTTCGTTAACTGGACGGTTGTGGGCGCTACGGGGAACGTGTGTGTAGTCAGCGGAACATACACAGCCAATGGATGGACAGTCGAGCCTGAGGCGGGTGCCCAGTCCCTCGATCTGACCGGCGCGGGGAGCAACATGGCGACAGGGGTATCGCAGAACGTTGCCACAACGCCCGGCGCGGCGTATCAGTTGACGTTCTGGGTCGGTAACGTTGTCGATCCGGGCGGCCCAGAGGGCACCACCAGCACCGTCAACGTTCTGGTCAATGGCGTCCAGGTATACACGGCGACGAACTCTCTCGGCGCCGGGAGCGCCTCCGTGGTCTGGCAGAAGTTCACGGCTACCATCACTTCGCTCACTCCTCAGACCAGCATCGCCTTCATCAACGGCGATCCGGCGGGCGACAACTACAACGGCCTTGATGGCATCACGCTCGTCCCGCAGAATGATGCTGAACCTCCTGCCATCGAACCTCAGGAGAATTAGGCCGGTGCTTTGGAATTTCGCGGCTCTCGCGCTACCACTCTTTCTGGTTCTGATTCTGCAGGCCCGCGCCAGCGATGAAAGCGACGTCCGCGCGGTGGTGGCGCGCGAGATCGAAGGATGGTCGAAGTACGACGCGCGGGAGGTCGCTTCAGTGTTCACGAGCGACGCCATCTGGCAGAATCCGTTCGGAGTTCGCCTGCACGGCAGAGCGCAGCTTGAGAAATTCCTTACGGATCTGTTCCGACGGCCGGGCTATCGCTCAGCTCGGGATACCAGCGTGCCGAAAGTCCTGGACCTGCGGTTTCCTTCGGCCAACGTAGCCATCGTTTGGAGCGACGAGTCGAGCGCCGGCCAGATCGACGACGCCAGCGGGCGGCCGATGCTTCCGCGGCACTCGTATTATTTGGAGGTGTTGGTGAAGAAGGGCGGCGCCTGGAAGATCTCCGACTCCATCATCATGGACCTTCTAGCGCCCAGCTACCCGTGACCGGTGAGCCCGCGGAGCGCCCCTAAGACACTGCCTACTAAGGCGGTGCATTCGCGGGGCGCTGCGCCAAGCTACTGCGAGAGTTGGCCTGATCTGCCCAGCGTTCGTCCATGAATCGCCAGCCGCCTCGACGACGCCCGCCGTCGTGAGCGTTATTGCCGACCTGTCACGGGCAGCTCCGGAGGCAAGAACATATCGGCGCTTCATTCCGGCTGGGCTTTCAACCGCTCCAGAACGGCGTCAAGCTCATCTTCCGCGATACCCTCGCCGCGTTCGAGCTCCTCGACGCCTTGGCGAATATTCGCGTCAATGAACTGCCGGTTCTCGGTGAGCCACTCGTCCTGTTTCATTCAGCACCTCATGGGCGGTTGATGACGGCTTCTTTGGCGTCGGGGAGGGGCAGGTCCGGGAGGCCCCGCGCAGACCTGGAGGTCCGCCCCACCCTTACTTCTTCAGCACCTTATCCACCGCCCTAGCCAACTCACGGAACTCTTCGCGCGCCGCTGAATTGGGCGCAAACTCCGCCACCGTCAGCCCGCTCGCCACCGCCTCCGCCACCACGATCCGCTGCCCGATGGGCGGCAGCACCTTCTTCCCCATATCCTTCAAGGAAGACGCCAGCCCGCGCCCCAGATTGGTGGACATCAGCACCTTGGAAGGCACGAACCGGATGCGCGGTTTCTTCGCGCGCCGTTCGGCCCGCGCCTTCAGCGCCAGCGACAGAGCTTCCTTCAGCGCAAACAGGTCGAGCGGCGACGGCCCGCAGGGCAGCAGCATCAGATCGGCCGCCATAGCCGCTTGGTAGGCCACGTCCGGCGCGCCGGGCGGCGTGTCGATCAAAACGATGTCGGCGTCCTTCTCAGCCTGCCGCGCCCGCGCCCGCAGCGTTCCGGCGCCGTCTTCCAACTTCTCCACCACGCGCGCCAGCATCCCGTCGCCCTGTTCGGCCCACGCTACCAGGCTGTGCTGCGGATCGGCGTCGAGCACCCGCACGCTCCGTTTCATGGCCGCAAACTCGACCGCCAGATTCCCGGCGATGGTGGATTTTCCGATTCCGCCTTTGCGTCCCGCGACGGCAATGATGGCCATAGAACGCTACTGTAGCGCGATATAGTGCTTGTTGTGGTAGAGGCGCGCCGAGCCGTCCGCCGCGACGATCGCCTGCAGCGGCCGCGGCTGTTTCAGATCCCCTTGGCGCTCCGCCGTGCAATCGGTTACGGGCGCGCCGGCCTGGTCGTAGAGCGAGAACTTGCCCGGCGCGTCCACGCCCGTTCCGGGGAGCGTCCAACCGAAGCCGTAGCTCCCCACCGTCACCTTGTGCCCGCACAGCGTCAGATCTCCCTCGGTGATGACCATCCCGACATACTTGGTTACGATGTTCGCCGAGTACCCGGTGGTATCGATCAGCGCGAACAGCGCGCGCGCCCCGGCCGGCGTCTTCACCAGGACGGCGTTGCGCGGCTCGGTAGGGATGGCGTTGCCCTCCAGGTAAAAATCCTTGGGCACGGCCGAATCGAAGGCTTTGCCGGTTACTACTTCGAACTTCTGCGCCAGCGCGCTTTGGCACGCGGCCCCGGACGCCACCGTCACGGCCGCCAGCCACAATCCGAATCCGTATTTCCGCATATCGCCTCGCCGGGTATTGTATCGCATGTGCATGGCGCTTTTGAGAACGTGCGCCGCAAGCTAGAATAACGATGTATGCCCCGACCATCCATTGCACTCGCTTCGCTGACCGCCCTGGGACTCGCAGCCGGCGTCTACGCCCGCACTCACGCCGGGGACCTTGTGGATCGCGTCCAAGGCGTGCGTATCGCCAGCCGTCTGCCCTGCGACGGCGCCACCAACCCGCAGGAGGATTTGAAACTGGAAACCACCTTTTCCCCCGGAGGCTGGCAGCGCTCGTTCCATCTGGATGTCTTCGAAAGCCAATACTGCAAGCGCCTGGATCTCTATTTCTTCTGCGTAATGCACGGGCACGAGCACTGGAGACACGAATGGGCGCAGAATAGCCAGGGCGCGCCCGGACCTGCGAGGTATTGGATCGACGCGTGCTCGTCGTGGGGATCGAAGGATGCCCAGGAGTACATCCTGAGCGGGTGGTACCAGGAAGGCGCGGCCGATCGCAAGTTGCCTTGGAAGCAGGCCGCCATCAAACAAGTTTCCGCGACGCCGGAGATTTACGAATTCGCCGACGCGAACGGGGGCACGGCGCGGGTGGAGATCCAGCGGAGGTAGGCAAGCGGGAGCGGGTTGCGACGCCCACCCCCGCCCCAAGTCTTAGGCGTGCTTGGTGCCTTTGACCGTGCCGGCGCCTTCCGGCCCTTTGTACTTGCCATCGAACTTCTTGCCGTCGATGGTGCCTTCAGTTAAGTAAGTCGCGTCGTTCACCACTACCTTGAACGAAAACGCATTGCCGTCCAACTTGGCGTCCACGATGGGGAGCTCGCCCGCATCGCCGCTCAGAGTCCCGCTGAGCTTGCCGCCATCGTCCTTCACGGTTAGGGTCCAGTTCATGGGCTGTCCGGACTCGTCGGTGCTGACGACGTCCCATGTGCCTACCACCGCCGCGTTGTCGGCTGCCCATGCGGCCACCGACGCGAGCAAAAGAATTGTCAGAAACAAAGTTAACGTGCGTGTCATTTATATTCCTCTCCCGAAACGGAAATTGCGCTGTCTCCGGAGCGGCCTGCATCTGGCGCGACGGAGCGCTTCCATCTAGCATACCGCAGCACGCCGCAAGGCGCGCTTGACTTTTTGCGCTCACCGCGGCCTCGAACAGGAGATCCGCTTCCACATGGAAATGAAGGCGCGCACCTGCAATTCGGCGGCGCCACACTCTGGCGGGAGATCTCGCGCGAGGCTTGGGGCTGGTCGGCGCCCGAACATTCGCTGCAAGATCCGCGCTATGCCTGGCGCTCTCAATAAGACAAACCCTTTTTGCCCGTTCTATTGCGGGATCAGCAGGAAGCCGTGGGAACCGAGGTTCGAATCGAGGTAAGATCCGGCTATCAGACCCAGGTCGTTGACGCTCGCGGCGCTGGTGCCGCCCTGGATGCCGGTGCCCGATCCGGGAGCCTCGAAGGTGGTGATGGTGCCGTCACTGCCGCGCACCACCCCGTGAGACACATAGTAGGGTTTTAGACTCAAGTCGTACCCCACAATCTTGCCGCCCGTGTTGATGCTGGCGGGATACGTGCCGTAGGGGCCGCCTCCGCGGCCTGCGCCCGGGGCCTGGAACAGTGTGAAGGTGCCGTCGACGTCGCGCACCCAACCGTGTGACTCGTAATTCTTGTCCAGCGAATAGCCGGCGATTACCCCCGCGGCGTTGATCGCCGTCGGGAAACTACCGACGCCGCTAGCGCCCCCGGCGGGAGCATCGATGGTGGTGATCGTGCCATCGGCGGCGCGCACGAATCCGTGTACCACCGAGTTCACATCACCGAACCAGCCGGTAATGTCGCCGGCTGCGTTGATGGCCACCACCTCGGATTCGACCCCGCCCGGAGGATCGAAAGTTGAGATATTGCCGCCGGCGGTGCGCACGAAAGCGTGTGAGAGGTTGTTTAAGTAGGTGACATATCCGGCGATCGATCCGGCGTCGTTGATGCAGGTGGCGAAAGTGCCGCGGGCGTCCAGCGGCGCGTCGAAGGTGGTGACGCCGCCGTTGCCATCGCGGAGGAAGCCGTGCGTTTTGACATTCGTATCGGTGTACCAGCCGGTAATGACTCCCGCGCCGTTGATGGCGCTGGGCACGGTACCTTCGGCGTAGGCGGCGCCTGCGCCAGGGACATCGAAGGTGGTGATGGCGCCGGTAAGGTCGCGCAGGAAGCCGTGAGACGCCTGATTGGAATCCCCGTAGGAACCGGCGATGACTCCGGCATTATTAATGGCGGAGGCAGTGGTGCCGTTGGCGTCTGGGACATCGATCGTGATAATGGTTTGGGCGCAGAGCGCGGCTTGGCTCAACAGCACGACGATTGTTAAAACGTGTTTCGTCTCCAAGATGTTATACATGTTAATCCTCTCCTTCCGTTACCGGATCCCCATGCCCGCCACCACCCGCGGCGTCCAGTTTACCCCTGCCAGGGCGCTGTCGATGAACTCAAGCCGGATTGTCGCTTGACTGCCCGCCGCGCCGAAACTGTCGGGGAGATCCACATAGGCCACACCAGTCAGCCCCGGGCGGACAGATGTCCCACTCAAACCGTAGACCGCAACTTTGGGGGACAACTTCTCCAGCAGCAGAGACACAGGCCCCCTAACCGGCGCACCGTTGTTTGTCAGGGTGACCTGCTGACTGAAGCGCCCGGTGGACGGATCGGCGGTAATCCTGCCTTGAACGACTCCGACTTGGGCGGAAGCCTCGGGCGCGGAGTTGCCAGGCGCCGGCGAAAACAGGTTGCTGCTCGCAATGAACTGCATAGCATCGTTCAAGGCGATGGGCGATGCATTCGTGGGGAAGTTGCCGGCAATTTCTTCGAGAACGCTGCCTTCGTGCATGATCGCGTAAGGCCCACCGCCTGGCCGGCTGAATACGACGTATCCACCGTTATTCGGATTGGTGTAGCAGCATGATTGCTCCCCAAGGGGACCCTCCGGCGGGATGCCCACCCAAGTGGTGGAGTTCAGCCAGAAGAAGGAGTCGCTACCGGGACCAGCCAGGGCATATCCGGTTACCTGGTCGGAATTATTCGGAGCGCTGATGCCGTTCGCCCCCAACTTATAATGCACGGGCGATTTGCCGGCCTGGAGCAAAAAAATTGGTCCGGTTTCGCAACTACTCGCGGCGTTTTTGCATCGGACGCCTATAACACGGTCGGCATCGTCGATTCCACCCACTGCAAAGTGCGCGGGCTCCGGCGGCTGGAACATCTTGAACGTGCCATCGCCCCAGACCCAAAAGACGATGCAGGAGCCGCCCGAGGTGGCGCCCACAACATGGCCCGCGGCATTCAATCCTAACACCATGGTGGACGTCGATCCGCAGTTGTTGGGGGCTGCACCGATGACGGCCGGCGTCCCCCCGGTGAAAAGGATTCCGACCGACGCGCCACTGGCCGTGTCTTTCGCGGGCGCCAGGATTTGTCCCGAGGCATTGATGGCCAGCGCCTGGAATGGATCGGTCGTGTACGCCAGTGCGTAACCGGAAGGCATTGGCACGATGGAGGCCGCGCCGGCATTCCACAACACCAAAGCCTGATTCAGGAAACTCGCATCATACTCATATCCAACTACCTGGCCGGCGTTATTCAAACCGGTGGGAGTGGCGCTTTGATACCCGGGCGTGGATCCCAGGGTTATATAGGTGTAATTGACGGCGCCGAAGCCGGCGGCGGTGAATAGCGAGAACGCCAGCAGTGTCGTGATGAATATGCTGTTGTTGTTATGCATGTGAGATCCTCTCCTTTTATTTTAGCGGCTTCTTGCTACGGCGCCAAAGTAAACACCGTGCCCACATTCGACGCTCCGCCCTGCAAAGTGCTGCCGTAGAGCACGCCGCCGATCCAGATCAGTCCACCAGGCTCCAACCCGTCGGTGTACTTTGTGTTCTTTTCGAACTTCTGGAGGACGGCATGAGTCCACGGTTTCCCCTTCTTTTTGGGAGGCGTTACGGAAAAGAGTGCGCCACCCAAATAGCCGTCCGAGTCGGAGATGGTAGTGCCATACAGTACGCCACCGGGGCCGATCGCGACACCCGACAAAGGGGTCATTCCTACGCCAGCGGAGCTCAGGCTGTATAGTATCGTCCCGGTCCAGGCAGCGCCGGGCGCGGCCGGCGGCGTGAGCGAATACACGCTGCCATTTCCGTCCACTCCCCCGCCCGCGAGCGTTCCGTAGAGTGTTCCTTTCGCGTCCATCGCCAGAGACCCGGTTGTGCTGGGAGCCGGGCTGTCGTTAGCGCTGGCGGCATCGCTGAAATTGCAAAGCACCGTTTGCGTCCAGGAACCGCCTGGATTTGCGGGCGGCGTCAATTCGTATACCGTGGCCGCACCCAGGTTGACGCCGTATAGCACGGTGCTCCCGCCAGGGCCGCTGCCGGGCAGTACGGGCCCTAGCGGATTGCCCTGTTCGGAACTCAAGTTGAAAGTATAGAGCACCGCCTCGGTCCAAGCCCCCCCTGGGGATGCGGGAGGCGTCAGCGAGAACACCGTTTCCGCACCGTCAACACTCCCGGCGCCCTCGGTGACCCCATAGAAAACGCCGTTGCCGGCGAGCGCCAAGCCGAAGGGGTTGCTGGTATCGGCGCCGCCAGTGAAGCTATACAGGTCGGTCTCGGTCCAGGATCCCCCGGGCGATGCGGGCGGTGTCAGCGAGAACACCGAGCCTAGGTTCGACGTTCCGCTGGCTGTCGCAGTGCCGTAGAATTCGGGGAGACCTCCCGTCCCGCCGGTCATTACCAGCCCATTGACGTTGCCGTCGATGAATTGGAATTCGTAGAGTACCGCCTCGGTCCAGGCGCCGCCTGGGGACGCGGGCGGCGTTAAGGAGACGATCTCGCTAGGGAGTCGAACTGTATAGCCGTAGAATGTGCCGTTGAGTTCCCCCACGATGTCGACTCCATTCTCCAGGACCGTCGTAAATGCCGGCGACTGCGCGCAAAGTACAGCGGTCGCGGCCAAGCTCAATAGTCCGGCGCGAAGCAGGGGTTTTTTCATCCGGTTCCCTCTGTGCCGGCTCTCGTTAAAGTTGTTGTGCATTTGAATCTCTTTCGTCCTCTCGGTTGTGCGGCCGGCTCCGCGATTCCGCCCCCGTGGCAGAAATATAGCGCGGACGGCCAAGCGCTGCAATAGACTGCGGCTGTCCTCTATCTGTACCGCTAAATGTATGAAGCCAAGGAAAATGGAGTCCTGGCTGAACTGCGCCGGCGTCACTCTGAGCGCCTGCGGCTTAAGACGCAGGCCCCCAACCCGACGCTCGGCCCCAATTTTTCGGCGCTACGGCTTCAATTCGAACACTGTTCCATCCCCGTGGCCGCCGCCCCTAAACGTGGTCCCATAGAGCAGTCCACCAAGGCCGAGCACCAGACGTGAGGTAGGGTCGACCCCGGCCTTGCCGTACGGGCCAGTGAAGCTGTGGAGCACGGTTTCCGCCCAGGCGCCGCCGGGTTCGGATGGCGGCGTCAAGGAGAACGCCACGCCGCCGCCCTCGTTGTTGTTGCCGTTCCCGGTGACGCCGTAGAGCACCCCGCCACCCCCGACCGTCACCCCCACGGGTGGAGCATAACCGTCGCTGCCGCCATTGAAGCTGTAGAGCACGGCTTCAGTCCATTCGCCGCCGGGAGATGCGGGCGGCGTCAGCGAGAACACCGTGCCACAGCCGGAATCGCACTCCGGAATGCTCACTCCGCCGTCGAAGGTCGTGCCATAGAGCACTCCACCGCTGCCTATCGCCACGCCCATCGGATATCCTCCGTCACCGCCGCCCTCGAAGGCGTAAAGCACCTTCTCGGTCCAATTGCCGCCGGACGCGACTGGCGGGGTCAACGAGAACGCCACGCCATTGTTGGCGGTTCCCCCGATTAAGGCCGTGCCGTAGAGCATGCCGCTCTCACCCATCATCAGGCTATTGGGCGATCCTCCGTCGCTGCCGCCAGTGAAGCTGTAGAGAACCGTTTCAGTCCAATCGCCCCCGGAAGATGCCGGCGGAGTCAGCGAAAACACCGCGCCAAACCCCAAACCGTATTCACTAACGAAAGTCGTGCCATAGAGGACGCCGTCCGCAACGATCAACGAATTGGGAAGTGTCCCTCCCGCTTGATTGGTGAAATCGTAAAGATCGGTTTCGGTCCACTGGCCGCCCGGTGACGGGGGCGGCGTCAACGTAAACACAGTGCCGGCCAAGGCGCTGCCACCCCGTTCGGTAAAGCCGAGGAGTACGCCGTTTTTGACGGCCGCGACGGATGGGAGGGGATTGGCAGCCGCTGCCGGAAAATTTTCGAGGACGGTCTCGGTCCAAGCTCCCCCGGGAGATGCCGGCGGGGTCATCGAGAACACCGTGCCGTTGTCCGAACTTCCACCGAATTTCGTGGAGCCGTAAAGCATTCCTCCGCTGCCAAGCACCAAGCTAGAGGGCGCCCTACCGTCGCCAAAATAGCCGATGAAAGCGTGAATGATCTTTTCCGGCGCCTGCGCCGCGGCGTGCGCGCCGCAGATCGGGAGCGCTGCCAAAACCGCAAAACCAGCTTTTGCCATCTTCATCGTTTTGTTCTCTCTTTCAATTCTATTTCGGTTCTCGCCGTTCACCAAGACATGCGCGAAACGCCGGCGCGATGGCCCGCAAATTTTTCCGAAGCATGCCGATTGAAGGCCCGTGGCAGGAATATAGCGCGGGCGCAGCGCGCGAGCAATAGACTACGACTGTTCCCGATCTGCACCGCTAAACGTATGAACCGAAGGAGGATGGGTTACTGTCTGGACCGAGCCCCGCTGGCTAGCGGCTGGTATGTCTCTTTGACCGCCTTCCAGCCGACGAGCGTCACGTGGTTGTCCTTGAGCGCCTTCTGGAATTCGGACCGTGATCGCGTCGAAGTCGCGCCGCCAGGCGCTGCCGTAGCCCAGGTGGCCCGCGATGACGGCCTGCATTTCGGCATCGTCGTAGGCCAAGTGGACGATCAGTTCCGTGAGCCCCGGCTTCAGCGCGCGGATCGCGTCCCGGCGGGATATCGTTGTCCTTCAGCCGCGCAGCATAGACACGGGGCGTTAGGCGGGCGCGCTGCGAGGAAGGCGACGCTGTTCGATCTGGCCTACCTTCCCACCTACGTTAACGTCGCGCACGAGCGGCTTCCGTTTCTAATACCCCGGATGCGGGACGGAACGGGATCATTTGTTCTTGAGACCCCGCGAATGGACGACTTACTGCTTCACCAGTTCGACACGCCGGTTCAGCGCGCGTCCGTCATCCGAGTCGTTCGATGCCAGAGGCGCATAGGGTCCGTCGCCGTATGCCTGCAGCCGGTCGGCAGCCACGCCGTACTGCGTGGTGAGCGCTTGCACAATGGCGCCTGCCCGCCGCCGCGAGAGTTCGATGTTCGCGGCCAATCCACCCACATTGTCCGTATGACCCACCACATAGACCTTGAGCTTGCCGTCCTGCTTCAGCAGTTTGACAACTTCTTGCAGCGCAGGGGCGGACTCCGGCTTGACCTCGGCCTTTCCCGTATCGAAGAGGATACCGTTGACCACGATGTGACCGCTTTTGGCCAGGCCACTCGAAAGCGCGTCGGCGCTGGCCACTACATCTTGGGTCAGTTCCGTTTCGATGACGATGAACTGCCTGTAGTCGCCACCGGCGCTGACTTCCTCTCTGATCCATGCCTTGCCGAGATGCACGGTGAATCCCCCGCTCCCGGAGTCCCCCACAAAGGCCCATCCCGCCGTCCGGAAAGCAGTCGTCAGGTTTCGAGTCACTTGAGCCGCGCTCGCACTTTGGGGAAAAGCGTACCAGGTCCAGTGATATTCCCCCTCTATCCTCTTGGGCTCCTTCTTGGGGCCGATATCGTTGAAGGTGAAAGCGTTGTCCGCTTTGTCCTCGCAATTTTCGATCGCGGAACCCGGAAAGCGGCTAATCAGGGGCGAGTCCTTGCAACCTGGCGCGTCCGCCGCGTAGGCTTGGACCGCAAGGCAGGCCGCCGTTACGCCCAGCGCGAAAAAAGCGTGCGCCCAATTGGCCCGTTTTTGTTTGCCCAACATGCTGAAGATTCTTTTCATAGGTGCAACTCCTTAGTTCGAAATGCCGAATCCGGCTTTCACTCAATACGCCGGAAAACAAATCAGACGGGATCATGCGGTATGGCGCCCGGGCGCTACTGAGTAACCTGGAAACTCTGGTCCACGGGTGCGGCCGCCGTATAGTCGGCATTGCCCGCCTGCGCCGCGTCGATGGTGCACGTGCCACCGGCCACCAGCGTCACGGTTGTCCCGGAGACCCTGCACACCGGATTAGTCTGCGATTTGAAGCTCACTTTGAGTCCGGAACTGGCCGTCGCGCCGATCGTAAACGGAGGCGTACCGAAGGCCTGATTCGAGAGCGCTCCGAAGTCGATCGTCTGGCTCAATGGCGTCACTTGGAACGTCTGGTCGACCGGCGCCGCCGCGGCATAGTCGGCATTGCCTGGCTGGTTCGCTTGGATGGTGCAGGTCCCCCCCGCGGCCAGCGTCACAGTAGTTCCGGAGACCCTGCACACCGGATTGGTTAGCGACTTGAAGGTTATCTTCAGGCCGGAGGTGGCCGTCGCACTGACGGTAAATGGTGGCGCGCCGTACGGCTGGTTCGATAGCGCGCCGAAGTCGATGGTCTGGCTCAATGGCGTCACTTGGAAGGTCTGGTCGACCGGTGCAGCCGCGGTATAGTCGGCATTGCCTGCCTGCGTCGCTTGGATAGTGCAGGCCCCGACGGCCACTAGCGTCACGGTAGTCCCGGAGACCTTGCACACCGGCTTGGTTTGCGAATTGAAGCTAACCGCCAAGCCGGAACTGGCGGTCGCGCTGACCATGAATGGCGCGGCGCCGAATGGCTGGTTCGGGGGTGCGCCGAAGGCGATGGTCTGGCTCACCGGCGTCACCTGGAAGGTTTGGTTGACTGCCGTGGCCGCGGCATAAGTGGAGTTACCCGCCTGCGTGGCCTGGATGGTGCAGGCGCCGCCAGCCAACATCGTGACGGTGGCTCCTGAGACCGTGCATACCGCCGGGGTTTGGGAATTGAAACCGACCGGCAGGCCGGAACTGGCGGTGGCGCTCACCATGAATGAAGCCGCGCCGTAGGGTTGGTTGGAGAGCGCCCCGAAACTGATCGTCTGGACCTTCAATCCGCCGCTAATCTTGAACACCACGCCGCCACCCGATGCGCCGGCCAGGTTGGTCGTTCCGTAGAGCTGGCCGGCGGGGCTGAGGGTCACGCCAGCCTTGGGATAGGCCCCGTCTAACCCGTCCGCGAAGCCGTATAGCACCACTTCATTGCCGGCCGCATCGATGGCGAAGACCCCGCCCCTTCCCGGTGTGCCGCCGAAGAGAGTGGTCCCGTAGAGGTTGCCTTCCGAGTCGAGGATGACGCCCGCCATGGGGTTGCCCCCGTCCCCCACGCCGCTGTTGAAGCTGTGCAACACGGTTTCATTGCCGGCAGTATCCACCTGGAACACCACGCCCTGGTTCGATGCGCCGCCCTGGTAGGTGGTCCCGTACAGGTTGCCGGGCGGGTCGAGGACCACACCCGCCAGCGGGAACCCGCCATCCTCGCCTCCTGTGAAGCTGTGCAATACGGTCTCATTGCCGGATGGGTCCAGCTTGAAAACCACGCCGAAGCCCGCCGTGCCCGCGGCCACGCCGCCATATTCAGTCGTGCCGTAGAGGTTGCCGGCCGAGTCCATAACCACCCCGCCAAGCGGGACACCGCCGTCCGCCCCCCCGGTGAACGTGTAGAGCACGGTCTCGTTGCCGGATGGGTCCACCTTGAAAACTACGCCGGAGCCTGCCGTGCCCGCAGCCGCGCCGCCATATGCTGCAGTCCCGTAGAGGTTGCCGGCCGTGTCGACGATCAGACCTCCGGTTGGGTCGGCGCCATCGGCTTGCCCAATAAATTGGTATAGGTGGGTATCGTTTCCAGCCTGATCCAGCCTGTACAAAATGCCCGCCCCGCCCGGGCCTGTGGAGGTGGTCACGTAGAGGTAGCCGGCCGTGTCGAAGATCACACCGCTCGATACCGTGCCTTCGCAGAGGTCGTGGCTGCAAAAGGCGTAGAGCACGGTTTCGTTACCGCTGGTATCCACTTTATACACCACGCCATAATAGAAACCGTTTTGACTGTTGCCGCCCGGAGCCGTTCCGTAGAGGTTGCCGGCTGAATCGAGGGTCACACCCGTGGCGGGGAACGCCCCGTTGGGCCCGGGGTTGCTCTCGTTGCCGACGCATGCCCCGTTGCAGGCAAAGCTGTACAGCGTGGTCTCGGTCTGCGCCTGCGCTGCCCCGGCGGCCGCCAACGCGCACGCGAGCCATAGCAGTCTTGATATAGGCAGCCTATTTGTTGCACGTGTCATAAAAACGATCCCTTTCACTCAATACGCCGGAAAAGAACTGAAACGGGATCATGCGGTACAATCGACTCCAATAGATTGGGATGACGGGCTCCCCCGATTTCGAGGCTGCGTTCGCTGGCCTGCGCGCGGGCGACAAGGCGGCACTGGACGCGGTGATGCCGGCTCTGTATGCCGAATTGCATCGCATCGCGGAAGCCTGCCTGGCCGGCGAGCGCCCGGATCACACCTTGCAGCCCACCGCGCTGGTACACGAGGCCTATTTGCGTTTGCTGGGGCAGTATCAGGTGGATTGGTCCTGCCGGCCGCAGATTCTGGGGCTGGCGGCGCGCATGATGCGCCGCATCCTGGTGAACCATGCGGAGGCGGGCAAAGCGCAGAAGCGCGGCGGTGGCGGCTTCCGCGTCCCGTTGGACGACCAGTTGGAACTGATGGAGAACGGCCAACTCGATATCCAGTCCCTGGACCTGGCGCTGAACCGGCTGGAAGCCATCGACGAGCGCCAGGCGCGCATCGTGGAACTGCGTTTCTTCAGCGGGCTGAGCGTGGAAGACACGGCTGCCGCGCTGGAGGTTTCCACGGCTACCATTAAGCGGGAATGGCGCACCGCGCGGTTGTGGCTGGTCCGCGAATTGGACAGCGCGGGCCCATGACCCCATGAACAGCGAGCGCTGGCAGCAGATCAAGAAAATACTCGACGAGCTTGACGGTGTGGAGCCCGAGGCTCTTCCGGGCTTGCTGGCGTCGGCCTGCGGCGGCGACCGGGATTTGCGCCGCGAGGTGGAATCGTTGTTGTCGTTTGAAGAACGGGCAGCGGCCTTGGATCGCGCGGCGCGGCCGTCCGGGGGCACCGGCGTTCCCGGGCGGATCGGGCCTTATCGCATCGAACGTCTGCTGGGCGCGGGCGGCATGGGCGCGGTCTACCTGGCCGTGCGCGACGACGATCAATATCGCAAACAAGTCGCCATCAAGGTGACGGCCGCGGGCGATCCGGACCTGCTGGACCGCTTTCGCGCGGAGCGGCAGATCGTGGCCGGGCTGGATCATCCTTACATTGCGCGCCTGCTCGATGGCGGAGCGCTAGCCGATGGGCGGCCCTACTTCGTCATGGAGTACATCGCCGGCTGGCGGATCGATGTGTATGTGGCCGAAAAAAAGCTCGACATCGCCGCGGTGCTGCGGCTGTTTCTGAAGGTCTGCGCGGCGGTGCAGTTCGCGCATCAGAGCCTGGTGGTGCATCGCGACCTGAAGGCCGGCAATATTTTGGTAAGCGAGGACGGCGATCCGCACCTGTTGGATTTCGGTATCGCCAAGGTGCTGGACCCCGCGGCGCACACGAACGCGGAGATTACCCAGGCCTTGCTGCGGCGTATGACGCCCGCCTCGGCGAGTCCGGAGCAAGTGGCGGGGAAGGCCGTCACGGTTTCGACCGATGGATATGCGCTGGGCATTCTGCTGTATCGATTGTTGACGGGCGCATCGGCTTATGGGGGCGCCAAGGATTTCGAGACCGATCCGGCCAGAGCGATTCTGGAGTACGAGCCTTCGGCCCCGAGCCATGCGCCGGGCGTGCCGCAAAAGCTGCGGCGGGCGTTGGCGGGCGACTTGGATAATATCGCGCGCAAAGCCATCGAGAAAGAGCCGGCGCGGCGCTACGCTACGGTCGAGGAACTGGCGGCGGATATCCAGCGTCACCTGAATGGCTTGCCGATTGAGGCGCGGCCTGCATCATTCTCCTATCGGATGGCGAAGTTCATCCGCCGCAACTGCCTTCCGGTTACCGCGGCGGCACTGGTAGGGCTGGCCATCGCGGCGGGGCTGGCGGGCACCTTGCGCTATGCGCGGCGGGCGCATTTGGAGCAGGTGCGCGCGCAACATGGACTGGCCGCGGTGAGCAAACTGACGCAGTCGTTTCTATTCGAGTTCGACGATGCGATCAAGAATCTTCCCGGTTCCTCCCCGGCGCGGGAACTGGTGGAGCGCCGCGCGGTAGAGTATCTGGACAAGCTGGCCTCGGAGGCGGGCGACGATCCCGCCATGCTGAACGACCTCGCGGACGCCTACGTGCACGTGGCCCGCATGACGGGCGCGATCCGCGAGGCCCGCAGCGAAAGTTCTCCACAGAAGGCGCTGCAGAACGGGCTTAAGGCCCTGGCGCTGCGGCGGCGCGCGTTTGCGCTCAGTTCCGGCGATGAAAACCTGCGCATGAAGCTCGAGGACAGTATCTGGACCACGGCCGCGCTATATTTTGCCGTGGGCGACATCCGGCATGCGGCAGAGCTGAACACGGAGCACGTTCGCATGGGCGAGAACGCGCTGCGGCGCGCGGATTCCGTGGAAGAACGTTTGAGCCTGGGAGCCGGGCTGACGTCCATGGGGTCCATCGAGCAGGAGTTGGGCCATTACGATCTGGCATTAGGCTGGCATCGCCGCGCCCTGGCCGTACGGGAGGAGCTGCTGAAAGCCGATCCGGGCAGCGCGCGGGCGCAACGGGCGATGGGGATATCGCACGAGTTCATGGGTTACGTTTTCAGAGATCGGCAAGATTACGCGGCGGCGGCGGACGAGCATCGCAAGGCGCTGGCGCTGTTCGACCCGATCGCCAAGGCCGACCCGCGTAATGCGAACCTGCAGCGGCTGGAGGCGGTGGCGCGGGAGAATTTATGTGAATCGCTGGCGCTGGGCGGCGCTGCGAAGGAAGCGGTGGCTCAATGCGAGGTGGCTATCGCTATATATGGCGAAATGGCGGCGGCCGATCCGAAGAATCTCCAGGCATCCGAGGATCTGGCTTCGTGCGAATCCACCATGAGTATCGCGCTGGACCTGGCCGGTTCGCCGCACACGGCGTTCGAACACCAGCGGAAGGCGCGGCGCTTGTTCGATTTGGCGGCGAGCCGGGATCCGGATGCCGCGGATCTGGCGGAGGAAAACGGGGAGAGCTTTATGGAGTTGGCGAAGCTGCGGAAACAGTTGCACATCGATGGCGCGGAAGCCGCCGCGGCGGAGGCGGTGCGGGTTCTCCAAGGCGTGGCGGCGCGCTCGCCCGAAAGCCGCCGCATCGGCGCGATTCTGCAGCGGGCTGAAGATCTCCATCAGTCGATGCGTTAGGTTGTGGGGCAGGATGGCATCCTGCGGGCCGATTGCGAATCGGCCCCGGCGAGCGGAGATCGCCCCCACAAGGCTGAAGCCTCTGCCACCGCCTTGCTATGCTTGACTTGGCGCCATGACCAAGCC
>Ga0302324_100001424_pt1 | contig 58190 bp, 55 predicted proteins | sample Palsa_T0_1_FD_201949 | JGI IMG/M metagenome (GOLD analysis project Ga0302324, IMG submission 201949) | Peat permafrost microbial communities from Stordalen Mire near Abisko, Sweden - Palsa_T0_1 | ecosystem: Environmental > Terrestrial > Soil > Palsa > Peat permafrost | place: Sweden: Abisko...
TACTCAATAATGCTGCCGACCTCAACGTCAGGCAGAGCGAAAGTCTTGGCAAAATACTTCATGCCCTTGACCTTCTCGATCGCAGTTTCGAGGACTTTGACATCGGAGTCGACCGCTGAGCCGTCCGGCCGAATCGTGCGGGCGCGAATGTTGGCCACGTCGCCTCTGCCCTTCACGAACCGAATTTCGATGTTGGCCTGCTTTCGTCCTTCCTCCGTCAGGATCTTGATGCGAATGTAGTTGTCTTCATGCGAGGTCGTCCCGTTGTCGTCGTGGTCCACTTCGCGATACAGGATGATGGCCTGCGCGCCCGGAGCTTGGGGTTCGCTGGTCATTTTCAGTTCCTCGGGCGAGATCGGAGGAAAGCCTTGCCCCCAGCCGGACGTCGGGGAAAGCAACACCATCGCAAGCAGAACAGAGCCGGCAACAGACAGCAAGAGACGGGAATGAGACATCAGGGCCTCCCATTTACGAACAGATGGTAGACGCGGATCCCGCAGCACCGAGGGGGAGTCGGCGCTGTGCCACAGGCCGTAAGTGCGACAGGACATACTGCGACAGACATACTGCGACAGACATACTGCGACAGACTGCGACAGACTGCGACAGACATACTGCGACAGACCTGGCGAGCACGCCAAGAGCTGTGGCAGGCGAGATTACAAGGGCCTTCCCCTCAAGTCAAGTTCAACGGCGGATTGGTAGTGGCCGAAAAGCTTGGATGGGTCAGCCGGGTTGCCGCTTAAACCATTAAATTCACCAACGCACTTTTCGGCCACTACCGGCGGATTCCTCCGGAGCAAGCGTACAGGCCTCTCCGGGCGTTGATGAGGCCTAAGGCCCGAGTCCCGAGAGGTCCAAGGTCCAAGGCCTGAAGTCTCTTCCCCCGCTAGCTGCCGAATCTCGCCAGCGAGCGCGCCTTGGCTTTCGCGGCCTCATCTTCGCGATTCTTGGGAGGAGCCGCGGTTTCCAGCGAATAGAGAAGGCGCCTTGAAACCATCGTGATTTCTTCCACCGCGGCTAGAAACGAAGCCTCGTTCGCCTGGGAAGGTTTACTGAACCCGCTGATCTTGCGGACGAACTGAAGAGCCGCGGCGCGAACCTCGTCGTCGGTTACGGGGGGAGAGAAGTTGAACAGGATTTTGATGTTTCTGCACATGGGATGACCCTCGATCGGTTATCACTCGATGTCGGCGAAGCGCTTGGCAGCCTCCCATTGTTCTTGCAGTCCGAGTGCTGCGATCCATTTTCTCAAATAGTCCTGATCGAGCGACTGCCATTGTCGGCTCAGAATGTTGGCAACGTCCTCAATCTGCCTATGCGATCCTCCGAGCTTCGCCCATTCGAGTTTGGAAATGATGAGGTCTTCGGCGCTGGCAACGAACATCTGGATGTCAAAAAGCTTTGCAGGCTGCCGGCGCCGGAATTCCTCATGGTCGAACGCGCGCGACTTGCGAAAGATCAGGTCGATTTTCCAGCCGGTTGCGTTGTCAATGATGTTGAATAACGATTCGTGTTTCAAGGCATCCAAAGCGGCGTCGAGTTCGGCATAGTAATCGTCGGCCTGCAGATCCGCAATCAGCGCTCTCAACTGCTGGGGCGTGGCCTCGATCACGAAGTCCAGGTCGAAGGTAGTTCGAGACGCACCGTAGTAAGTGCCGGCAAAGGATCCTACAAGCATATAGGCGATCCGCCGCTGATCGAGATGCCCAACAATCCTTCGAAATATATCCGCCTGACTCATGGAAGACCGGGGAGCTTGCGCGGCAAAAACTGCAATCGCAATACCTCGTGAGCAATTTGCGCCTCGGTCCAGTCAGGATGGTCGCTGCGGATCTTCGACTTGGTGAACTCCCGTACCAGCAGGCTCGCCTCGAGTGTCCGCAAAATGCGCTCTTCCCCAGTCAGCGCCGCCTCGATCTGCATCTGCAATCTTTTTGCGGCGGGACTGGTATCGGAGATGGGCATGCCAAAATGGTAGCACGGCTCATGTTATAATTCTTTATTCTCAGTCGCTTAGAGCGCGGAGGACTGTATCGACAAGCGTTTTATCCGCATTAATGATCGTATTCGGGCGCGCGAAATTCGCGTGATTGATGACGAAGGCGAGCAGTTGGGCATCATGCCGCCGTTCGAGGCCATCCGCAAGGCCCGCGAAAAAAATCTGGATCTGGTCGAGATTTCGCCCACAGCGCAGCCTCCCGTATGCCGCATCATGGATTACGGGAAGTATCTTTACCAGCAGGAAAAGAAAGAGCGCGAAGCCAAGAAGCATCAGAAGACGATCACCGTAAAAGAGGTCAAGTTCCGCATCAATGTGGATGACCACGATTACGAGACGAAGAAAAATCATGTGCTGCGTTTTCTGGATGAGGGCGACAAGGTAAAGGCAACCATTTTCTTCCGCGGACGCGAGATGACGCGCACCGGACTGGGACGCCAGATTCTGGAACGGCTGATTAAAGATGTGGAGCCGCACAGCATTGTCGAGTTCCGGCCGCGGCAGGAAGGCAACACCTTGCACGCGATTCTTGCCCCAAAGAAGTCGGACAAGGAACGCGAAAAGGAACGACAAAAAGAAGAGCGGCAGAAGGCTGCGGCGCAAAGCGCTCCCAGCCCGAGCGAACCGCCCGCGCAGGTCGCCAAGCCCGCGTCCTAAGCGCGCGGCTGATCACAAATCTCACCTGAGCGTTCCTCGGTCGTTCATCGGACATCAGGAAACGAGAAGAAAACAAACTGACGGCTGAGAGCTGACAGCTGCTATTGAGGACGTATGCCGAAACTAAAAACGCACAAAGGCGCCGCCAAGCGCTTTAAGAAGACGGGAACAGGAAAAGTGAAGCGGGGACACGCGAAACTGCGGCACATCCTGACGTCTAAAGACACCAAACAGAAACGGAAGCTGCGTCACGGCGGCCTCGTCAGCGATGGCGATCTGGCCAAAGTTCTGCGCATGATTCCATACCAGTGAGAAAGAGCGAATTTCGATTTGTGATTTTCGATTGTCGATTTGAAGCTCGGCCTTCATGAGTTTTCAATCGCAAATCGCAATCCAAAATCGAAAATTTGCGGGCGCGTGAAGAGGCCTGTCGTCAAAATCCTGCCTCCAGCCGCCATCCAGCGAAACATAAAAAGGAGAACCCCATGCCTCGTGTAAAACGCGGAACCAAACGCCGCCAGAAGCGCAAAAAGATCTTAGATCGCGCCAGCGGATATTTCCTTACAAAATCGAAGCTCTACCGCGCGGCCAAAGAGTCGGTCGAGCGCGGACTGAAGTTTGCCTACTCCGGACGCAAGCAGCGCAAGCGCCAGTTCCGCTCGCTGTGGATCGTTCGCATTGGCGCCGCCGCCAAGCTGAACGGCTTGAGCTACAACCAGTTCATCCACGGCCTGAAAAAGACCGGCATCGAACTGGACCGCAAGATTCTTGCCGATCTGGCCGTGAACGATGCGGCCGGGTTTGCCAATCTGGCGTCACAAGCGAAGACAGCGCTGGCGTAGAACAGCTATCAGCCGTCAGCTTCCAGCTAAATCGGGACGGGCACGACGTTAATCGTGTCACCCCGGCATTCTTTATCCGATATAGTTTGTCATCCTGAGCGTAGCGAAGGACCTATGCATTCTGCTCGAGTCGTCTAGGTCCCTCGCGGACACAACGCCTTCCGGATGACAACTTATTTTGACAATTGTGTCCTACATCGTTCCCAAACTGACGGATTATTCGGAAGCGGCGCTGACAAAGTCGGCGACGGAGTGTATTGGGGCATGCAAGGCCGAGGCACAGGCTGTGAAAACGGAAGCTGAGCTCAAGGGTTTCCGTGACAGGTGGTTAGCGCGAAAAAACGGAATTTTAGCAAAGATCAATGATGACTGGTTGAAAGCTACGCCAAAGGAAGCAAAGAAAGCAGTTGGCGCCCATGTCAATCAGATCAAGCTGGATGTACAGAAATGGATCGTTGACACCGAACGGTGGATCCAGGCCCAGGGATCCCAACAGGCTACCGTCGTAGAGGCGATCGATATCTCTCTTCCCGGCGTTCGCCGTCCCCTGGGCGCAGAGCATCCGGTCATCAAGACGATGCATGAGATCGTTTCGGTCTTCCAGAAGCTCGGTTACTCCGTCGCCGAGGGGCCGGTGGTTGAGACTGACTATTACAACTTCGAGGCGCTGAATTTTCCGCCGAACCACCCGGCGCGCGATACGCAGGACACGTTGTTCATCGCCCGCCAGCAATCGAAGCCGCAACGCGAGCGTTTGCTGCTGCGCACGCACACTTCTCCGGTGCAGATTCGGACGATGGAAAAGATGCGGCCGCCGCTGCGCATTGTGATCCCCGGGACCGTGCATCGCAACGATCCGCCCGATGCCAGCCACTCGCCCATGTTTCATCAGATCGAGGGGCTGGCGGTCGATACCAACATCACCTTCGGCGACCTGAAGGGCACACTCGATCACGCCATGAAGGCGTTGTTCGGCTCCAACGTGAAGACGCATTTCCGTCCGTCATTCTTCCCGTTCACAGAGCCGAGCGCTGAGCTGTACGTGACGTGTTTCATTTGCGGCGGCAGCGGCAAGCGGGGGCCAGATACTCCCTGCCGTCCGTGCAAGCAGACGGGCTTCATCGAAGTGCTGGGCTGCGGTATGGTCGATCCCAACGTGTTCGAGTTCGTGAAAGACAACGGTTACGATCCCAAAAAGGTTTCCGGATTCGCCTTCGGCATGGGCGTCGACCGCCTCGCCCTGCTGAAATATGGCGTCGACGACATTCAGCTCTTCTTTCAAGGCGATGTGCGCTTCCTGGAGCAGTTTGGGTAAGAGCGCTTCTAGCTCCTAGCTGCTAGCTTCTAGCTCATACGAGCCGGTTAGCTAGTCGCTAGAAGCTAGAAGCGAGAAGCTTCTTCATGAAACTTTCTGCAAACTGGATTCGCGACTTCGTTGACCTCACCGTCGACGACGACCAACTCGCGCACGATCTGACCGACGTGGGTCTCGGCGTCGAAGGCATTAGCGGCAGCGGCGCCGACACCGTCTTCGAAACGGAGATCGGCACCAACCGTCCCGACGCGATGAATCATTACGGCGTCGCGCGCGAGGCAGCGGCGATCTACGACTTGCCACTGAAGCCGGCTTCGGCTTTCCGGCTTCCGCCTTCTGCTCCCTCCACTCCGTTTCCAATTACCGTTGAAGAGCCTGAACTTTGTCCGCGTTTTTCCGCGCGCGAAATTCGCAACACGCATATCAAGGCTTCTCCAGGCCACGTCGCCCATCGTCTGCAACTGCTCGACCAGCGGCCTATTTCGAATGCCGTCGACGCTACCAATTACGTTCTCTGGCAGATCGGCAAGCCTACGCACGTCTTTGATCTCGATCTGCTAGAAGGCGGCAGGATCATCGTGCGCAAGGCGCGCAAGGGCGAAACGCTCAAGACCCTTGACGGCGTCGAGCGCAAACTGACGACGGCAGACCTGGTAGTATGCGACGCGAAAAAGCCGGTCGGTTTGGCCGGCGTCATGGGCGGATACGACACCATGATCACCGAACAGACGCGGAACATTCTGATCGAATCCGCGTGGTGGGATCCGGGCATTGTGCGCAGCATGGCGCGGCGGCATGGCCTGCACACCGACGCTTCCCATCGTTTTGAGCGCGGCGCGGATTTCGAGTCGACGGTGCTGTCGTGCGATCTGGTGGCGCAGTTGATTCTGGGCTCAGGCGGCGGAGAACTGGTTGGCGAGGTCGTCGACGTCATCTCCCTGCAGATGGATCAGGCACCGGTGCTGTTGCGCGTCAGTGAAGTGCGCCGCATTCTGGGCGGAAGTCTGGATGCTGGGCAGATCTTTCGCTTGCTCAAGCGGTTAGGATTCACGCTGATTCCCGAAGGGCAAAGCGAAGTTCAGTTTCGCGTCGGCATCCCGAGTTGGCGACTGGATGTGGAACGCGAGATCGATGTAATCGAAGAGATCGCCCGCCTCTATGGGTACGACAAATTCGAGAATACGCTGCCTGCTTATAGTGGCGCGGTCGTGGAGTTGCCCCACGCCGCGATCGACAGCACGCTGCGCCGTCGCGCATTGGCCTTGGGATACAACGAGGCCCTGTCTCTCACATTTATTTCCCAAGCCGATGCGGAGAAGTTCTCTCCCGCCACGCAGGTGTTGCAACTGGAAAATCCCCTGAGCGCGGAAGCTTCCGTGATGCGCACTTCGCTGGTGCCCGGCATGCTCGACATGCTGGCCTGGAATTTGAATCGCGATGTGCCCGAGGCGCGGCTGTTCGAAATCGGCAGTATCTATCAGCTTTCTGGCCAGCTTCCTGGAGAAGAGCGCGTGGAGCCCAGGCGCGCGTGTCTGGGCGCGACCTGGGACGCGGTTCGCAGCGCTTTGCCACTGGGCGCCGCATTGGATGTGAGCAAGAATGAACACGCCGCTGCGTCCGAGGCATTCCGCGGATTCAAGGGCGATGTGGAGAATCTGCTGGCCGCCGTTGCCGGCGAGCCCAGCTACGACGCTGAAACGTCCGCGTATTTTCATCCCGGCCGGTCGGCACGCGCGCGCATCAACGGATCGCTGGTCGCGCAGTTTGGACAGATTCATCCGGAAGTGGCAGCCGCACGCAAGTTGAGACAGCCAGTCTTTCTGGCAGAGTTCGATCTGGAGCAGTTGTACAGAATCGGACTGCGCATGGCCCGATTCAGTCCGCTGCAAAAATATCCTGCCGTGGAACGGGACTTCTCGTTCGTGTTCGACGACGCGCAGACGTTTGCCCAGATGCAGGGAGCGGTTCGTGCCGCGGGCATCTCTGAGCTATGCCAATTCCGCCCGGTCGAAATCTTTCGCGGAGGCGCGATCGCGGCCGGGAGATATTCCGTTTTGCTGCGCGCTCGCTTTCAATCCTCAGAGAGAACCTTGCGCGAGGAAGAAGTTGCGCAGTGGTCGGCCACGGTCGTGTCGGCGCTAACCGGGCTGGGGGGAACGCAGCGCGCCTAGGCGCTCGCGTCTGTGTTGGTCTGTGCTGTTTCTAATCATTTTCCATACCCTCATCTTCGGGGAATGGGCTGCAGGCTTTCTGTGCGCTGGCCGATAGAAGACTAGTGAATATCTCTTCTAGTGGAGGCCGCACCCGAAGACCAACCGGAACAAGCCCCGGTAGCAATGCCGGAGCAGCCACCGCACCCGCCGCATCTGGCCTGATCAAGCCATTGCGTTATGTGGCCAGGCAGCCGATCTTTGACGCTCACGAGAAAGTGTTCGGGTATGAGTTGCTGTTTCGCCACGGGCTGGAGAACACTTTTTCCGGGGAAGCGGACACTGCCTCGCGTGCCACTCTCGACAATTCCCTCTTAATGGGGATCGATGTGTTGTGCGACGGGAAGCGGGCCTTCATTAACTGCACCCGGGATGTGTTGATCAAAGGGCTGGTCAGGCTTCTGCCCGCGAGTTCCACGGTGGTCGAAGTGCTCGAAAACGTTCCTGCCGATCCTGACGTGGTGGCTGCCTGCCGCAGCTTGAAGGAAGCCGGATACACCATCGCCCTGGACGACTACGTTGCCGACGATCCCCGCGAAGCGCTCATCGAGATTTCTGACATCATCAAAGTGGAAATGCCGCTGACCACCTCGGAACAGCGCGCCACACTGGCTCGGAATCTCGCTTCGAGTACCTGCCGCTTGCTGGCCGAGAAGGTTGAAACTCAGGAAGATTTCGTGGAAACCCGCGACCAGGGTTTCACCTACTTTCAGGGATATTTCTTCCGCCGGCCGGAAATGATGGCCACGCACGAGATGCCCGCCCATCAACTGAACTATCTGCGGATGCTCAAGGAGGTATCACAGCCGGATCTGGATCTGGATGCTTTGGAACGTCTCATCAAGGGCGAGGCTTCCGTTTGCTACCGCCTGCTGCGCTATCTGAATTCGGCGGCGTTTGGTTTTAAGTGCGAAATTCACTCGGTGCGCCATGCGCTCTCAATTCTGGGGGAACGCGAAATGCGGCGCTGGGTGCGGCTGGTGGCCGCGGTCGGAACCGGAGGGGCGAAGCCCAGCGATCTGGTGCTGTCGACGCTGGTGCGCGGGCGGTTCGGCGAATTGCTGTCCCCCCGAGTGCCCCGTGGAGAGTCCGATCTGTTCCTGCTCGGTCTGCTGTCGTTGATCGACGTGATGCTGGAAATGCCCATGGAATCGGTGATGGAGAGCCTTCCCCTGGATCGCGATACCAAAGCGGTGCTTCTCGGCCAGCCCAGCCCGCTGCGTCCCGTGTTTCGTCTTATGCTGGCGCATGAAAGCGGAGAGTGGGAGGCCGCGGCCGAGTTGAGTCGAAGTCTGCATCTCGACGCCGAAGATACTGCGGGGCTTTACTGGCAGGCTCAGCAATGGGCGCGGGAAATTTCCCAAGTGGAATAACGGGGTGCCCGCTCGCTGACCTGCCCTGCGGAAATACCCGGTTCACACTACAGTTCACTCCCTCCTGTGCAAAACGCGGGTGAGCGGGGACTTGCGCGACGTGACCGGGACGAGTAGGATAAAGCTGTTCTCTGTAAGGCCTCGTTCCCGCGCAGGCCTTCTGCGCCAGCCGTTCCCCGGCGGCGCCTTACGGATCCGAGACACGGATAATCGAAACTGAATAAGTTTCTTTCGCATCAAACGTTCGCAAGGTTGGGGTTCGTTCCATCGTGCGTTTTACCGCAATCCGCTCTGGCAGAGAGGTCCGTGTCAACCGTCACGGCTGGCACGGGACCTTGCTTCGAAGCCTCACCGCCCGGCGCAATGTGGGCATCCGTGCATCGCAATCCTGGCCATGGAGAGCGGAATCGAATCAGCACCTGTGAATCAATTGAGAGGACTATGAACGCAGGCCCAGGAAAACCCTCCGGTGGCGGAGGCAGAAGACGACGGCGCGGCCGCCGTCAACACAATCCACGCGGACACCGCCCGGGTCAGGGCTTGGCACGCGAAAACAAAGACGGCATCTACACCGCGCCCATGGATCACAGCTATCGCGCCGTTCTAGCGGGTGGAAACCACAACGGGCATAAGCCGGGGCGCCAGCGTCCCGGCTTCGCCGCCCAGTTTCCCCAGCCCGATCCCGAACCCCTGCCCGCGACCGAGGATACCAGTTCCCGCATCTTCGCCTTCATTGAAGACCTTTTCTTCATGGCGAAGGTTCAGGAGACGGCTCGCAAGCTCAACGTCAAGGTCGAGTTCGTAAAAAGCGACAAAGACATGGCGGAGAAGATGCAGCAGAATGGCGAAGAGAAACCGTCGCTGATTATCTTCGATCTGAACAATGCTGCGGTGAAGCCGCTTACGCTGATCCCCAAGCTGAAGAGCAAGCTGAAGAAAGGAACTTCGATCATCGGGTTCCTTTCCCACGTGCAGGGAGACCTGAAGCAAAAGGCCCATGAAGTGGGCTGCGATATGGTGCTGCCGCGCTCGGCCTTTTCGCAGAATCTTCCGCAATTGCTGCGCCGCCACGGCGCGCCGGAAGAGACCGAACCCACGATTCAATAAATGCGAAGTATGCAGGGATAGGGGCGGTGATCTTGGCACAGTGAGCATGGCCGTGGAGTGGTCCCGAAAAGTCGTCCGTGAATCGATTGAATTCTGCTTCCCAGGGTAAGCCGCGCGTACGCTTTGCGCCATCCCCGACTGGATTTCTTCACGTCGGCAGTGCGCGCACGTTCATTTTCAACTGGCTGTACGCTCGCCGCAACAGCGGCACCATGATTCTGCGGCTCGACGACACCGACGTCGAGCGCAATACCGATGCCTCGGTAAACTCCATCTTTGAGGGCCTGAAGTGGCTCGGCTTGGGCTGGGACGAAGAGTACAAACAGTCCGAGCGGCTCGAACTGCATCGCACGATCGCCTGGGAGATTTTCGAGAAGGGTCTGGCCTATCGCGACTTTACGCCGGCCCACACCGGAGACAGCGAAAAATCCGGCGCGCAGGGCACGTGGCTCTTCAATGCCGGAATGAGGGAACTCTCGCCGGAACAGAGTGATCGCCGTGCCGCTGCAGGCGAACCCTTTGCGCTCCGCTTCCGCGTACCGCGCGACGGCCAGGTTGTGCGCTTCTCCGACAGCGTTTACGGCGATCAGATGAAGGCAGGAGCCGACATCGAAGACTTCGCTCTGCTTCGTTCCGACGGTATGCCCACCTATCATCTGGCTTCCTGCGCCGACGACGCCGATCTCGGTATCACGCACGTCATCCGCGGCCAGGATCACCTTTCCAATACTTTCAAGCACATTTTGATTTTCGAAGCAGCCGGTTACGCTCCTCCGCAGTTCGCGCACCTTCCGCTGCTCGTTGCGCCCGACGGCACCAAGCTTTCCAAGCGCCGCCACGGCCCGGTCGTCAGCGTCACCACCTACCGCGACGCGGGATTTCTGCCGGAGGCCTTCATCAATTTTCTGTGCTTGCTCGGTTGGTCGCCGAAAGACGACCGCACCAAGATGAGCCTCCAAGAGATGACTGACGTTTTCTCGCTCGAGGGCATTAACCGCGCGAATGCTGTGGTGAATTTCAAGGAATCACTCGGGGTCCCAGAGGAAATGTTCGACCCGAAAGCACTATGGTTGAACGCGGAGCATATTCGGGCTCTCCCTATCGAGGATCTCAGCGAACGATTATTGCCGTTTGCGCGCGGCCGATGGTTTAACGCCACTGCGGAACGGATGCTAAGGGTCACGCCGCTGATCCGCGAACGTATCCGGCTTCTGCAGGAGGTGGTCACCGCCGCGGATTTCTTCTTTGCGAAGCAGTTGGCTCCCTACGATCCTGCCGAACTCATCCCGCAAAAGGGAGACGCGGCGATGGCGAACCGGGTCCTGGAAAAAGCGCGGGAAGTTCTGCCGAACGTCGAATTCAAGCACGATCCGCTCGATCAGGCTCTGCGCGCCGCAGCTCAACAACTCGGCGTGAAAGCGGGACAGATGTTCCAGCCCATCCGCGTCGCCGTTTGCGGACGCAAGAACGCCCCACCATTGTTCGAGACGCTGGAAGTCCTGGGGAAAGAAACGACGCTCCAGCGAATCGAGCAAGCGTACAATAAAACAGCGCTATGTCGTTGATCGCGTGCCCAGCAAAAATGATCCACTACCGCACATTCGCACCCATTCATCTGTTGACCGAGCCACTGCGGGAATTCCTGCGGACTGAAGCGGGCCAGGATTTTAAATCGCTGACCGGGTCATTTCCCCGCAATTGGAAAGTCTTTGTCATGGGAGGTTTTCTTCGCGATTTGCTGCTAGACGGCATTCCTAAAAATATAGCGAAGCCAGCGGACCTGGATTTGGTCATTTCTGGCGCACATTCGCCCGACGAAATACGAAACGTGCTGGGAAACATCAACCAGTCCACAAACGCTTTTGGCGGGGTGAAATGCCGGTTTCGCCCCAAAGGTTTGGTCTTCGATCTCTGGCGCATCGAAGATCACACCAACATGGCCCTTGCCCCCAAACCTCACACCATCGAACAATTGCTTCGATACAATCTTCTCGATGTGGATGCCATTCTTTGGGAACCGGTAACCGGTTGCCTCCACGATTGCGGATGCTTGGACGCCATTGCCGCAGAACGCATTGGCCTGATGGGCCGCAAAGGGGTCTCGGAAAAGTTTATCGCGGCGCAGGTTGCACATGTACTGATGGTGGGTTATAAAACAAATTTCACGCTGTCTGAAGAGGTACGGGACTTCGTCGCGAACTCCTCGCGATGCGGCGCAACCGGCGAGATTGAGCGAATTCTCGAGCGAAAGATTCCCTACGCGGCAGTGGAGATCGAGGAATTTTGGAAGTGTATTCTCAGCGGAGGTGTGCAAGCATGTCCGGCCCCGACGAGATCCCCGGTTCCACAGGCACGTCCGAAGAGAAGTTCCTCAGCGCTGAATACGCGGCACTGATCGAACTCGATAAGGCGCGGAACGAGCGCCTTGACCGATTCCTGACGATTTACATGACGCTGGCCGCTTCCCCGTGGGCGCTTTACGCCCTCCTTCTGAAGGATCATTCCAACGTGCCGTCATTCTTAGAAATGCCTAGTCCCATCGCCATCGCGTTCACATTGATTGGAATCCTCGGTGGACTTGTAGCGATGATGTACATCCAAGTGTGGTTTAACATCGTCCTCTACATGCGCTCTGTAAATGCAATTCGAGGTTATTTTCTCGAAGCCAATACGCGGCTGTCTTTTCATCTACCTACCAATTCTGATGTGCCTCCCTACTACCAAAAGAGAAGTTACATTCAGTTTGCGGTTGCTGCTATGGCGCTCGTAGACTCTGGCTACATTGGACTTGGGTTGTTCAATCTGATCCACTGGCCAAACAGCTCTTATGTGCGAATCCTAGCGCTGGTGGCGCTGGGTGCTTCCTGCTGGATCGGCCATATGTGGTACTTCAAGAGTCAGGCCCGCACACGGGAAAATCATAGCCGGGGCCGCAGTCTTCGGTGGCGGCAGTAGCGATCGACGGGCCGTTGGCGCATTTATGCTGGCCAGCAATCTCTCCGGCTCGGCGATTTTGCTGAATCGCAGCCATGAAAGCAGTCTAGGACGGAAGTCCTGGGAAAGAAGCAACACTGGCGCGGATTGCGCAAGCGATTCACAGAATTCAGTAACGCGTTCCAAAAAGCAAACCCGAACCGTCGCCGGTTCGGGTTTCTTAGGCTGCCGAGTTCCTCATTAATCTCTGAACGACTTCAGTTCCTCCGCGGCGGCATCAATTCGATTCGGTGAACTCGATATACGGCTTGGCGCCGCCTGTGCCGGAGCAAGTGCCCAGATTCAAGTTGTTGGTCTCGCCCGTCGTTCCCGAGTCTGCGGCGCACGTCGGCACGTTCTTGGTTCCATTGGTCACCGCGACCTTCACGGTCACAGACGAGCCCGTGTTGAAAGTGGCCGCTGAACCGTCGCCGTCGCCGATGATGTTGAATTCCGACTCCGTCCACGCGGTCGCAAGATCGACGACGCTATCTTGTCCCGTGGTGCTGTAAGCCTCCGTTCCCACCGTGAACACCAGCGTATCGATGCCCCCTTTCACCGCCGTACCCGATAGCTTGAGCGACTTGAGCTTGCCGATCGCTTCCTTCGGCGTGCCGACGGCGGAGCTGTTCGTGTAGCAATCGTTGCTATAGCTGTACCAGCCACTGGGGCAACGGTTGTTCCAATTGATCAGCCAATACTGCATGAACGCTTCCTCGTAACCGGAAGAATAGACAAATTGCTCCCAGTCCAGGCACTCCGATGGGTTACTGGCGCCATCGCACGCCGCCGTGTTCATGAAGTTCGAATTGAGCTGCAGCGAGTAATCATTTGCGCCCAGCAGGCCCTTTTCCGTCTTTACTCCGGAGTCCGTGGGGAACGAGCCGATGGTTTCGCTGATCACCCCCGAGGTGACCTCGGCGGCATAATCGTTGCCGTCTCCTACGGTTTGACTGAGCCCCCGCCCCTTTCGCGGTATGTAGGGGATGTTGGGCGCGATCGTGCATTCGGCCTTGTTCCAGGTCAGGCTCGGATACGAGGTATGAAAGCATCCTTCCGCGGGGGCCGCGGTCCGCGCGATGGTTTCGCGCCAGTTCTCCTGGTTGCGGGCTTCCGCGTCATCGACCGGTTGCTGGGCGAAGGCGGAAGGAAGCGAGACCGCGCTAAGAACACCGGCAGCGATCGCGATCTGGGCAATTCGAGGCAAATAAGTCATTCGTTTCATGGTTCTCCTTGGAAGTTGTTGTACTCGCGGAAATACCGGCAAGGCCCGAAACCCCCGGCAACCGTGGGTTTCCGGCGCAAACTGCAAGACGGCAATTGTACTCTGGAATCTCCGCTTGGCCCCAAGAATCTGGCCCCAAAAATCTGGCCCCAAGAAATCGCGAACTTTCTACCCCATTTCATTGCCGCGCAGCCGACGCGCAAATTGTTTCACCCCTGCGCCGTGCCCGGAATTCCATAGATTAAGTTTGCGGGTTGCGTCGCGGGTTTCGCCGGGATCTGCGCTGGAACTCCCGCCCGCAGGGCCGCGTCATAGATATCAATCAGCTGCGAATAGTTCTGCGTGGCCGTGTAGCGCGCCAGATACTCGCGGCGGGCCGCCGCGCCCATCTCGCGCATACGCGCCGGGCTGGCCCATGCTTGCGCCACTTTTTCCGCCAGGTCCGTTGCGTTCCCGGGATGAAAGTGCAGCCCGGTCATTCCATCGGTGACGATTTCTCTCATCGACCCCAGCGCCGAGCAGATCACCGGAGTCTCGCAGGCGAACGCCTCGGCAATGGTCACCGGGAAATTCTCATACCATTGGCTAGGGAGGACCAGAAAGCGCGCGCCCTGAATCAGCGAGATCGTTCTGGGGTTGGGCAAGCCCCCCAGAAACGATATGGCGCTCAGGCCGCGGCGTTGTGCTTCGGTTTCGATTTGCTCGCGCTCCGGCCCGCCGCCGACAATGAGCAGCGGAACCCGATTTCGCAACTGCTCCCAGGCTGCCAACAAGGTGTACATTCGTTCGACCGGGGAGAATCGGCCAACGAAGATTGCATAGTCGCGTGCCTCAGGGCCGGGGCCGGGATCGGGATCGACAAAGTTCGGTTTCACCACCATGCGATGGGCGGGAAGTCCTCCGGCAATGAAGCGACCGCGTGCAAACTCGCTGAGCGCGACAAAGCGGCTCACGCTGCTTGTCCAGGTTCCTAAGCGGTGGTGAACCTCGAGCATGAGAGCGACCGTTGCCGTGGCCATTCGCGAATTTCGATAACAGCCGTGCCGCACACTCTCCCATACCGAGCGATGCAGACAGTCCTCGCAAACCTTGCCGTCGCGGAAAAAACTTGCCCCCGGGCAAAGCAGGCGAAAATTGTGCAACGTCTGCACCACCGGAATCTGCGCTTTCCGGCAAGCGGAGTAAATCGACGGCGAAATCATCATGAACGTGTTGTGGATGTGCACCAGGTCCGGCGCTTCCCGATCAAGCACTCGCCGAAATTCACGTCGCGACCGGCGGCACCACACCGTGTTCACCGCCAGATCCAGCCGTTTGCGGCCGCGGTAGGCATCGGCTTCGTGATTGCTGCGCTCGAACGCCACAATGTCATGACCAGCCGCTTCCAGCATGCGCCGTTCCTGCTCGAAGACGCGATCCTCGCCTCCCATCTGCTGATACGTGTTGTGCGCCAGCAGGATTTTCACGGGCCGCTCCGGTTCGGTACGCGATCGTTTGTAACTCGATCGGTCGTAAAACGACAGACGCCGGCGTTGGTTACATATTGAACTCCCGGGCGCTGGGCAATGTAACTCAGCAACTGTTCCAACTCTCCCCACAAGTTGAGCTGGTCCAGTTCCCACGAGTGTCCGTAAAGGTGCCAGACGCCGCCATTTTCCAGAGCGCGATCAAACCATGCCTTTCCCAACTCCACCCAGTTGCGCGCGCGCCACGCATTCAGCGCGAACTGCGACAGGGCGAATTGCGACAGACCTGACAGATTCTTCCCCTTGAGGCCATTGCGCAGGTAAGCCCGCGCCGGATGCGGGTAGGCCTGCAATGTCGTGGGCATTTCAAACCGTGAAAACTGCAACGACGAGCGCAGCATTCGCGTAGTGCGAGCGCCGCGATATCCCGCTTGTTCGACGTGGCGCACAGTGTTTCCGTTGAACCGGCCATTGGGATAGCAGAACGATTCGATGGCTCTCCCCAAACGCTCTTCCCACACGCGCTTACAGTCCGAGATTTCGCGTTGTTGATCCTGGGCGCTAAGTTCAGGCAGGCTGCGGTGCGAAACGGTATGGCCGCCAATCTCAAACGATCCAGCCGTCAACTCGCGAACTTGAGCGAGACTCAACTCGCGGCCTGCTCGGAACGGTTCGACCGGGAGATAGAACGTTCCGGCAAGCCCATGCCGGGCGAGCGCTTCGGCCACCCGCATATCGGAGCAGTCGCCGTCGTCCCAACTGGTGGTGACCAGAATCGTTTTTTGTGAGGTTGCCATGATAGCTGGAGAACGATCGCTGAAGCTGGGGGGGCTGGTTCAGTTTGTTCGTTCAGCCTGTGGGCTCAATCCTACACTTCTCATGGCCTGGTCGCTAATCGGCGCCAGTAGGCCGTTGTGAGGCCACTCATCAGAAGACGTTTTTCTTGCATCCGGGCAGTGTGGCGCTTGATCTAAGACTCTGATTTGCTCCGCCGTTACTTTCCCGATTTCATTCCAATTCAACGACTCAGCCAAAGAAAGGCCAATCCATGAAAGCAGTCCAGATCAGCAAACCAGGCGGTGATTTTGAAATCGTCGAGCGTCCTGTTCCCGAGCCGGGACGCGGGCAGGTACGCATCAAAGTGGAAGCCTGTGGAATCTGCCACAGCGATGCGCTCGTCAAGGAGGGTTATTGGCCGGGCATTCAATATCCGCGCGTGCCGGGCCACGAGATTGCGGGACGCATTGACGCGGTGGGCGCAGATGTCACGCAGTGGAAGCCCGGCGAGCGTGTCGGTGTGGGATGGCACGGCGGGCATTGTTTTCAATGCAATCCCTGCCGGCGCGGCGACTTCATCAATTGCCAGAATGAAAAGATCACCGCGATTCACTTCGACGGCGGCTATCAGGAATACATGGTGGTGGGAGCGGAGGCGGTGGCGCTTATTCCCGACGATCTTCCGGCCGACGAAGCCGCGCCTTTGCTTTGCGCCGGCATCACGGTATTCAACGCAATGCGCAATTCCGGGGCGCGTGCCGGAGATCTGGTCGCGGTGCAGGGAATCGGCGGGCTGGGGCATCTTGGCGTTCAGTACGCCCGCCAGATGGGCTTTCGCACGGTGGCCATCGGCCGAGGCGGAGACAAGCAGGCTCTGGCGAAGAAGCTGGGCGCTCACCAATACATCGACACCAGCGCGGGAAATCCCGCGCAGGCTTTGCAGAAACTGGGCGGAGCGAATCTTATCCTGGCAACCGCGCCCGATTCAAAATCGATCTCGGCGCTGGTCGACGGGCTCGGACCAAGAGGCGTGCTGCTGGTGGTCGGCGCGGGCCTGGAGGCTTTGAACGTAACCCCGCTGCAACTCATAGCGGGGAGCAAGACCGTTCGCGGCTGGGCCTCTGGGCATGCGCGCGATTCTCAGGACACTCTCGAATTCAGCTCGCTTAGCGGCGTGCGGCCGATGATCGAGCGCTATCCGCTGGAAAAAGCCGCCGACGCGTATCAGCAGATGATCACCGGCAAGGCGCGCTTCCGGGTGGTGATCACTGTGAGTCCTGAGTCCTGAGCTTCGAGTCGCGGGCCGCGGGCAATGGTCTCCTCCTGAAACGGTTTTAGCTGCCGCACGGTTGGGGAATGGCAGGCAAAGGGCACGCTTCCGGCGTGCCCTTTGTGTTTTCCCGTTTTGGGAAAGGAGGACAGTTGACGTCTATGCAGGCTACATTTTTTTTTTGATCACGCTGTTCGTAAATTCTTGGATCGAAAAGGGTTAGTAAAATTTGATACGGTCCCGTTTTGGCAAATTCTTGGATCGAAAGGGGTTGCGGGTAAATTCTTCTGAAATAAGGAGTTAGCTGGCGATTTTCGGGTTTTCCTGGTTGGGCTCCGAACGAGATCGATGCCGCGGGCTGCCGCTTTGCCGCGCGGCGGACCCTTCGACTGCGCTCAAGGCAAGCTGCGTCCGGCTCTATATGAACAGGGGATTGATTGCTATCGCCTCTTTGAAAGGGGTCACGCACTCGTCTAGTGTGCGCGTTCTGGAATTTTCGGTAAAGGTTGTTCGTCACATTGGGGTGAAAATTGTTGTGGAAAATATCTTGCTGGCACTACCGAGCTGAACCTCCCGCCGGGGCTGCTAGCAAACTTGTGCCAATCGCTGAAGCGGACTCGGTTTTGGCCACTTTTGCTATTTTAAGGACCAATTTTCTAGTTTAATGAATGCCATTATGTCCTAGCTGACCCACATTTTGTTCCACGTCCACCGTTCGACTGTTCCGTCTATCCGTTCGGAGCCCTGGGTTTGGTGATCGGTTCTTACGCCGCTTTGCGGCGGCGCGGACCCTTCGACTTGGCTCAGGGCAAGCTGCGTCCGCCCCTACACAAGAAAAGGCTTGACAAGTTATACTATGCGCCGTACAGTGTGTGTGTCGCACAGTATGTGACGTACACTGTATGTCGAATGGTACTGAGAACGTCGAGGTCTTCGAGAATTTGAGGCTGGAACTGCGTCGCGGCTGTTTGAGTTTGGCCGTTCTGACGCAGCTGCGCACTGAGCGGTACGGATATACCTTGCGCAAGGCTCTGGCCGACGACGGTCTGGAGATCGATGAAGGCACGCTCTATCCTCTGCTACGCCGGCTCGAAAGCCAGGGTTTGCTGGTGAGCCAGTGGCGCGAAGAGGACAAGCGCAATAAGCGATTCTACCGTCTCTCGCCAACCGGCGAAGCGGTTCTGGGACAACTGCTCGCCGAGTGGCAGCGCATCAACACATCGCTCGACAAAATTCTGCAAGAGGCATGATTATGAGCAACAAAAATCCACAAGAGCTGGTCGACCGCTATCTGCAGGCGGTTCGCTTCTGGCTGCCGAACGACCGCCAGCAGGAGGATCTCGTCCATGAACTGGGCGAAGACTTGCGCTCCCAGATTGAAGCCAAAGAGGACGAACTGGGCCGCCCCGTCAACCAGGCGGAGGTCGCGGAAATCCTGAAGCGCTGCGGCGTTCCCATGGTCGTGGCTGGAAACCTGGCGCCGAGGCGTTATCTGATCGGGCCGGTGATTTATCCCGTCTACCGCTTCGTGATGAAGATGGTGCTGCTGTGGATTCTGGTTCCGGTATTTCTGTTCATCGTTGGGCCGGTGAACTTGGTGCACGCAAAACATTGGAGCGAAGCATTGGCGGAAACGCTGGGCAGTCTCTGGTCGGGGTGGTTTATTTCAGCCGGGATCATCACGCTGGTGTTCGCGATTGTCGAGCGCAGCCAGGCGCATGTTGCTGCTGTCTGCAAGTGGGATCCGCTGACGCTGCCGCCGCTGCGGAAGAAGCAGGAGCGCCAGCCCTCGTTGCTGAAAGCGGCATGCGAGTTCGGCTTTAATATCGTCGGCCTGGTCTGGCTGCTGCTGGTGCCGCAATACCCGTTCCTGGCCCTCGGTCCCGCAGCGGGGATCCTGAAAGCCGGGCCGATTGTGCATACGTTCTATCTTCCGTTTGTTTTGGTGAGCATTGTTGCCCTGGTGAGGTCAGCGATCACGCTGGCGCGGCCGCAGTGGACATGGTTTCCGCACCTGAGCCAGTTGACGCAATCCGCTCTTATGCTGATCCTGCTGAATTTCATGATCGAGGCCATTACCAAAACGCCGGGCGCCTGGCCGATCGTGATGCTGCAGGATGCGGTGCGGGATTCGCCAAAATACCTCAAAGTCGCCGCCATCGTGAATATGTCGATTTTGATCAGCGTTGCGTCCACATGGCTGGGGTTGTGCATTGCCGCGATCCTGCAAACCCGGGAGTTCCTGCGGTCTGTCCGGAAGCGGATCTCCGCCCCGCAGCGCAGCGCGTTTATCGGCGTGCAGTAAAGAAATTATGGAGTTTTTATGAGCAAACCAACAACCCCTACCGAATTTGTGAATCGCTATCTGCAGGCTGTGCGCTTTTGGCTGCCGAAGACGGCGCGGCAAGACGACCTGATCGCGGAGCTGGGCGAAGATCTGCAATCGCAGATCGAGGCCCGGGAGAGCGAACTCGGCCGCTCGCTCGACAAAGACGAAGTCTCTGCGATCCTGCAGCGCTGTGGCGCTCCCATGGTGGTTGCCGGCCGGCTGGGACCACAGCGGTTCTTGATCGGGCCTGCGCTGTTTCCGATTTACACCTTTGTGCTCAAGATGGTGTTGCTCTGGATTCAGGTACCGGTTTTCCTGTTCATTGTGGGGCCGACGAATGTGGCGAACAGCAATGGCGATTGGCCCACCGCCATCGTTGATACGATGGGCGAGCTCTGGTCTGCGATATTCGTGGCGGCCGGAATTATTACGCTGGTCTTCGCCATTCTTGAGCGGACGCAGGCTTTCGCCTCAGTTGCCTGCAAGTGGGACCCGCTTAAGCTTCCGCCAGTGCGCAAGCAGCAGCAGCGCAAACCTTCTCTGGCGGAGAGCGTATGCCAACTGGTGTTTGGCGTCTTTGGATTGGTGTGGCTGTTGCTGCTTCCATACGCCCCATGGCTGATTCTTGGGCCTGCGGCCGCGTTTTTGAAAGCCGCGCCGATGTGGCACGCGTTCTATCTTCCGATTGTGCTGTTGAGCGCTGCCTCGCTGCTGCGCCCCGCCCTCACGCTGGCTTTCCCCCAGTGGGACTGGTTCCCGCCCGTAGCGGAATTGCTGCAAGGCGTGCTCAGCCTGATTTTGCTGAACTTTATCTTGAACGCAAGCCGGGCGTCGATGGCAGAAGGGCAAGGCCTCCTGGTTCTCGCCGATTTTGCGAAGGGCTCGGCGCAACTCATTAAGGTAGCCGCCATCGTCAACGTCTCTATCCTGATCAGCCTGGTCGGTACGTGGATTGGCTTGTCCATCGCCATGATCGTGCATCTCTGGCGGCTGCTGATGTTTGTGCGTAAACGTGTTTTCGGCGGCGGGCAGCCCGCTTCTCTGCAACTGCGGTAAAGGCTCAACAACTTTCGTAAGACTGACGCGCCTGCTTGCATGGGCACGCCTTGGGGAATTCTTGTCGATCGAAAAGATCGAAACGACAGCGAGAAAGGAAAACTCAGCCATGGCAACATCGAGCAATTTCGCACCTGGAAACCAAGCCATTCGTGATCCGCAACTCACGGTTGCGCCACAAAGTGGACCCCAAATTCTGTCAGCGCCAGCTTACAACGTGTCCATTGGATACCTGCGAGCATTCGTCACCCTGCTGGTGCTGGCGCACCATGCGGGGATCGCCTATCACCTGTATGCGCCTGCTCCGCCGAGTTCGCTCATCGCTGAGCCTCGCATGTGGGAGGCTTTCCCATCGTCGACTCGCAGCGATCAATGTTGTTCACGCTATTGGTCGGCTTCAATGACACTTTCTTCATGGCGCTGATGTTCTTCCTTTCCGGGATCTTCGTCTGGAAGGGCCTGCTGAGCAAAGGTGCGGGACAGTTCTTGCGCAATCGCGGGCTGAGGTTGGGGTTGCCATTCGTGCTGGCGGCCGCGATTGTGGCACCGCTGGCCTACTATCCAACCTATCTGCAAATCGGTGCGGGCGGCGGCATCGGCGGTTTCTGGCATCAATGGCGCGGGCTGGGCAACTGGCCGGCGGGACCGGCCTGGTTTGTGTGGGTTCTGCTGGCATTCGACGCCGTTGCTGCGGGACTGTTGTTGCTATGGCCGAGGTGGGGCGAGGCTTTCGGTCGACTGTCATCGGGCGCGCATCGGCGGCCAATCGTTTTCTTTGCTGCGCTGGTTGCACTGTCAGCGGCGTCGTACATCCCGATGGAGCTGGTGTTCAACGCCTTCCGCTGGAGCGCATGGGGGCCGTTCACTTTCCAGACCAGCCGCATTCTGCACTATCTTGCCTACTTCCTGCTGGGGGCCGGGGTCGGCGCCTACGGTCTGGATCGAGGCCTGCTTGCTCGCGACGGCAAGCTGGCGCGTCGCTGGTGGCTCTGGTCAATCGCCGCGCCCCTGGGATTCGTCTTGGCCGCCGGCGTCGGGATCGCGACCATGATGGCGCACATTGGGTCGCGGTCGTGGCAGATCGCGTCCGACTCGACCTGGGTGCTCACCTGTGCCGCGACGAGCTTTGCATTCCTGGCATTATTTGTGAGGTTCGCGGCGAAACGCAGGAAGATTTTCGACAGCCTCGCTGCCAGCGCTTATGGGATGTACCTGATCCACTACGCGTTCGTAAGCTGGCTGCAACTTGGACTGCTCAAATCTCACCTGCCCGCAATCGCGAAGGGATCGCTGGTATTTCTGGGCACGGTGATCTTGAGTTGGGGAGCGACTGCTGCTTTGCGCCGGATTCCAGCGGTGGCGAAGGTGATCTAAACCGCGAAGGCGATCTAACGAAGTTGATCGAACCAACTTGATCGAACCAAGGGCGGTGGCTGGTGATTCGTGGTCAGAAGGCTTCATCATTCTGGTTGCCACCGATCGCTGGCGGCTGCCCTTTGCGGTAAGGTCGTTTGCGGTAAGATCAAAGGTTATGACTACGTCCAATGCCGCGACTGAGACCGGGGCCAGTGCCGCTCCGGAGTCGCGTCCTTCCAATTTTCTTAGCGAACGGATCCGCGAAGACCTCAAGACCAACAAGTTCGAAGGCCGCGTGCAGACCCGCTTTCCTCCCGAGCCCAACGGTTATCTGCACATTGGCCACGCCAAGGCCATCTGCCTCGACTTTGGATTGGCCGACGAGTTCAAGGGCCGCACCAACCTGCGCTTTGACGACACGAACCCTGAAAAAGAAGACACCGAATACGTCGAATCGATCCAGGAAGACATTCAGTGGCTTGGCTTCCGCTGGGACGGGCTTTTCTACGCCTCGGATTATTTCGATCAGCTCTATGAGTGGGCGGTGAAGCTGATCAAAGACGGCAAAGCGTATGTGGACGATCTAACCGCCGATGAGATTCGCCGCCATCGTGGCACGCTTACCGAACCGGGCAAAGACAGCCCTTATCGCAACCGTTCGGCGGCCGAAAATCTGGCGCTGTTCGAGCGCATGAAGGCCGGAGAGTTTCCGGACGGCTGGCGCGTGCTGCGCGCCAAGATCGACATGTCGTCGCCAAATCTGAACATGCGCGATCCGGTCATGTATCGCATTCTGCATGCCGAGCATCACCGGACCGGCAACAAGTGGTGCATTTACCCGATGTACGATTACGCGCACGGGCAGTCGGATTCGATCGAGAAAGTCACGCACTCGATGTGCTCACTCGAATTTGCCGACCATCAGCCGATCTATCGCTGGTTCATCGAGCAGTTGGGAATCTTTCCATCGCAGCAGATTGAATTCGACCGGCTCAGCCTGACCTACACGCTGATGTCGAAGCGCAAGCTGCGGCAGTTGGTGGAGCAGGGAACCGTGCGCGGTTGGGACGATCCGCGCATGCCGACGCTTTCGGGTATGCGGCGCCGCGGATACACGCCGGAGGCGATTCGCAATTTCGTTACAGCGGCCGGGGTGTCGCGCACGAATGGGATCGTGGATCTGGCGATGCTCGAACACTTCGTGCGCGAAGACCTGAACAAGCGTTCACTGCGGGTGATGGCGGTGCTGCGCCCGCTGAAAGTCGTGATCGACAACTATCCGGAGAATCAGGTCGAGGAAATGGACGCGGTCAACAATCCGGAAGATGAGAGCGCCGGTACGCGCAAGATTCCCTTCGGTCGCGTGCTCTATATTGAGCAGGACGATTTCCGCGAAGTGCCTCCGCCGAAATATTTTCGTCTTTCGCCGGGGAAAGAAGTGCGGCTGCGTTACGGCTACTTCATCACCGCCAAGAGCGTGGTGAAAGACGAAAAGGGCGAAGTGATTGAAGTGCATTGTACGTACGATCCGGCCACGCGCGGCGGCAACGCTCCCGACGGACGCAAGGTGAAGTCCACGATTCACTGGGTCTCAGCCGCGCATGCGATCGATGCGGAAGTGCGGGTGTACGAGAATTTATTCACCAAAGAGAATCTCGGTGATCTGAAAGATGGCGAAGACGCGCTGGATTATCTGAATCCAAATTCGCTGGAAGTGATTGCGCAGGCCAAACTCGAGCCGTCACTGGCGAATGCCGCGCCAGGAAGCCGCTGTCAGTTCGAGCGCCTGGGATATTTCTGCGCCGATCTGGACTCGAAGCCGGGAGCGCCGGTATTCAACCGCACCGTCGCGCTGAAAGACACCTGGGCCAGGGTGGAGAAGAAGCAGGGAGGGAGATAAGCGCGCGAAAAACGAAACCCCGAGCGCAACTCCACTCGGGGCGTAAGCCTGTCCAGCTTCAATTCGATTATCAGCATGCTGAGATCGAAAGTCAAGGTTACTTGAGGAGTCTCCCTGTCCTGAGACTCCTCGCCAGTTTCCTACCACAAGGATGGGAAACGGTGGACCCGACGGGATTCGAACCCGCACCTTAAAGCTGGACAGGCCTACGTGCTGCCAATTACACCACGGGCCCAGAGCCAGATTACCGTTCCGTCCGGCGTCGGGTGTTGCGTCCCATCAACTATTTTCGAATGCGTATCCCGATGCGGGAATCCGCTCCCGAGCTTCGCCGCATCGTACAATCCGAACCGCAGTACTACTTCACCCACGCCGCACCCAGTACGGAGAGGGGTCGACATGCACGCAACTATTCTCGCCACAATCTTCGCAATGATTTTCGCACTGTCCCGCACCGCCGTCTGGATGCTGGCCGCGGCCATTGTTCTGTTTCTGATCGCAGCGTTGGCCGTTCGAAGCGCGGTCGCCCAGGCTGGCGGCCTCGACAAAATCGTAGCCTTGAGCAATTTGTGTTTCGCTATTCCTCTGGCGGTTTTTGGCGCGGAGCATTTTGCTGAGGCGAAGGGCATAGCAGAGGGAGTGCCAGCATTCATGCCATGGCACTTGTTCTGGGCCTACTTTGTGGGGGTGGCGTTGCTGGCAGCATCTTTAAGTATTGCCACCAGAATTCAGGTGCAGTGGTCGGGGCTTCTGTTCGGCATCATGATGTTTCTGTTCGTGGCGATGATGGACCTGCCCGGAACCCTGGCCAAGCCTCACGACCGCTTTAACTGGGCGCTTCTGCTGCGCGAGTTGTCGTTTGGCAGCGGTGGCTGGTGCCTCGCCGCCGCCGCGATCATGGGCTCGCGCCCGTCAGCAATGCAGAGGCAACGTTCGGGAACGCGTTGGCTCGTGATCGTGGCACGCGTGATCATCGGTGTGACTGCCGTTTTCTACGGCGTCGAGCACTTCCTTCATCCCATCAATGTCCCAGGCGTACCTCTGGAAAAACTCATGCCCACATGGATTCCCGCACGCATGCTTATCAGTTATGTGACGGGGGCGCTTCTTGTGGTTGCCGGAGCCGGCATTCTGCTGGCGCAGAGAACGAGGATGGCAGCGACCTATCTCGGCTTCTGGCTCGTGCTTGTGGTCCTGTTCATCTATGGACCGATCCTGATCGCCTCGCTTTTGGACGCAAGCGCCGGCACCCAGATCGAAGGGATCAACTACTTTTTCGACACGCTGCTGTATGCGGGAACGATTCTCGCGGTCGCCCAAGCGTCGCCGAGGCCGGAATGAGCGCGACTGCTGCGCCCGACGCCCGAAGCCCGACGCCTAATTATGCACGTGCGGGCTCTGCGCGGGATTGCCCTGCCCGTGAGTGGGCTGCTTCACGACTTTCACATCGATGCTGACGGGCAAGGTCTTCGGAGGGAAGCACTGGGCGTTGTCGCAAGCCTGGTAGCGCAGCACGCCGTGAATCGCGTACTTTCCCGGATTCACCGAAGCCATGGGATGCACCGCCAGCTTGATGGAAAAATCACCGCTGTACACGCTGAGCTTTTCATCGGGCGAAAAGGGGAAGGACAAGTCCTGACCCTGGGGATACTCGATCTTTCCCAGAACGATGTCGGTGGGCAAGTCAAGTTTGAGAGCCGTCGGGATCAGGAACTCCGACTTCGGCGCATTGGAGTTGATGTGGAATCCGGAGCCCACGCGAAAGTCGAGGGTGACCATGGTCTGCGCGGCTCGCGGAGCCGTCACTGCCTCAACCGGCGCCATTGTGACGGAGGGACCGCGGCCTTCCTGTGCCCAGGTTGCGGCCGTGAGCAGGACCAGCAGCACCAGCACTTGGTAGTTCCGAGTGGACGGGGCTCTGCGCATCAAATCCTTCCCATGGTAAAAGCAACTGCGACCCGTGCCTATTGTCACTTCTGAGCCTGCAAGATTTCGGAAGCAGCGGCGGGCGTTCGCGAGCTGGCCTGCGTGTTCAGCGCCTTTTTGATGGCGTCTTCAATATCGGATCGACCCTTGAGACCGATGATGCGCCCTACGATCTTTCCGTCGCGCCCGATGAAGAAAGTTTCCGGCAGCGCCGGCACGCCGCCGTAAGCATCGCCAACATCTTCTTTGCCGATGAGAACGGGATAATTCATTCCTTCTTCCTTAGCGAACTTCGCGATCTCATCTTTGCCCGAGTCATCCATGGCGACGCCGACCACCTGCAGGCCCTGGCCGCCATACTCACTCTGCAACTGCACCAGCCACGGCGTTTCGATTTTGCAGGGACCGCACCACGTCGCCCAGAAGTTCAACGCGACCGCTTTGCCGCGGAAGTCGGAGAGCTTCATGCTCTTGCCGTCCAGCGATTCCAGCGTGAAATCGGGCGCAGGGGTGGACTTGCCGAGAACCGAGGGCGGGTCGGAATCGGTTCGCCGGGCCATGTGAAATCCGAAGTACAGCATGCCCGCCACCACCACTGCTACGACCACTAAGACCAGAGGATTGCGCCCGGACGGTTGAGGCGGAGCGGTCGCCGCATCGGGCGGGGCGGGAAACTCGGGGGCACGAACCTCAGGAAAGCTGGCTCCGCAAGCACCGCAAACCACCGTTCCCGTTGAACCGTCGCCGGCCACCGGGCCGACTCCCTTATCGGAGGTCGCGCCGCAACTCGGGCATGTCCATGACGGCTTTTCCTGCTTCACTTCAACATTCGGATAGGTAGACATAAAACAAATTCCTCACAAGGCAAAACGATTCAAGAACGAAAGCCAGCTCGAGATCAGCGTAAACCGGCCAAAGACCAGCAGCAGGCCCAGAGCGATCATCAAGCCCCCGGAAGCCACTTCCAGCGCGTGCATATGCGAGCGAAAGCGGCTGTAGAACTTGAGAAAGCGTTCCATCAGCAATGATGTCAGCAGGAACGGGACGGCCAACCCCAGCGAATAAACAGCCAGCAGAAGAATTCCCTTCACCAGCGTATCCTGCTCGCTGGCCAGCGCCAGGATCGCGGTCAGAATCGGCCCCAGGCAGGGAGTCCAGCCGAACGCGAAGGCAAAACCGATGATGAATGCTCCGATCGGCGTGCTGCTCCCTTTCACGCTGTGCAGCCGGGTATCCTGCAGCAACCACTTGATCTGGAAAAGCCCGGTCAGGTGCACTCCAAAAACAATGATCACCACTCCGGCGACGATCGACAGCGTGTGCTTGTAACGGGCCGCCAGTTGCCCGATCTCGGTCGAGATCGCCCCCAGCGTGATAAACACCACGCTGAAGCCAAGAATGAATCCGATGGAGTTGATCATCACCCGGCGCATCAATTGCGCCGACTGCGCCGACTTCAGCTCCTCAACCCCGGCGCCGGAGATGAGCGACACGTATCCCGGCACCAGCGGCAGCACGCACGGCGAAAGGAACGAGATCAGTCCGGCCAAAAAAGCGGCCAAGGGTAATGGAAGGCTCGTCATTGGTCTTTATTGTAACTGCTGCGAGTTCATCTGGAGCGTTGCTCCCGAATAGGACGCGCGAGACGAAATTAGGTTGCAGAACGAAGTGCCAACCGCGGAGATGTAGTTGTTCGGCCGGCAGCTGCCGGAATAATCGCTGAATGATCAGTGATCCAGCAGATCAGCATGCGCTTCCACAGGTGCTGCCGGTCTCGTTCGCGTCGCCTCTTTGAGATATGTTAAGTTTACTTGACATCATGTTCGCTATGTATTACATTCGTGTTGGTCAATTTTAAGGAGGCTAAGAGTGCCCTACAGAGAGAAAACCGCTTGGTTGTCGTTGATCGCAATGGCTGTCACGTTTGGTCCGTATTTTGCGATTACGGCAAGTTCCAATCCGGAGGCGCTGCCGAACCTGCGCCAACTCGGCTTGTTCGCCGTAGCGGCGATCACGCAGATGCTCATCCTGGGTGTTGGACATCTTTATCTCGGTCGCCGATCTCCGCAAGATGCGCGCACGCCGCCGGATGAACGGGATCGTGCGATCATGCACCGCTCGATCAGGTCCGCTTACTATCTTCTTATTGTCGGCATGATCCTGGTGGGCTGCGTTATGCCCTTCCACTCCAGCGGATGGGCCATCATCAACGCTGCGCTGTTCATGATTGTGGCCGCGGAACTGGTTCACTACAGCGTGGTCGTATTCAGCTATCGCAGGCAGGCATGATGGAAGGGTCAATTTCCAATCGGATTCGCGTGCTTCGTTTCCTCAACGGCGAAATGTCGCAGGCCGAGCTAGGTCAGCGCATCGGCGTCACCCGGCAAACGATCGCCGCGATCGAGGCGGGAAAATATTCGCCCTCGTTGGAAGCTGCGTTCCGTATTGCGCAGGTCTTTCATGTGCCGCTGGCCGAAGTATTCCAGTGGGACGCGAAGGCCACGCAAGGCTCTCGATGAAGTTTGAGCTGCAGATTGCGGAGTGGCAATGGCCCGGCTCACCCCCCGACCGCATAGATCACCCGCACCATGCCGGACCGGTAGATTTTATTCTCCAACAATTTCAACTTGATTGGCGGCGATGGCGGGGGCAGCAGCGGAACGCCCGCGCCCAGCAGCACGGGCTTGATGCTGAGTTCGATCTGATCAACCTCTTGCAGTTCGAGCAAGGTGCGGAAAAACACACCGCCTCCCATCAGCCAAATATCTTTTTCACTGGGCTGCGCGCGCAGAGATTGCAGGCTGGCCTTGGTGACCTCGGACAAAACCGTGACGCCGGGATGCTCGGCCGCGTGCAGCGTGCGCGAGGCCACAACGATCTTCGTCCCCTGGAAAGCCGATTCTCCGAGCCGGGTCACTGCGACTTCATAAGTACGGCGGCCCATCAGTAGCGTGTCAAACTGCGCCCAGAGTTCCGCAAAGTCGAAGTCGGGATCCGGTTCAATCCAGTCATATTCGCCGTTCGGTCCGGCGATGAAGCCGTCGAGCGACATGGCAACGCCATAGCGGATTCTTCTCATGAGATCGAGCCTCGGGGCTTTTAGGTCACGGCACCGGCGGCGATTCCATTAGCTTGCGGAAGACTCCCGTTGGCACCGTGGCGCTGGCCACGGCCCGATTGTCTTCCTGCTTCACCTGCAAACTGTCGAACAGAGCTTTCAAGTCGGAATCGTTGCCGGGCGATCCGACCGATGTCTCGGCGCTGTGGAACATGGTCAGAAAAAGATTAGCCTTTTCGGCGATGACGCGGGCGCCGTTGTCGTCTGCGGCCCAGGCCTCCGCGCGAAGATGCAATGCCCCCGAATGCAACGGCAGCAGCAGCGGATTGTAACTGGCAGAAATCACCAGATCGGCGGGCTTGGAGAAAACCGTCGACCATGCTTGAAACGGAGGCGCAGCCGGATCGACACGCGCCACAGCCCACACCGGGCTGGCAAACTGCACGTGCTTGTAATATCGCCGCAACATTGCCGGGCCGCCGAAGGGCGAAGCCAGCCGCCGCGAACGGTCCACCATGCCGTGAATCACAGCCACATCGTCGTGATTCGAGGCCGCGGCCGTATCCACGCCGAGGATGGCGACGCGCAAGGTCCTTCCATAAATCGGAATGGTGAAAATATCGACCGAATGATAATTCTCGACCGACTGCGCGATTTTCTTCAGATATGCGCTGCACTTGCCGGCATCGAAGCGCGCGATCAAGACCTCAGAGAATCGAGGTTCGGGCGCCGCGCCGCCTGTGCCACCAGCCGGCCAGCGTTCTGGATAATGCGCCGCAAACGCGACCGCATCCAGGTCGCGGTCAAAGTCGAAACCGGTTTCCTGAATGAACCGCTCATACTCGGGATCGTGCGTGGCCGGCAGAATTACCTTGCCGTTGGTGGCTTTGCGGATCCAGCCGTAGTTGACGTAGAAAAAAGCGTCGCCGCCGGGCAACAGACGAGCCGCTTCCGGCGGAGCATGCTTGCGCAACTGCACGGCGGCAACAATGGCCGCCGCCACAATCAAGACCGCGAGGACGATGGGGAGAGTGCGTCGTTTTCGCATGAAATGCGGTCAGGAAATGATAGCACTTCGCGGTAACGTTCTAGCGCTTCCCCTGGCGCGGGTGCCCCACTCTTCGCGTTCTATGCGACGGGTGGGCTTCGACGCTGCCGGCGGAGGAGGATTTTGACTCATGATCGATGTCCGCCCAGGCAGCGTGACGCTTCCCAAGCAACGTCCAACCCGGCGCTGCCAGCCGCAGTGGTCCCCACCCTTTCGCACAAACCGCGAAAGGATGGGGCACCCGCGGTTTATACTGGTCCCAAAGGGCGGGCCACCCGCCCTTCGACTTCTCGGACGGCGAAGAACTGCTCGCACCGCTAGTCCAGGCTGCGAGTGGGGGCTCTACGGAACGACCCATGAGGGCGGCGACATAGGCCCCAGTTGCTTGGGCGGCTGTGGCACGATTTTCAAGATCACCTCAGGCGGTACGTTTACCACGGTCCACAAGTTTTTCGACACAGATGGCGGATCCCTTCAATCCGGCTTGGCGCTAGCGAGCAACGGGAGCCTGTACGGAGGAAACCCGCTCGAGGGGTGCTGCGGAGACATCTTCGAGCTGACGCTCCCGCGCACGATCACAACGGTTTATACCTTCACTACTTCATACGGGCCGGGGGGGAACTCCGCCGTCCTCCAAGCGACCAACGGGTTGTTCTATGGAACCTACGCGTCCCCAGGGGTTGCCTTCAGCCTCGACGTTGGTCTGCAGCCCTTTGTCGCTTTCGTGATCCCAAGCGGAAAGACTGGCGATACAGCTCAGATTCTCGGCCAAGGGCTGACGGGCGCAACTTCGGTGACCTTCGACGGCGTACCGGCCACAAGCTTCTCGGTCGTGTCCGATACCTTTATGACCGCTGTGGTTCCGAGCGGAGCGACGAGCGGAAGCGTGGTCGTCGTGACCCCAAGCGGAACGCTAATGAGCAATGTCAGCTTCAATATCACGAAGTAGCCGAGACAGGCCAACAGACAAGGAGGAAACTCAAGATGTCAAGCCTAGGCCCTAAGCTGATCCTGTTGAGCGCCGTCGCGGTGCTCGCCCTGTTACCCGCGGTGACAGCCATCCCGCAGTCGGCCACTGTTTCGCCGAAGCTCGGCTACACGCCGGTATGCGCGATATCGACAGCTAGCCCGAATTGTATGACTGATCCCGCGGGTTTCGTTGCGATTCAGTCAGGCGCGAGCATGCTCACGGTCACAACTTCCGCAGTTACCGCGACTAGCCAGATATTTGTGCAATTTGACGCCTCCTTAGGGACAGCGCTTGGGGGAGTTACCTGTGTGAGCTCCCCGAGCGGAGGCTATTGGGTCGCTTCACGGACGTCGGGCAGCGGCTTCACAGTTCAAAGGACTGGGACGACTGGCTTGGGATGCATGAGTTTCCTCATCGTGAACTGACCCTGAAGCGGCGGTTGCGCCTCAACTTCCCCCTGTGGTACTTTATATAATTGTCCCGGACATCTGGAAGGGATCCGAGGGATAAGCTTGCGCGGAAGCGTGCACTTTCCCCAGAGTTGCTGGCGTAGCTCAGTCGGTAGAGCATCTGATTTGTAATCAGAGGGTCGGGGGTTCGATTCCCTTCGCCAGCTCCAGAGAACGAACTCAGCAACGGGTTCTGGCAGTAACCTGGTAGTGAAGTAGCGAAGAGACGTTTTTTCTGCGGCAGGCAGCGGACTCGGTAGCGGCGCAACTGGTTTTTCCAACGCACTCCATTCCGAACTTTTCCGGCGTGCAGTCATCTTCGACGCGACAGTCGTCAATAAGGCGATCTGGCGGTTTTCTTGTGCGCGGCCTTGATTTTCTTTTTCGCCGGTTTGGCGGAAATCAGGGCATGCGGGACGTAGGTGTGACTTGAGCCGCTTAGCAGGCGTGACCCTGAGCGCGGCCGAAGGGGTGAGCCTGCTGGCGAAATCCTGAGCGTTTTGTGCGAAGGGTCTGAAGAAACTTGCACAGGTGGGTGAGTGGTTAAAGCCAACAGACTGTAAATCTGTCCCTCCTAGCGAGGTACGAAGGTTCGAATCCTTCCCTGTGCACCAGAGATTTGAGGTTGACGGGCTGGAACAGTGATCGGCTGGGTTGACAAGTAAGTCCGCGGCGCGCGCGAGGGATCATGATGAATAGGCTGGCCGCAGCTTTGGTCGCGTACGTGGTGCTGGCAGTGTTGGCGTGGGCGACGATCAGCGATACGCGGATTCGCGCGGGAACGCTGGCGATTCTAGCGCTGTTCGCGTTCAAGAGCTGGGTGCGGCGCAAAGATGTTCTGCATCCAGAAGGCGAAGAGTAGGGTTTGCTGAGAGCTGAAAGCGAAAGGCTGACAGCTGGGTTTGCAGGGCCGTTGTAGCTCAGTTGGTAGAGCACTCCCTTGGTAAGGGAGAGGTCACCAGTTCAATCCTGGTCAACGGCTCCAGAGATTAGGGTGTTTGCTGAGGGCTGACAGCGGATAGCTGAGAGCTTGGTTTTAAGCGGGAGTAACTCAGTGGTAGAGTCACAGCCTTCCAAGCTGTTGGTCGCGGGTTCGATTCCCGTCTCCCGCTCCAGGAATTAAGGAGCGCGGGCGAGGGCGCCCGCGCCACACGTGCACAAATGGCTTTCGAACAGGCAACGATCAAGGTTGAGAAGGCCGAAGAGTTCGGCAAGCTGCAAGCGGCGGTCGAGCAGGCGTTCTTGCCAGACAAAGTTGAGCGGTTCCTGAAGCAGATGGACCGCAAGGGAATTCGCGTTCGGAACGTGGATGCAGTGCTGGCGGAACGGGTGCTCGAAGGTTTCGCCGAAACGGGACTGAATGCGCGCCAGTTGTATGACGCGCTGCCGGTTTCCGATCAGGCACAGATGCGTGAGCTTTACTTGTCGAAGGTGGAAACGCTTGACGTTACGCTTCGGCACAAGTTTAGGAAGTTGTATCAGTACTACTGATCGTTTTTTGTGGCGGAAACGCCGCGAGGACGACAAGGTTTCAACTGAGAGCTGAAGGCTGAGAGCTGACAGCTAAAAGCTAGGAGCTAGAGGCTGGGTTATGGCGAAAGAAAAATTTGATCGGAATAAGCCGCACTGCAACGTAGGGACGATTGGTCACATCGATCACGGCAAAACCACGTTGACGGCGGCGATCACGAAGGTGTTGTCGAAGCATAATCCGAAGAACACGTTTCGGTCGTTCGACTCGATCGATAACGCGCCGGAAGAGAAGGCGCGCGGCATCACCATCGCCACGGCGCACGTGGAGTATGAGACGGCGAACCGGCACTACGCGCACGTGGATTGTCCGGGGCACGCCGACTACATCAAGAACATGATTACGGGCGCGGCGCAGATGGATGGCGGGATCTTAGTTGTCGCTGCGACGGACGGTCCGATGCCGCAGACGCGCGAACACGTGCTGCTGGCGCGGCAGGTGGGCGTGCCGTATCTGGTGGTCGCGTTGAATAAAGTCGATGCGGTGGACGATCCCGAGTTGCTTGAGTTGGTCGAGCTCGAAGTTCGTGAGTTGTTGAAGAGCTACAAGTTTCCCGGCGACGACGTGCCGGTGGTGCGGGTGTCGGCGCTGAACGCGCTGAACGGGGACGCCAAGGCGGAAGCGCAGATTGACGAGTTGATGGCGGCGGTGGACAAGAGCGTGCCGCAGCCGGCGCGCGAACTGGACAAGCCGTTTCTGATGCCGATCGAAGATATTTTTTCGATTCAGGGGCGCGGGACGGTGGTGACGGGACGAATCGAGCGCGGCAAAGTCAAGGTGGGCGAGGAAGTGGAGATTGTGGGCTTCCGCGAGACCCGCAAGACGGTCGTGACCGGCGTCGAAATGTTCAAGAAACAACTGGACGAGGGTATGGCGGGAGACAATGCCGGCCTGCTGCTGCGCGGCATTGCCAAAGAAGATGTGGAGCGCGGCATGGTGCTGGCCAAGACGGGATCGATCACGCCGCACACCAAGTTCAAGGCGGAAGTGTACATCCTGACGAAAGAAGAAGGCGGACGGCACACGCCGTTCTTCAAGGGATACCGTCCGCAGTTTTATCTGCGCACCACGGACGTGACGGGCGTGGCCGAGTTGCCGGCAGGCACGGAGATGGTGATGCCGGGAGACAACGTGAGCCTGGTGATCGAACTGATTACTCCGGTGGCGATGGAGAAAGGCCTGCGCTTCGCGATTCGCGAAGGCGGGCATACGGTCGGCGCCGGCACGATCGCCGAGATTATTCAGTAGAAGCAGCTTCTAGCTACTAGCCTCTGGCTGCTAGCTAAAGCCGGAGCGCCAGATGAGATGGCGAGAATTAGGGTTGGTAGTTGCTTTCCTCGCGGGTTTCGCGCTTCATGGCGCGCCATGGGGAACGTTGATCAGGTGGGCGAAAGAAGACATAAAGAAGCGCCCAAAGGACGTTATTTGATTTGCTAGAAGCTAGCGGCCAGAAGCTGGCAGCTAAGGTCAGGAGTGGTTTTTATGCCCCGAGAAATCGTTACATTACAATGCGGTGACTGCAAAGAGCGGAACTATTCGACGACCAAGAATCGGAAGACGACGACCGAGCGGCTGGAGTTCAAGAAATTCTGCCGCCGTTGCCGCAAGCATACGCCGCATAAAGAAGTGAAATAATTGAGTAATTGGGAAATTTGGTAATTGAGAAATTGAAAATCCAGCAGGGGACGCGGGGTTTTCAAATCACGCAATTACTCAATGCACACAGGGGCGTAAGCTCAACGGTTAAACTGTCGGTCTCCAAAACCGAACTTGGGGGTTCGAATCCCTCCGCCCCTGCCAGAGTTTTGCAGCGCCGGAAGGCCGAGCGGTAAGTAATGAAGTTAAGAAAGAAGTGATAATGGCGACCATGACGGAACAAAACGCACTGATAACCACGGTCAAGTCCTGGCCGGAACGGATCAAATCGTTCTACAACGACGTGCGCTCGGAAATGCGCAAAGTGACCGCGCCTACGTTCAAGGAAGTCCGGGCCACGACCACGGTCGTCATCATTACGGTCGCCATTTTTGCGCTGTATTTCTTCATCATCGACTTTTTCATTCAACATGGCGTAACGGCATTGTTCGATTACTTCCGCGCCCATTAGTTGCCGGAGGGGAAACAAGAAATACTTATGCAGGACGAAGAAAAGAACGAAGCAAGGGGCGGCGCCGAGGTAGCGCAGCAAACTCCTCAGCCTGCTGTCGAGGGAGCGGCGCCTGCCGGCGAAGCGCCTCACAACCCGAACATGAAGTGGTACATCATCCACTCCTACTCGGGATTTGAGCGCAAGGTGAAGGAGTCGCTCGAGTCGCGCGTGGCCGCCTTCGGGCTGCAGGACAAGATCGGCAAGGTGCTGATTCCCACCGAATCGGTCACCGAGGTCCGCGGCGGCAAGAAGTACACGTCGGAGCGCATGTTCTATCCCGGCTACGTGCTGGTCGAGATGGACATGGACGATCACGTCTGGCACGTGGTGAAATCCACGCCGCGCGTGACCGGATTCGTGGGCACCGGCCAGCAGCCGACGCCGTTGTCGGAAGAGGAAGTGCAGCACATCGTCTACAAGGTCGCCGACAGCCGCGAGAAGCCGAAACTCAAGGTCAAGTTCGAGAAGAACGAATCGGTTCGGATTACGGAAGGGCCGTTTGCCAGCTTTACCGGCGTGGTCGACGACGTGAATGAAGACCGCGAAACGTTGAAAGTGATGGTCACGATTTTCGGGCGGTCGACCCCGGTGGAGTTGGAATTCAACCAGGTGGAGAAGGTCGCGTAGGTATCGCTATATGGATATTTTCAAAGCGAAGCTGCGTGTCTGGAATCCGGAGAGTTCCGCGACGACTCAGGAGATTGAGGCTATGGTTGACACCGGGGCCTCGTACAGTTGGGTTTCGCGTTCTCGGCTTGATCCGCTGGGCGTGCACCCGGTCCGCCGAATGCAGTTTCGTACGATTGAAGGAAAGATGATCGAGCGGGATATGGTTCCGGTCTTTGTTGCAGCGGATGGCTTCACGGGTGGAGACAATGTCGTGATCGCCGAAGCGGGCGACATGGAAGTCATTGGGGCGCAGACGCTGGAGAGATTTGGTTTAACCGTCGACCCGGTCGGCAAGAAGCTTGTGCCCACCGTAGGGCTTGCGTTGACGGCGGTCCTGGAGAATTCAGTCGAAGGATAAATATCAAAGATGGCAAAGAAGATTACAGGTTTTGTGAAGTTGCAGATTGCGGCGGGCAAGGCGACTCCGGCGCCGCCGGTGGGCCCGGCGCTGGGCCAGGCGCAGATCAACATCATGGAGTTCTGCAAGCAGTTCAACGCCCGCACCAGCCAGAAAGAAATGGAAGGGCTGATCATCCCGGTCGTGGTTTCGGTGTACAGCGACCGCTCGTTCACCTTCATCACCAAGACACCGCCGGCGTCGATTCTGTTGAAGCGCGCGGCGGGCATCGCCAAGGGATCGGGTGTGCCGAACAAAGACAAGGTCGGCAAGGTCACGCTGAAGCAGGTCGAAGAGATCGCCAGGCAGAAAATGCCCGACCTCAACGCTGCGTCCGTCGACACCGCGATCAAGAGTATTCGCGGCACGGCGCGTTCGATGGGAATTGAAGTGGTCGGGTAAGAATTAAGTAATTGGGGAATTTAGTAATTGAGAAATTGAAAACCGACTTCAAATTACTCAATTACCAAATTTCCCGATTACTAAATCGTCAAATGCACCACGGCTGATCGGCACATTGATCGACGGTGGGAGACAAGGAAAAACCGAATGAGCAAAAAAGAAGGAAAGAACATCGCCAAAGTGCACGCGGCAGTCGAGCCGCGGCCTTATGTTCTGCAGGATGCGGTTCCGCTTCTGCAGAAAGTGAAGTTTGCAAAATTTGATGAGACCGTGGAGATTACGCTGCGGCTGGGAGTGGATCCCAAGCACGCCGACCAGATGGTGCGGGGCACGGTGGTTCTGCCGCACGGGTTGGGAAGGTCGAAGAAAGTTCTGGTGATCGCGACCGGAGACAAGATTAAGGAAGCGGAAGCTGCGGGCGCCGACTTCGCCGGTGGCGAAGAAATGGTGGAGAAGATCACGAAAGAAAACTGGACCGACTTCGACGCGCTGATCGCCACCCCGGACGTGATGAAGTCGGTTGGACGCCTGGGCAAAATTCTTGGTCCCAAGGGACTTATGCCGAATCCCAAGACCGGCACGGTCACTTTCGACGTGGGCAAGGCGGTGCAGGAAGTGAAAGCGGGCAAAGTCGAGTTCCGCACCGACAAGACCGCGCTGGTGCATTGCCCGGTGGGCAAGATTTCGTTTACGCCCGATAAGCTGATCGAGAACGCGACCGTGGTGATCACCAGTGTGATCAAAGCCAAGCCGTCGGTGGCCAAGGGCAAATACATCAAGGGATGCTACCTGAGTTCAACCATGGGCCCGGGAATCCAGCTGGATGTTTCGCCCATTGAGGCTTCGGCGAAGGCGTAACGCGGCGCTAAAGCGTCTGGACAGCCGAGGCGGCTGTCCCCACATGAGCAGGTAGGACGATAATATTGCGAGGAAATTTATGGCGGTTACCAAAGCAAGGAAAAAAGAGCAGGTGGAAAAGCTCTCCAAAAGCCTGAAAGACGTTTCGAACATCGTGGTCGCGACCTACACCAAGATGACCGTGGCCCAGGACTACGAACTGCGCAAGGCGTTGCGCGGAGCGGGCGCCAAGTATCAGGTGGTCAAGAACACGCTGGCCGAAAAGGCCGCGAAGGGCACCAAGGTCGAAGGCGCGTTGAAGGATCTGGCGGGAGTATCGTCGATCGCTTACACAACCGGCGATCCCGTGGCGATGGCCAAAGCCCTCACCAAGTACGCCAAAGACACTCCCGAATTCACCTTCAAGATCGGAGTGGTCGAAGGCCGCGTCATCAACATTAAAGAGATTGAAGCTTTGGCCACGATGCCGTCGAAGGAAGAGATCATGGCCAAGCTGCTGTTCCTGATCAACGCTCCGGCGCAACGGCTGGTGACAGCGATGGGCGCGGTGGGACGCAACCTGGCAGTCGTGGTTGACCAGGGCGTGCAGGAAAAGAAGTTCAAGGAAGCCTAAAGAGATTGTGTGATTGGGTAATTTTGTAATTTGGTAATTGAAAATCCGCCTGCTCCGGACGGATTTCAAATTACCCGATTACAAAATTACCCAATTACCAAATGAGTTTGGCCGTTCGCAATTCAGGGGTTGCGCGGTTCGTTCCCGGGCGTTGTCTGGCGCCAGGAATTGGACCTGCCGCACTGGAAACCGTGATTTGGGGATGGCGAAAGAACGAAACATCTAAATTACTGGAGAACTAACATGGCGGATCTGCAACAGATTGAAGACTCGATTGTAAACCTGTCGCTTTTGGAAGCGGCAGAGCTGGTCAAGAAGCTGGAATCGCGGCTGGGCGTATCGGCGGCGGCAGCGGCTCCCGTGATGGTGGCGGGCGGCGGTGCGGCGGCGGGCGCGGCGGCGGCTCCGGCGGAAGAGAAGACCGAATTCACCGTGGTGCTGAAAGAAGTCGGCGCCAACAAGATCAACGTGATCAAGGCCGTCCGCGAAGTCACCAGCCTGGGCCTGAAAGAAGCCAAGGAACTGGTTGACGGAGCGCCCAAGAGCATCAAGGAAGGCGTTTCCAAGGACGAGGCCGAGACCATTAAGAAGAAGTTCACGGATGCCGGCGCGACTGTCGAAGTAAAGTAAGCGAGGTAAAGTAAGGGTGGCGCGGGCACTCCCTTCGGCGAGCTCAGGGCAAGCTTGCCCGCGGTTTTCTTGCAAGTCCGAAGAGGCGGGCCGGAGTGCCCGCCCCACACGGTGGCACGAAAGCTGTTTGCAAAATCGATTAGCTGATACGTTCCCACTTGTGAACCTTGGGCGACGGTGGTAGCATCTATATTACCGTCGCTTCCCAGGGGATCACTCGATTCGCGGGCGATTCTCGCGAGGAAGTTTTGGCAGGCAGCTGCTTCGCGGGCAGGCGGAGCGGAAACGGCCGAATAACTGGCGCGAACGAGTTCAAATCAGAATTGGCGAAACGCCTTGGTTGGCGTCTGCGGGAACTACTGTCCCTGCGGGCGCCCTATCGTTGTTTGACGCAGGTTTCAGAGTTCTTGCTCGTTTTCATTCACGTACGTCCCGCGGCGCGCCGAAAACAGCGCGCCCCACATTCCGCGGTTTAGGCGCGGCCTTCGGCTGCGCGTTGAGATTGGGAGTTTCTTAACGATGAAAAATGCCTTCCGTAAACGCTTTGATTTTTCCAAGATTCCGGCCACTATCCAGATTCCGAACCTGATCGAGGTTCAGAAGCGCTCCTACGACCGCTTCCTGCAGATGGACAAGCTCCCCAGCGAGCGCGAAGACGGCGGCTTGCAGGCGGTGTTTCAGTCCGTGTTCCCGATCACCGACTTCCGCAACGTATCACAACTGGAGTTTGTGGATTATGCCATTGGTAACTGGGAGTGCAAGTGCGGCCACCTGAAAGGCCTGCATCACCTGCGCACCACGTGTAAGAACTGCGGATCGACGGTCATTACGGACCCGTTCCATCCCGGCGATGTGCTGTGCGGCAAGTGCGGCACCTATAACGCCAACACTCCCGATTTCTGCAACAAGTGCGGCGACCCCGTTGGATTGCAGTTGAAGTACGACGTGGCCGAGTGCGAGGAGCGCGGCATGACCTACTCCGCGCCGCTGAAGGTCACCATGCGTCTGACCATCTTCGACAAAGACGCCGAGACCGGCAACCGCTCGATTCGCGACATTAAAGAGCAGGAAGTTTTCTTTGGCGACGTTCCGCTGATGACGCAGAACGGCACGTTCATTATTAATGGAACCGAGCGCGTCATTGTCAGCCAGTTGCACCGTTCGCCGGGCGTGTTCTTCGAGACCGCGAACAACCGCACCTACTTCCTCGGCAAGATCATTCCCTACCGCGGCTCGTGGGTGGAGTTCGAATACGATCAGAAGAACGTTCTCTATGTCCGTATCGACCGCAAGAGGAAATTTCTGGGCACGATTTTTCTCCGCGCTCTTGGCTTGCGCTCTGGGGAAGACATTCTCAAGACGTTCTACACCACGGACCGCATCGCGGTTCGCGACAAGAAGCTGTTCTGGACCCTGGACCCCGCCAGCGAGAAGCCCACGAACCTGCTGGGCATGAAGCTGGCGCATTCGATCAAGAACAAGTCGGGCGATGAGATCGCGCATTCCGGCCGCAAGATCAACGCGCAGGTGTTGAAGGAAATTCAGAAGTCGAAGATCAGCGAAATCGAAGTCGACATCACCGATCTTGAAGGTGGATGGACGGCCGCCGACGTGGTCGACACCACCACCGGCGAAGTGATGCTCGAGGCCAACTCCGAAGTAACCGCCGACAAGCTGTCGAAGATTCTGGATTCCGGCGTGGTCGAAATGAGCCTGTTCTTCCCCGAGCGCGACGATGTGGGCACCGTAATCAGCCAGACGCTCAAGCGCGATGCCATCAAGACGCCGCAGGAAGCGCTGATCGAAATCTACCGCAAGCTGCGTCCCGGCGATCCGCCGACGCTGGACACGGCGACGGCGCTGTTCCACGGCATGTTCTTCGACCCGCGCAAGTACGATTTCTCGCGCGTGGGCCGGCTGAAGTTCAACATCAAGCTGCACGAGAATCAGGACGCGACTTCGCTCGACAAGCGCACCCTCGATCCCGACGATTTCTACGCCACGATTGCGTACCTGCTGAAGCTGCGCAAGAGCATCGGCTCGGTCGACGACATCGACCATCTTGGCAACCGCCGCGTCCGCGCGGTCGGGGAGCTGATGGAAAACCAGTTCCGCATCGGCCTGGTCCGCATGGAACGCGCCATCAAAGAAAAAATGTCGGTGTACCAGGAAATGTCGACGGCCATGCCGCACGACCTGGTGAACGCCAAGCCGGTGATGGCGGCAATCCGCGAATTCTTCGGATCGTCGCAGCTTTCGCAGTTCATGGATCAGACCAACCCGCTCTCCGAGATCACGCACAAGCGCCGGCTGTCGGCTCTGGGGCCGGGCGGTCTGTCACGGGAGCGCGCGGGATTCGAAGTGCGCGACGTGCACCCCACGCACTACGGCCGTATCTGCCCGATTGAAACGCCGGAAGGTCCGAACATCGGGCTGATTTCGTCGCTGAGCTGCTATGCCCGCATCAACGACTACGGTTTCATCGAGTCGCCGTACCGCAAGGTGAAAAACGGCCGCATCGTGGATTATGTGACCATCACCAATGTCGGCGACACCGATTACAAAGTCGGCGATCACCTGGAAAAGCACGAGATCGAAAAGATCAACGGCGATTTGAAAGACAAACGCAAGAAGGCGGCGCAGATCGAGCCGTTCTCGTTCTATCTCTCCGCCTGGGAAGAGGATCGCCACACCATCGCGCAGGCCAACGTGGAGCTTGACGACAAGGGCCGCATTGTCCCCGAACTGGTCAACGCCCGCAAGACCGGCAACTTCGTGCTGGTGAATCGCGAAGAAGTCGATTACGTCGACGTCAGCCCGAAGCAGCTTGTGTCCGTGGCCGCATCGCTGGTTCCGTTCCTCGAGCATGACGACGCCAACCGCGCGCTGATGGGCGCGAACATGCAACGCCAGTCCGTGCCGCTGCTGCGCGCGCAAGCGCCGATCGTGGGCACGGGGATGGAAGGCGTCACGGCCCGCGACTCCGGCGCCGTGGTTCTTGCCCGCCGCAACGGCATCATCGATTCGGTCGACTCCGAACGCATCATTGTCCGCGTCGAAGGCGAGCATCATCCCACGCAGTTGTCGCGCGAAGTGGGCAGCGACATTTATCAGCTCACCAAGTTCAAGCGCTCGAACCAGAACACCTGCATCAACCAGAAGCCGGTGGTCAAAAAGGGTCAGCGCGTGCTCAAGGGCGAGATCATCGCTGACGGTCCCTGCACCGATCACGGCGAGCTGGCGCTGGGACGAAACGTCCTGGTGGCCTTCATGCCGTGGCGCGGCTACAACTTCGAAGACGCGATTCTGGTCTCCGAAAAAATGGTGAAAGAGGACTACTACACCTCGCTGCACATCGAGGAGTACGAAATCGAAGCCCGCGACACCAAGCTCGGCCCGGAAGAAGTGACGCGCGACATTCCTAACGTCAGCGAATCGATGCTGCGCAATCTGGACGAGGCGGGCGTGATTCGAATCGGCGCCAGCATCAAGCAGGGCGACATTCTGGTGGGCAAGGTCACGCCGAAAGGCGAGACCCAGCTCACGCCGGAAGAAAAACTGCTGCGCGCCATCTTCGGCGAAAAAGCCGGCGACGTGCGCGACGCTTCGCTCTACTGCCCGCCCGGCATCGAAGGCGTGATCGTGGATGTGAAAATCTTCTCGCGCAAAGGCCAGGAAAAGGACGAGCGCGCCAAGTCCATCGAAGCCACGCAGATCGCCAAGCTCGAAAAGAACCTTTCGGATGAAATCCGGATTCTGACCGACGAACGGTTGAAGCGTCTCGACAACATCCTGGGTGGAAAAGAAGTGCAGGCCGACCTGCACGACGAGCGCACCAACAAGCGCCTGCTGAGCAAAGGGGCGATGCTGACGCGCGATGAGATCGAGCGCATCTCCACCCGCAACCTGAAGCGCATCAAGTATGCGGACAAAGATCCGCGAGTCAACGAGCAGATCGACGAGATCGAGGAAATGACCTCTCGCCAGATCGATGTGCTCAAGAAGATCGTCAACGAGAAGAAGGACAAGCTGACCAAGGGCGACGAACTGCCGCCGGGCGTGATCAAGCTGGTCAAGGTCTATATCGCCATGAAGCGCAAGCTGAGTGTGGGCGACAAGATGGCTGGCCGGCACGGCAACAAGGGCGTGATCGCGCGTATTCTGCCGGAAGAGGATATGCCGTACCTCGAAGACGGAACGCCGGTCGAAATCGTTCTCAACCCGCTGGGCGTGCCTTCCCGTATGAATGTGGGCCAGATTCTTGAGACTCACCTGGGATGGGCCGGTTTCGAGTTGGGCGAGAAGATCACGAAGCTGCTGAAGGAGCATACCCGCACGGACGCGATCCGTCGCGAGTTGAAAGCCCTGTTCAAGGACTCGCAACTGTCCGACATCATCGCCGACATGAGCGAAGAAGAACTGGAATCGGTGGCGCCAACCCTGGCCAAGGGCGTGTTCATGGGCTCGCCGGTATTCGATGGCGCGAAGGAAGGCGAAATCAAGGCGCTGCTCGAACACGCCGGCCTGCCGACCTCGGGCAAAACCAATCTGCGCGACGGTATGACGGGCGAGAAGTTCGAACAGCCGGTCACCGTTGGGTACATCTACATGCTGAAGCTGTCGCACCTGGTGGACGACAAGATTCACGCGCGTTCCATCGGGCCGTACTCGCTGATCACCCAGCAGCCCCTGGGCGGCAAGGCGCAGTTCGGCGGACAGCGTTTCGGAGAAATGGAAGTCTGGGCGCTGGAAGCCTATGGCGCGGCGTTCATTCTGCAGGAGTTGCTGACGGCGAAGTCCGACGACGTATACGGCCGTACCAAGATTTACGAGGCCATCGTCAAGGGCGAAGCCGCCATGGAGCCGGGCGTGCCGGAATCGTTTAACGTGCTGATCCGCGAATTGCAGTCGCTATGCCTCGATGTGGAGTTGATCAAGGCCACGGAGAAGAAGCCGACTGCCAGCGCGGCAGCGGATTAGTCGCGAGTCCTGAGTCCCGAGTCGCGAGTCGCGAGTCCCGAGAAAACCCGGTATTCGCGACGGGATCGGAACCTGGGCTGAATGAGTTTGAGAAGAAACGTTCCGCGGATTGGAGCTCTCGAATCTCGCGGGACATAACAACTCGGTACCCGGTACTCAGTACCCGGTACTGACAGAGAGCAGGAAACCGGAGGAACACCTTGTTTCGTTCGAGCCCCTTTGAAATGGCAAACGTGATCGCCGACTTCGACGCCATTCGCATCAGCCTGGCTTCCCCGGAGAAAATCCGGAGCTGGTCGCATGGTGAAGTCACCAAGCCCGAGACCATCAACTACCGCACCTTCAAACCGGAGCGGGACGGCTTGTTCTGCGCCCGTATCTTCGGCCCGGTCACCGACTGGGAGTGCCTGTGCGGCAAATACAAGCGCATGAAGCACCGCGGCGTGATCTGCGACAAGTGCGGCGTGGAAGTCACGCTGTCGAAAGTCCGTCGCGAGCGCCTCGGCCACATCGAGCTGGCTTCGCCCTGTTCGCACGTGTGGTTCTTCAAGGGGTTGCCCAGCCGCATCGGGCACTTGCTCGATATTTCTCTGCGTGACCTGGAATCCGTTCTCTACTTCGAAGCCTACGTCGTGGTCGAGCCGGGCGACGCTCCGGTGAAAGAGCGCGAGGTTATCAAAGACGAAGCCAAGTTCCGCGAACTCGATCAGCAGTACCGCCCCGCCGGTTTCAAGGCCATGATGGGCGCGGAAGCGATCAAGGAACTGCTGAAGCGCGTCGATACCGACGGCCTTTCGGTGGAACTGCGCGAGAAAATGAAGAACGAGAGCTCGCTGCAGAAGCGGCTCAAGTACGCCAAGCGCCTGAAAGTGGTCGAGGCCTTCCGCAAGAGCGGCAACAAGCCCAACTGGATGATCCTCGACGTCATCCCGGTGATTCCGCCCGAGTTGCGCCCCCTGGTTCCACTCGATGGCGGCCGCTTCGCCACCTCGGACTTGAACGATCTCTACCGCCGCGTCATCAACCGCAACAACCGGTTGAAGAAGCTGATGGACCTGCACGCGCCCGAAGTCATCGTGCGCAACGAAAAGCGCATGCTGCAGGAAGCCGTCGACGCTTTGTTCGATAACGGACGACGCGGCCGCGTGCTGCGCGGAGCGAATAACCGTCCGCTGAAGTCGCTCTCCGACACGCTGAAAGGCAAGCAGGGCCGCTTCCGCCAGAACCTGCTAGGCAAGCGCGTCGACTATTCCGGTCGCTCGGTCATCGTGGTCGGTCCCGAACTCAAGCTGCATCAGTGCGGCCTGCCCAAGAAGATGGCGCTCGAACTGTTCAAGCCGTTCATCTATCACCGGCTGGAGCAGACGGGCAACGTCACCACCATCAAGCAGGCGAAGGAAATGGTCGAGCAGCAGGAGCCCATCGTGTGGGACATCCTGGAAGAAGTCATTAAAGACCATCCCGTGCTGCTGAACCGCGCTCCCACGCTGCACCGTCTGGGCATTCAGGCGTTCGAGCCGGTACTGGTCGAAGGCAAGGCCATCAAGATTCACCCGCTGGTGTGCACGGCGTTCAACGCCGACTTTGACGGCGACCAGATGGCGGTGCACATTCCGCTGTCGCCGGAAGCGCAGGTCGAAGCCAGCGTGCTGATGCTGGCCTCGCACAACATTCTTTCGCCCGCATCCGGCCAGCCCATCACCGTGCCCACGCAGGACATGGTGCTCGGGCTCTATTACCTGACCAAAGCCAAGCCGGGAGCGAAGGGGGAAGGCCGCGCCTTCGCCAACATTGAAGAAGTGATGATGGCGCTGGAAGCCGGTGAGATCGAAACCCTCACTCCGATTCGCCTTCGTTACTCGGGCGAAATCATCGATCTGACCGCCGCCTACGACGATCAGGACATCATTCACACCGAACCGGTGCGGGTGGAACGGTCGTTCATCAACACCACGGTTGGCCGCGCGATTCTCAACGACCAGTTGCCCGAAGGCATGCCCTTCATCAACGGCCTGCTCAAGAAAAAGGGTATCGGCGCGCTGGTGAACTACGGCTATCTGCGGTTCGGACTGGAAGTCACGGTCAAGATGCTCGACCAGGTAAAGAACCTCGGCTTCCGCTACGCCACGCGCGCGGGCTTGTCGATCGGCATTGACGATATGGTCATTCCCGACAGCAAACGCACGCTGGTTAAGGACGCCGAAAAGCAGGTGGTCGCCGTGCAGCAGCAGTATCTCGATGGCGCCATCACTAACGGCGAGCGCTACAACAAGGTCATCGAGATCTGGTCAGCCATCACCGAAAAAGTGGCCGACGAAATGTTCGGCGAGATGCAGCGGCGCGACAAAGAAGGCGAGATGAATCCGATTTACGTCATGGCCGACTCCGGCGCCCGCGGATCGAAACAGCAGATTCGCCAGCTATCCGGCATGCGCGGCCTGATGGCCAAGCCTTCGGGCGAAATCATCGAGTCGCCGATCACGGCCAACTTCCGTGAAGGTCTGACGGTGCTGGAATACTTCGTCTCGACCCACGGCGCCCGCAAGGGACTGGCCGACACGGCGCTCAAGACCGCCGACTCGGGCTATCTGACTCGACGCCTGGTCGATGTGGCGCAGGACGTCATCATCAGCGAGTACGATTGCGGCACGGTCGACGGCATCTACGTCGCCGGCATCGTTGAAGCCGGCGAAATCATCGAAGCGCTGCGTGACCGCATCATCGGCCGCGTGTCGCTGGAAAAAATCAAGGACTATGACGGCAACGTCATTGTCGACATCAACCAGGAAATCACCGAAGACCTCGCGGGAGCGATTCAGGCGGCCGGCATCGAGCGCGTGAAAATCCGCTCCGTGCTGACCTGCGAATCGAAACGCGGCGTCTGCGTGATGTGCTACGGCCGCAACCTGGCATCGGGACGCCTGGTCGAACTGGGCGAAGCCACCGGCGTCATCGCGGCGCAGTCCATCGGCGAGCCTGGAACCCAGCTCACCATGCGTACCTTCCACATCGGCGGTACGGCATCGCGAGTCTCGGAGCAGTCGCGCCTCGACGCCAAGAACAACGGCACGGTGCGCTTCATCGGCTTGCAAACGGTCAAGTCGAAGACCGGCGATCTGGTGGTCATGAACCGGCAGGGTTCGATCGCCGTGGTCGACGAAAAGAACCGCGAGCGCGAGCGCTACTCGGTTGTGTACGGCGCCAAGCTCAAGGTCAACGAGGGCGATGCGGTCACGCTCGGCCAGGTCATGGTCGAGTGGGATCCGTATACCTTCGCCATCCTGACGGAAATCGGCGGCACCGTGCAGTTCAAAGACTTGCAGGAAGGGGTCACGCTGCACGAAGAAGTCGACGAAGTCACCGGCCTGTCGCGGCACGTGGTCGGCGATTCTCCCGACGAGAAGCGCCAGCCTGCGATCGTCATCAAGGGTAAGGCAAGCAAGCGCTACCTGATGCCGTCGCGAGCCCACCTGATGATTCAGGATGGCGACACGGTTACGCCGGGCGACGTGCTGGCAAAGATTCCGCGCGAAACCACCAAGACCAAAGACATCACCGGTGGTCTGCCGCGCGTGGTCGAACTGTTCGAAGCCCGCAAGCCGCATGAAACCGCCGTCATCAGCGAAATCGATGGCACGGTCAAGTTCGGCGAGGTCTCGAAAGGCCAGCGCAAGCTCTACGTCACCGCCGACAACGGCACCGAAAAAGAATATTCGGTTCCGCGCGGCGTTCACATCAACGTGCAGGAAGGCGAACGCGTCAAGGCCGGCGAACCGCTCATGGACGGCCCGCTCAACCCGCACGACATTCTGGCCGTGCTTGGCGAAAAAGAACTGCAGGCGTATCTGGTGAACGAAATCCAGGAAGTCTACCGGCTGCAGGGCGTCAACATCAGCGACAAGCACATCGAAGTCATCGTTCGCCAGATGATGCGCTGGGTGAAGGTCGAAGACGTGGGCGATACGCGCTTCCTGCTGGAAGAGCAGACCGACAAGTTTGCCTTCCGCGAAGAGAACGATCGCGTGATCGCGCAGGGCGGCAAGCCGGCTACCGGACGCCCGCTGCTGCTGGGCATCACCAAGGCTTCGCTCTCCACCGACTCGTTCATTTCAGCGGCGTCGTTCCAGGAGACCACGCGCGTGCTCACCGAAGCCAGCATCAACGGCAAGGTCGACCACCTGCGCGGACTCAAGGAAAACGTCATCGTCGGCCGCCTCATCCCCGCCGGCACCGGCATGGAGTACTACCGCAACGTGCGCCTCTCGCCGGAGATGGAAGAGGCTGCCGCCAAGGTGCAGGCGGAAGTTTCGGCTGCCTATGAAGAAGCCGAGCGCGCTCTCGAAATGATGCGCCACGAGGGCGAGAACGAAGAACTCGGTGCCGAGATTCCTGCCGAACCGGCTTAACTGCGGATGGTTTCGGGGGCGATGAGAATCGCCCCCGTTCTCTTTTTGTCCGCACCTGACCGATATGCATTCTACCGCTCAGCGATTGCGCATTGAGGAACCTGTTCCACTTCCCTCTTTGCGTCCGGTGCCTCGCGGCCCTAAGCTAGGACAGCGTATGCTGCGCCTGCTCCGGCTTCTGCGGCTCGCCTTCTGGCGCGCCTTTGTCCACGACGCCTTCGCCACGGCCAAGGCTTCGGCGTATTCGATGATCTTCACCTTCTTTCCCGTGCTGCTCATTGTTGGATCGGCCCTCGCCAACTGGCGCAAAGGCCAGCCCTATCTGCGGCAGATTTCCTACACGCTCAGCTCTATTCTCCCCGTGGGCGGCACCACGGTGATGAGTTATCTCAAGAGCGCTGCCGGGCACCCTGTCGGAGCGCTGACCACCACGGCGATCATTACGTTCTGGACCGCTTCCGGCGTCATGATTTCCTGGATGGACGGCTTCCGCCGCTGCTACGAACTCCCCAAAACCTGGGGCCTGGTGCAAGAGCGCTGCATCGCGCTTCTGCTGGTAATTTTCGCGCTCGTCCCCATGACTTTCTCCACGCTGCTGGTCGCGTTGGGCAGCAAAGTCGAAACCCGTCTCCTGTTCTACCTTGACCCCGATTTCAGCGGCTTCTTGTTGCTGCTGTGGGGTACGATTCGCTGGGTGATCGCCACGCTCACCAGCATTGCGGTGATCGCGCTCATCTACCATCACGCCGTCCCGCGCACTCAGCCCTGGCACAGCGTGATTCCCGGGGCCGCGTTCGCGACCATACTGTGGTTTACGGCAACCGTCGGATTCCGATCCTACCTGGCCCATTTCGGCGACTTCACCACCATCTATGGTTCTCTGGGTGTCATCCTGGCTCTGCTGGTTTGGATGTACCTGATTTCTCTCACTGTCCTGGTAGGAGCCGAACTCAACGCCTTGCTGTTCCCGCGGGCCATGCTGGGAAAGGAATTGACCGCCATCAATTGCAACAAGGCCGGCCGGTGAGTTTGTCCTTCCGCCGCGCCAAGATCATCTGCACCATCGGCCCCGCCTGCTCCACTGAAGCCGAAATGCGCGACCTGCTGCGCCTCGGGATGGACGTTGCCCGCCTCAATTTTTCTCACGGTACGCATGAGGATCACGCCCGTAACATCCATCGCCTGCGCCTCGCTGCCCAGCGTGAAGCGCGCACGGTCTGCATCCTGCAGGATCTGCAAGGCCCCAAAATTCGTACCGGGCTGCTCGAGCGGCATGAGCCGGTTTTGCTGAAGACCGGCTCGGTCGTGACGATCACGCCGCAGAATATTGCCGGCTCCGCGGGCCGCATCTCCACCACATTTCCCGACCTCGCGCGCGAGCTTTCTCCGGGCGCGCGCATCCTGCTCAGCGACGGCTTGATCGAATTGCGCGTCCAGGCCACGCGCGGCAAAGACGTGCTCTGCGAAGTCCTCAACGGCGGCCTGCTCGGCGAGCACAAGGGCATCAACCTTCCCGGCATCGCGCTCTCCATTCCGGCGCTTACCGAAAAAGATCGCAAGGACCTGGAATTCGGCCTGCAGCACGGGGTTGACGCGGTTGCCATCTCGTTCGTCCGCACCGCCGCCGACGTCAGCATGGTCAAGCAGATCATTACCAAGCAGATCATCGCCAAGCAGATCATCGCCTCGTACAAAAGCGACATTCCCGTCATTGCCAAACTCGAAAAGCCGCAAGCCATCGACCATCTGGAAGAGATTCTCGAAGTGGCCGACGGAGTCATGGTCGCCCGCGGCGACCTCGGCGTCGAAATGGCGCCGGAAAAAGTCCCGGTCATTCAGAAGCATGTCATCCGCCGCGCCGCGGCCTGGCGCAAGCCGGTCATCACCGCGACCCAGATGCTCGAGTCCATGATCGAAAACCCGCGCCCCACGCGTGCCGAAGCCAGCGACGTGGCCAACGCTGTCTTCGACGGCACCGATGCCGTCATGCTTTCGGCCGAAACCGCCAGCGGCCGCTATCCGCGCGAGTCTGTCTCCATCATGTCGCGCATCGTGATTGAAGCCGAATCGAACATGTCGGACTTCGTGCAGTTCCGCCGCCGCGATCATTGCGGGCTGTCGGTTGCCGAAACCATCTGCGAATCCGTTGCGCACGCTGCCGAAGATTTGCCCATGGGAGCGATCGCCGTGTTCACCGAGACCGGCAACACGGCGCGCATGCTGTCGAAGCACCGCCCCAAGGTGCCGATTTATGCGTTTACTCACGTCGTGCCAGTCGTGTCCCGGCTGAATCTCTACTGGGGAGTTCATCCCGTGCGCTGCCGCCAGGCCCGCTCCGCCGAGCAAATGGTGAGCATGGCCGAGCAACATCTGCTGCGTCACGGCCCGCTCAAACCGGCCGACGTTCTCGGCGTGGTCGCCGGTACTCGACAGGCCTCGGGTTCCACGAATTTCATGCGCCTGCACACCGTCACTGAGCAGGAAGCCGAAGTCATCACCCATCCCGCGAGCCCGAAAAGACGAACCGGTAAGTCATAGCCTTTCACTCCCATTGGATCGTGTGGGGACAGCCGCCCTCGGCTGTCCGGTCGAGCGAAGCTCGACGGCCGCGGCTCGAATCTGCGCACGGCCCGACGCTCCACGCTATAATCCCCCGGTATGCCGCCAGAGATTCTCTCCGTGGCCATATGGGAACCGATTCCTGGCCACGAAGCCGCCTCGCTCGAAACCATCGGCGAACTTGGTTCCATCGTCGCCGCCAAGGGCTATGGCCGCGACCTGCTCTATCGCGACGGTGAATCGCACTACGTCTTCCTTCGCTACTGGAAATCTCCCGAAGCCCGCGCCGCAGCCCTTGAAGACCCCGATATGCTGCGCTGCTGGGCCAAGCTGGGCAACGAAATCCAAATCGTGAAAGTCTACGAGACCCTCACCGAAATTGCGCCCCAAGGAACGAAGTAGATTCATCGCCTTCGCGGATCGCTCTCCGGCAGGTCCCCGCTTCGGTTGGCCTGTCCGTTGACGGCTTCATTCCCGCCGCATATCATACAAAATCGATTCTCCCCTGCAGACTTGAGAGGATCGTATGAAGCGCCGCAACCCTCGACCTTCTTTCATTTCATCCGTTCTCCAGAGACTCGTTCTCGTTTTGATTCTTATTGTCGTCCTCGCAGCTTCCAGGTGCGGAGGAGGCTCTGCGTCATCCTCCACTTCTCCGCCTCCGCCTCCAACATCCACCTGTGCGGCTCCGGCCAGCGCCAATCCCACCGGCGGAGGCGGCGTCTATTCGCAGATTTCGATCGACCCCAACGTTTACGGCACAGGCGACGTTTCCAATCTCACAGTCTTCGGCTTCAGCCAGGAAAGCATGAATCTTCCCGCCGACCCGCAAGTTCTCGAACTCGATCCCAACATCGTTTCTCGCGCCTGGCAACGCTGGGACCTCGGCGGAACGCAATCGTCAGACTATAACTGGTCCTATCCCACGCAGGCCCAGGCCGAGAACATCGACTTCATTGGCGGAACCACGGCAACCGTTCTGTTTCAGGATGAGTTTCCGCAGACTGCGCAATTCAACTCGGTTGTCTCCTGCAACGCGCAAGGCCAGCCCGTCGTCCACGCGCCGCTCAATTTCTATCGTGGAAGCATGGCCTCGCCCACCTATCGCAACTACATCATTGGCATTGGGGAACTGCAGATTGATGGCGGCGTGAACGGTCTGTTCTTCGACGAGCCGGACGAGAGCTACGAAGGCGCGACTTACGGCAACGGCGACGAGGGCTTTGACGACGCCGATATTGCCGACTTCGGTGGATTTCTCTGCGCCAAATATCCCACTCTCAGCGCATCCGGTTGGCAATCGCAATTCGGAATCATCGCTTCTGACAATCTCAATTGTTCCGCTTCAACCGCCAGCAGCGGACGCTCCTTCAACTATCGTGGTCTTCTTGCCCGCAACAACTGGGGGACCGATCCGCTCAATCCCTCTAATCCATTGGCTGCAGAGTGGGGAACGATGCTCGGGGGTCATCCCGAGCCCCAGAACGGCACCTTCACCGGAACCTACACCAGCCTGGTCTATTGGCAGAATATCGTGCTGACCCTGCGCACTTATGCCCGGCAGACATACGGAAAAGAAATCCTGATTACCGCCAACGGCGTCTGGCCCTTCGTCGATTTCCAGATGAATGGCTTGTGGGACGGCAATCCGGATGGGCCGGGCGGCTCTTCGGTCGACTACTGCCCGCTTACGCTTTCCGGCGATCTCGACGGCACACAGTCGCTGCTGGCCGCGTTTCTCAGCGTGAAGCAGCGCTCTGCCCGCATCGATGGCCTCACCGTCCCCGTCGCTGTCTTCATCGATTGGCCTACCGGAGTGATGACGCGCTATCTCTCGCTGCCTTCGCTCTCAGAAAAGCAGGACTACTGGCGCATGTACGCCGCCGAGGCCGCTGCCGCTACCGTCTACTTCAACTTCCATCTGCTCGATACCATCGGCGATCCCACCGCCACGCAACTCGGGTTGATGCCGCTGTTCGAATCGCTCAATTCCTTTTATCAAGCCCACGCTGCGCTCTATCACGGAACCCAGGATCTGTCCGGCGGCATCACCGTTTCCGTGCCGAACGTCGCCACCAATCTCACTCAGCTCGGCAATGGCAGCACCGTGGCCCATCTCATCAATCACAACTACAATCAGGGATTTCAAGAGCAGGATGGAGTCACCGTTTCCTTCCCCATGGCAAAGGCACCGGCGACGGTCACGCTCGCTTCTCCCGACTACTCTGCGGACATGCCGGTTTCATTTACTTACAGCGCAGGCCAGGTACAGGTCACGGTTCCGCAACTCATTGCCTATGTCGCGGTCGTAGCTGACTAGCGCCCTGGCAGGAAGTCCTCGAGACGAAGCTGCAAGCGTACACTCACTAAAGCAAGACATGCCCAATGCCACGCAGGTCGAATCCTTCTCGCAGCCGCTGGACCCTCCAGTTCGCGGATTTCTCCACGTTCCCGCGAAGCCCAACGGCAGCGGACTCGTCCTCACCCACGGCGCCGGATCAAACGCGCAAGCCCCGCTGCTCATTGCGCTCGCCGAAGCTTTTTCCGCCGCCGGATTCACCGTCCTGCGTTGCGATCTTCCGTATCGCCAGATGCGATCGTTCGGACCTCCCGGCCCCGGCGACGCCGCCCGCGACCGCGCCGGCCTAAGAAATGCAATCGCCGCGTTAAAAGAGCACCTGGGTGCCCCATCCTTGCCGCGTTCTTTGCGGCAAGGGTGGGGAACTTCGACAGAGGAAAGCGAGCCGAAGGGAACTGAAAAACTCTATCTCGGCGGCCACTCCTACGGCGGACGCCAAGCCAGCATGCTCTGTGCCGAGCTTTCCAAGGAAGGCTCGGATCTGGTCGCCGGCCTGCTCCTGCTCTCGTATCCCCTTCATCCCCCGCGCAAGCCGGAACAGCAACGCGCGCAGCATCTGCCCGATCTGCGCACGCCCACGCTCTTCGTCCACGGTACACGCGATCCATTCGGCTCCATCGCCGAACTTGAGCAAGCCATGAAAATGATCCCCGCAAAAACGATGCTGCTGACGATGGAAGGCGCCGGCCACGATCTGGGATTTAAGGGAAAAACAAAACACGAGGAATTTCCGCGGCAGATATTCTCTGACTTCATTCAATTGTTCGGTTTGTCATCCTGAGCGAAGCGAAGGACCTATGCAACTAGCTTGCAGCGAGGTAGGCGTCGGCGAGATGCACAGCTCCTTCCCGCAAAAAGCGCGGTCAGGATGACAATCGAATCTCTTAGTTCACCCACCCCGACTTTCCCCCACCATTACCCTTGCGCCGGTCGTCGTCGGGAGGAATGTAGTTCCCGTGCTCATCGAAATGAATGTCGCGGTCGTGCTGCCGCATGTAGACCTCAAATTTCTTCGCCGCCCTGCGCCGCTTCCAGCGATAGTACGAATTGCGCAGCCCGTAGTAGCGTTCTGAGAGGTCCACGTTCACCAGCGCCCGTCGTGCTCCGCGGCGCACGTAGAGCCAGCCGAAGAACAGTCCGCCCAGATGAGCCACGTAGGCCACGTTTCCCCCGCCCGTCAAGGCAAAGACGAGCGTAATCACAATCAGAATGCCGACAAAATACTTTGCCTTGATCATGAAGGGAAGCGGAATCATCATGATTTCCGAATCCGCAAACAGAATCCCAAAGGCAATCAGCACGGCAAACACGCCGCCGGAAGCGCCCAGCGTGGTGGTCGTCGGAACACTCAACACGTGCGCGAACGATGCCGCGATGGTCGTGATGGCCGCGCCCACAATGCCGATGAAATACAACTCCACGAACCGCCGCGTGCCCCACGCTCCCTCAATCGCCGACCCGAACATCCACAATCCCAGCATGTTCCCAAACCAATGCCAGAACTGGAAGTGCAGGAATCCGTAGGTGACAATCTGCCACAGGAATCCGTGCTGTACCACCAGCACCGGCGTCAACGCCACCCATTTATAGGCCCAATCCTCCACCGGCACGTGCCCCAGAAGAATGCTCAGCAGTAGAGCCAGCAGATATACGGATGTATTAATCCCCACCAGCCATGTCACCGCCCGGGTGAACGGCGGCAGGCTCAGGGTCATGGGTTCGCCGGATCGACGCACTCTTAATTCCTCTCTTCTAATTCCTAATTCTACTCGTTATAGGGTAAGCTTCACCGCTCCGGCGCCGGTACGACCGCCAGGCTGCGATGTCCGGCCTTATCCACGGCCCGCACCGCAAAAATGACGTTGTCCTTCGAGATCTTCAACGTGGCGCGCGTCACATCGCCTACGCTCTCAACACGTTCCCACTCCGCGCTCGTCGTCGCCCGCCACACCACTTCATAGCTCGCCGCCAGTCCGCCCGGCGAAGCTTCCCACGTCAGCGTGGAATCGTTCTCCAAGCCCTTGGTCAGCAGATGCACACTCGCCGGTGGCGCCGGCGCCATTGCCAGTGAGGCCAATGTGGCCGCGTTCAACTTCGCCACATGCGACACATAATCAAAATCGACAAACCTGGCCGAATCTCCATACTCAATCCCGTTTTCCACCGCACATTCTGATGCTGATGATGAAAGTCCTCGCGAGACTCCGTCAAGCGCACCGCCGCGAATCCCTGCTGATTGAACGAAGAATGATCCCCACCGCGCAGATATCGGTCCAGCCGGAACACCAGCATCGGCTTCACCCCTGCGTCGTAAGTCCGTCCCACATCCGCGATATAGCGCGCCAGTTGCCGCGATCCCGAATCATTCTCACCGCCCAGCCCACGAATCCGCTGGATCTCCTGCTCGGTCGCCCCGGCAGGCAAGCCCTCAGAGAACACGCGCACCTCGGTATGATTTTGCTCCGCGCTCTTGTCCCCGCCCACAATATCGTTATTCAGCACCGCTTCGATTTCCCATCCCTGATCCTTCGCCATCTTCGCGAAGTGACGGCTTCCGTTCAGGCCCTGCTCCTCGCCGGCAACGGTGAGAAAAACAATCGTGGCCGGAAACTTCATCTTGCTCGACATCCTGCTCAACACGCGCGCGCATTCCAGGCTGACGGCGGTGCCACTGGCGTCATCGTTCGCGCCCGGCGCGTCGCCCGCAACGTCGAGCGTGTCGCTGTTGCGCGAATCGTAGTGCCCGGTCACCAGCACAATGCGCTTTGCATTCCCCGCGTCGGTGCCCTTCAGAACCGCATAAACATTAGTGATTTCCGTCGGATGGGGAATGCGCTCGACTGGAGCTTCGGTGAAGCTGTCAGTCTTCACCTCCAGGCATCCCCCGCACTCCTTCGAGTATCGTTCGAACTCCGATTTGATCCACTCCCGCGCCGCGCCGATTCCACGCCCCGCCTTGATCGCAGCCTCGTCCTGAGCCGACAGCGTTGACCGCGTGCCAAAAGTCACCAGCTTTTCTATGTTCGCCTGAATGCGCTGCGTCGAGATCTGGAGCAGCGCCGCCGCAATCCGCGGATCGGCAGGCGCAGGTTCCAGCGACGACTGCGCCAATGACGATTGCGCCAACGATGACTGCGCTAGGCAGCCCAGCGCGCCCAAAACCCCGACCGCAACCGCAATTCGGCCCAAGTACTGTCCAAACCCACGCATATTTCGATTCCCTGCCGGAGGAAGTGGCAGCCCCCGAAAAATCTCGCCGATTCAGGTCCTCTGCCCTTGACCAATCTACCCCAGAGACTCTAAATATTATCAGGAGGCTCTATTAGGCAAGGAGGCTTTATGGTGCATTGTCCGGAGTGTGAGAACAATCTCGATGTGGAAGAAGATGACGTCGACGAGGGCGAGGTCATTTCCTGTCCCGAATGCGGTACTGATTTTGAAGTGGTGACCGCCAGTCCGCTGGAGTTGAAAGCTGTCGAAGAAGGCTACGAAGAAGAAGACGACGAAGACGGTGACGAGGAAGAAGACAGTGATTATTCCTAGCCGCGCGGCAAAACGCGCCGGGCGCTCGATCAGTTGCGGCCTCCTGGTTCTGGCGCTATCGTTGTTTGCCAGCCCGCTTTGCGCGCAGAAGCCGGGTCAAGCCTATGGGCTAATCGCCGGCACGGTGTGGGGCCCCGACAATCATCCGGTCTACGGAATCCACGTCAAGATTCGCCGTTCCACCGACAAACCCAAGAAAGTCCGCTGGGACGTCTACTCCGACCATCACGGCGAGTTCGCCCAACGCGTTCCCGCCGGAGAAGCCGACTACATCCTGTCGGCCGATCTCAAAGGCGTCAAGTCGCCCGACGGCCAGCCCATCCACGCCGCAGACGTCACCGTCCACATCTACAACGAAGAGCGCGAGGACACCGGCGTGCATATAACTCACTAGCCGGTGCAACGCGCGGCCGGGATCCAGACGACGGAGTTCGAGCACTGTGACGCAGCTTCTTCAGCGAGTGAAAGATTTCCCCGAAGCGTTCGTAATCTTCGGTAACTCTTGAGCAAAGCCCTCCATGAGACAATAGCCCCAACATGAGTCTCCGCTCTAAAGCGAAATTCTTTCTGGCACTATGCGCGCTCCTTACCCTGCTTTGTGCAGTCCATGCATCCGCTGCCTCACCCGACAAGAAAGAGAAACCCAACGGGCGCCTGCTGTTCGGCAAAGTCCTCGATCCGCAAGACAATCCTCTTCCCGACGCCGTCGTCTACCTGACCAATACCCGCAGCCGCGCCGTCAAAACCTACATCGTCAGCACCGATGGGGTCTACCGGTTTCCCGCGCTTTCCACCTCCGTCGACTATGAGGTCTACGCCCAATACAAAGGCCGCAAGAGCGATCTCAAATCGGTCAGCCAGTTCGACGATCGCACCCAGGTCTACCTCGACCTGAGAATCGATACGCACTAAAGCAGGCCGTCATCTTTTCGTGCAACTTCCCACCTCCAACTGGGTTCTACATAATAGGGATAGATGTCTGGAGGGTACCGTGAACGCTCTGCGCTCATCGCAATCGAAATGTAAAGTTTTTTCTACCCTGGCCCTATGGTCAGGTGTTGTCGTTCTGTGCGCCGCCTCATCCTTTGCTCAAAGCAGTTCCATGAGTCCTTACCAGGGCGAATCGGATGGCGTCAGCGTCGGCGGCAAGTGGATGGAGTTCAAGTCGGAAGATAAAATGACGGGCGCCAAGAAGACGCGCTTCGAGCTCGTGGCCGACAACTACTTCAAGGAAGACCCCGATTATCAACCCCGCATCGAGCTGACCTGCTCCGACGGCAAGCTGACCCTGGCCGATTTCAACCCCGGCGAACGGATGCGTCCGAATCGTCCCCCGGGTTTCTGGGGCCAGCCTCAGATTGAAGTGATGGTGCGCGTCGATGACACCCACAAATATCGCGGCTGGAACTGGCTGCCTCATCACGCGCTTTCCATGGATAAAGGCACGGCGCGCGAGTTGATCGGCGCTCAAATTTTCAAGATCGAAGTGCCGACTCCCAGTGGCCGTCAGATCGCTGAATTCACTCCCGCGGGCCTGAACCAGGATGAAGTCCGCCACTCCTGCGACCTGGCCCCAAAAAAGCCGAGCAAGGATTGAAGCAGGATTGAAACTGACGATGCGGTGGACTCAGCAGCCTGCCCCGAGCTTGCTGAAGGGTCCGCCGCTATCGCGCTTCTGTCGCGGTAACCCTGCATAACGCACTACGCTAGAAGCCGCGCTGCGTCTTTCGCATAGTACGTGAGGATGATGCTCGCCCCGGCGCGCCGGATGCTCACCAGCGATTC